>FSWX01000242.1_pt1 | contig 12145 bp, 9 predicted proteins | sample 1638111 | NCBI WGS metagenome assembly FSWX01 (sample SAMEA3914788, study PRJEB12502) | metagenome | biome: forest; material: soil | place: Canada | collected 2011-07-03 | depth 0.1 m | reverse complement strand
GTCCCAGTTCCGCAAATGGAGCGGCGCATCGTCCGATTCGGGCGCTTCCGGTTTCACGGTCAGGTGTTGCTGGTTCAGCCAGGCCTCCTGCGACGCGGATCCATTCAGGAAAATCCAGGCCATCCCCCCGCCCGCCAGAAAATGATCAAGGCGCTGGACCAACGGCTCCTCGAAGGGCTTGCTCCCCCGCACCAGCACGACGGCATGGACCGGCCATTCCGCGTCGGGCAAGACCTGCGCCTTGAGTGGCGCCGCGACAATCTCCCGGGTGGAGTTGATTGCCTCGGAAAGGAAATCGAAGTCGTCCGGACTTCCTTCGAGCGGCGTGAGAAACACCTGCATCTGCGCATCGGGATCATGCACGATATAGAAGCGATCGTCGGCGGGAAGATCGTCCGTATCGAGATCCACTCGGAAACCTTCGACCTGGTCGGCCGCAATTCCAGCCAAGGGGATCCCCACGCTATTCTCCTTCCCGGCATCGAGCGTTACTTGCTGGCGGGCGATGACTTTCCCGCCGGAACTCACCGTGATCACACGCGTATCATGATCGGGGATAAACTGGGCGATGGTCACCCGCAACGTGGGCGACGTCCCCTGTCCTTCCCATTGCGCTTTCGTGATGGCCGCCTGTCGCTTCGGGGGCTCCGGGACGGCGGGGAACTTCAAGCTGATGCCCGCCGGTAACGGTTGAGTGAAATTCACACCCTCCCAGCCGAGCTCCTGCTCGTCCCCCATCCAGGCGAGCGTCATTTCCCGGGCGCCGGAATGAATCAGCGTATCGCCGGCGAGCCTCAGGGCCGCATTATAATGCGTGGTCTCGTAGCCCGGCTGCAACGCGGCCAGCGTTTCTCGGACCTGGTCGATGTTCGGGCTCATCGGCACGAGCCAGCGGGGCGCAGGATTCATGAGGAGGATTCCCGCCTGGTCGCCCGAGTCGAGCGGTCCAAGCTGGCTTGTGGCCCAGGCGCGCATCGCCTCCCAACGCCCAGCGGCCTGCATGCTGAAAGAGTTGTCGACGGCGATGATCGTCGCCCGTCCGTGGCCTTCCCGCGAGGAGGGCCAGAAGGGACGCGCGAACGCGGCACAAACCAGCAGGATGATGAGACAGCGTAGCAGCAACGTAATCCACCGGCGGAGCCGGTGCATCTTCGTCTCGCGCACCGCCGTGGCGCCGAGAAATCGGAGCGTCGGGAAGGTCACTTCGACCCGGGGCTTGCTGCGCAGAAAATGAAGCAGGAGGGGTACGCCCACCAGGGCACCCGCGGCCAGGAAGAAAGGGATGAGGAGATTCATGGCGGGCAATTCTCGTCCGGCGTCAGCAAAGTCCTTCGCGGTGGCCAAGGTAAGTTCCCAGCGCCGCCATCGGGCTGGCGTCGGTGCGGAGCAGGGAATAATCGCCGGCCTGGTCGAGGAAAGAGGTTTGTGTCTCGGCCAGAAAACGCTGGAACCGGTCGAGGTAGCCGCGCCGGACCGCGGCGGCATCGAGGATGAGCTTCTGGCCGGTCTCCGCGTCGACGAAAGTCCCGTTCCAATCCTCGTTCAAGTCGATCTCCACCGGGTCGAGGGTGTGAAACGCGACGATCTCCTGCCGGTCGAAACGGAGCCGGCGCAGGGCCGCTTTCAGCGCCACGGGATCCTCGTAAAAATCGCTGGCGATGACCACCAGCGAGCGACGGGGGAGCAACTCGGCCAGCGTGGTCAAGCCCTTGGCCAGGCCGGTGTGACCGCCCGTCTGGATGGCGTCCATTCGCCCCAACGCGGTGCGCCAATGGGAGGGGGAAGCCTTCGGCTTGAGATAGTCTTCGAGGTCGGCTCCGATGACCGCCAGGCCAAAGGCGTCCGACTGACGTAAAGCCAGCAGGCCCAAGGAGGCCAAAAGCGTGCGGGCAAAATCGATCTTTCTCAACCACGACTCCGGCCGGCTGGTGTAAGCCATGGAAGCACTCGAATCGAGGACGAGAAAGACCCGCAACTGCGTCTCGTGCTCGTACTGCTTGACGTTGAGCCGATCGGTACGCCCGAAAAGCCGCCAGTCGATCCGGCGAAGATCGTCCCCAAGCTGGTAGGCCCGGTACTCGGCGAATTCGACGCTGGAACCTTTGCGCGGACTGCGATGCAACCCGGTGAGAAAGCCATCCATGACGTAACGCGCCCGCAATTCCAGGCTCGGGAGATCATGCAGCAAGGCTAGGTCGAGCGGCGGCACGGGCCGCTTGATTGTCGGGAGCGGTGGCAGCGATGAAGATGACCGGCCTCGCGGCGGCGCAACAACATGGGTGCGCCTGGGGGGAGCGACGGGCGGCGGCATGGCGGCTTCGGGCTATTTGATCGAGACGAGGAGTTGGTCGATGATGGCGTCGACCGTCATCTGGTCCGCTTCCGCGCGATAGTTGGGAATCAAGCGGTGCCGCAGAACCAGCTTGGCGCTGGCGGTGATGTCCTCGCGCGCCACGTTGAAGCGGCCGTCGAGAACAGCCAGCGCTTTGCCCGCCAGCGCGAGATATTGCGAGGCGCGCGGGCCCGCACCCCACTGGATATACTTCCTGATGAAATCGGGCGCCGATCCCGACGTCGGACGGGTGGCCTGGACCATGTCGACGGCATACTCCGCGACGGAGGGCGGCACGGGGATCTGCCGGACGCAATGTTGCAGGGCGAGGAGCTGGTCCCCGGTCAGGATTTTCCTCACCGGCTTCACTTCGTCCCGGGTGGTTTCATGGAGGATCTGGATTTCGTCCGCGCGGTCGGGGTAATCAACCCGCAGATTGAACATGAAGCGATCCATCTGCGCTTCGGGCAGCGGGTAGGTCCCTTCCTGCTCGATCGGATTTTGGGTCGCCAAGACGAAGAATGGCGCCGGGAGTTGATAGGTGACTCCGGCCACCGTGACGCGCCGTTCCTGCATGGCTTCGAGCAGCGAAGCCTGGGTCTTGGGCGGGGTCCGGTTGATTTCGTCGGCCAGCAACAGGTTGGCGAAAACGGGTCCGGGGATGAAGCGAAACTCCCGTTTTCCATCGGCGCTTTCCTCGAGGATTTCGGTCCCGGTCACGTCGCTCGGCATCAAATCCGGAGTGAACTGGATGCGTTGAAAGGAGAGATCGAGGATTTCCGCAAGGCTCCGGACGATGAGCGTCTTGGCGAGGCCGGGAACCCCGATCATGAGCACGTGTCCCTGGACCATCAGCGCGACGAAGAGATCCCGCACCACCTCGTCCTGGCCGATGATGCGATTCTTGAGCTCCGAGGCGAGGACTTGATAGGTGCCTTTAACCTCGGTCAGGAGTTGAATCTGTTCGGAAGTGAGATCAGGGGTTGTCATAGGGAGTTCAGGTGAGGCAGGTTGAGCGAAAAGGGGTAACTCATGGCGTCAGGTGGTCGATCCAGTCTCGAAGCAGGTGCCGGACCGCGACGTAATCGGCCTGGGCCACGAGTGGATCGGTGACGTCGAGTTGAGTGGTTCGCCGCCAGGTGTGGTCGCCCGCGCGGTCCCACTTGGTCCAGGCATGGAGACCGCCAGCGGTTTCATCCAAGGCGGCGGGAGCCGTGGCCGGATCGCCGTGATCGTAAACCAGTTCGACGGTTTGCGTCAGATGCAACTTCTGGCCGTTATTGAGCAAGAGGGGGCGATTGCGATTCGGCGGTGCGAAGTAAGTTTCCACCCCGAATCCAGGCCGGGGACTTGGCACGGAAGCGGTATCGACCTGCGCGTCGAGACGCAAAGGGACGGAGAGATCGTCGGCCGGCGTCAGGTTCAGCTTGGTAAAATCGGCGGGCTCCAGCTGCCGGCTCAGTTTCGTCTGGAGGACGAAATCGCGCTGGCGCGGCGAGAGTCCCCGGACGGAGCTGCGCAAATCATATTCGGCCAGGCCCGACCAAGTGCTTTGCAGGGTGCCGGACCAACTCCCGTCGCTCTTCTCCTGCAGCTTCCATTCTTCCTCCACGTCGGTCACGGTCTTTCCCGCTGCGGTGACTTCGTGGAATTGGACTGAATCGGGATTGAAGACGAGGGCGGAACGTCCGATATCGCCGGGGGAAAGCGTGGGAAAGGGCGCCGTCGAGTCGGTCGTGTCGAGCCAAAGATCGTCCGGTTGGCCGTCAGCGGGGGCCTTCGGCACGTAGGCGATCGCATGGTTGAATTGCCAACTGGGAAAGGAGACATCCGTGCTGGAACCGCGGTTGAGCAGGCAGAACCGGCCGTCAATTCCCATGTCTGCCAGCAGGGCATTGAGGAGATTGGCCTTGTCCTTGCAATCGCCGTAACGATTCTGGAGCACGATGGCGGGGCTGCGCGGACGAATGCCGTTGATCCCAAATTCGATCGCCACATAACGGAGCGCGGAAACAAATTCGTACGCCTTGCGAATCTTGTCGAGACGGCTGGTCGCGCCTGCCGCAAGCTCCGCGGCCTTCGCTTTTACCGTCGGGTCCTGGGCATCGGAACCACGCGTCAGCCGCCGATACCATGTGGCAAAAGCATCCCACGATTCGAGGGAACTGATGTCGAGCGAGGTGACAAAGTCCCGCTCGGGCGGATCGAAGGGCAACGCCTCGTAGGCCGGTAACGCGGCCAGTTTCCATGAGATGGTCCGCATCCCGTCGGTGACCGTTTCCACGGGCTTTTCGTCACTATTGCGGAGCTTGAAATGAAGGTTGGTCTTATCCGGAATCTGGAGTTGCAACTCGGTTTGGAGCGCCGGCACATCCTGCTGCACGGGCAATTCTTCCGAAAAATCGGGCACGCTGGCGTCTAGAATATGCTGAGAACGATAAGCAATCTCGATCAGGCACCCGGCATGGGCGTTGGGCATGAAGACCGTGGTCAGCGCGCCGCAGAGGCCGCTGGAGCAGTCGGTCGCCACCGGCATTTTAGCCGGATTGAAGACGGTGGAGGAACCGTCGGGTTGAATGATGCGGGCGGCTTCGAGCTTGGTCGTCACCGCAGGCGGATCTTGCGGAAGGAGATAATTGGCCCAGCGCTCCACTCCATCCTCTTTGGCGATGTAGACGCGCCGCATGACGAAATCCTCAGCCGTTCGGTCCTCGCCGACCCGGTAGCCGAGGCGTTGTTCCAGGATGATGGCGTTGAAGCCGTCCGGGTTTGGGGTCGAGCGGGCCGAGGCCATCAACTTTTTGGTTTCCTCCGTCGGCGCCTGCGCTTCCCATTCGGCATTGGGCTTGCGAATTTCAACCTTGATGTCCGACGCATTGATCGACGCCATCGAACCGTCCACTTCCGGCTTCTCCGCCGGCTTCGCGAGGGCGTCGACGCCGAAAGGCGCTTCCAGGACCCGGCCGGTTTCGGGATCGCCGAGACGGGCGTGCTCGCCCTCGGCCAGGCTTTCGTCGGCGTAGGCTTTGTCCGTAAGGACCGTGGCTCGCGCCGCAATCTCCTTCCATCCGGCGGTGGGCATTTCTTTCAACGCGGCCGCCCAGGCCTCCGGGAAGCGAGGCAGGTCAATCTCTCCCTCTTCACGGGTCGCGGCCAGGACGGAGCGATTCTTCGACAAGAGGATCGGGACAAAGCCGCCGGAATCGCTCGTGCCTATAAAGACGAATTGAGCGGCGGGGATGGCGTCGAGCGCCGATTTGAGTTCCGTGGCGGCCAGCCGTGGACCGCTGACTTGAAATGCGGGCACATCCGCATCGTTGCGGCCGGAGAATCCGAGCAGGATCAGCCAAAACTCGTCGGTCGAGGCCAGTGTTTTCCGCTTGGCCAGACTTTGCAGAACGCGATCGGCCGTCACCCTGTCATCGGCTGTTTGCGTCTTCAAAATCTCCACGGCTTCGGGAGTAAATCCGCGTTGGATGAGTCCGTCGTGAATCACCTGCGCCGCCGAATCAAGGACCGTTGTCACCGACGGGCTGCCGGTCGTCCCGATCACAATCAGGGCGTTGGGCGACGCCATAAGCGGCAGTCCGGAAATGATCCAGCATGCTATCCAACCCAATACCGTGTTGTGGTAAAGTCGCATAGGATTACAATCGCAAAGACGGACACGTGGATTTCATAGAGAAGTGGATACATTGGCAATAGCAATAAAATCGCACCTTGGTGGTTCCCGCCGAAGGGCCGCTCGCGCCCTCTCACTCGGCGCCTTTTTCTGGATGGCCCTCGTCTTTCTATCCACACCCGCCCAAGGCCTTATTTATCCATGGGTTTTCCTGAATCCGGAAAATGATTCGCGCGACTCGGACATGCGCGCGAATGACGAGGCCGATTCGAGCAACATGGTCGGCGTCATCAACGATGCCGAGGACCTATTCGGACATCATCTCGTTTGGGAGAAAAGCTCCATTCGGAATCTGCTCTCCCTCAACGCGCCATTTTGCGAAATGCGATTTGACGCCGTGCGCCCCTTCTGGTTCACGCCCGAAGAAAAATCCATACTGACGGATTACTTAAAAAGAGGGGGTTTCATCCTCTTTTTCATCGACGCCTATCCGTACGACCAGGACGAATTCTGGAAGATCAAGCAATGGCCCCTGATCGATTTTTTGACGAAGGAGCTTCCCGCGTCCGATCCCGGCTTTACGACTGGGAGGGCCACCGATGATTTTCCCATCTTTAAAGCGCACTACCACACGGAGACGGCCGACTCCATCCGGCACGAACTGACCGGGAATCCCAATACGCCCAATCGCACCTTGCTTTTTTATCGAGGACGGCTCTGCGGCTTTGTCATGGGGAGGTACAATTATCTGGAAGACGACAAGTGGGTCGCCGCCTCCCGGCCCTTAGCCAGGAATTTTAGCATGGATGCAAAAAGCTATCGTCTGATCGTTAATATTTATACCTACTCGATCGTGCAATAATAAATCTACGGCCTGCCCGAACCGTTGGTCGAATTCGTACCGGAGCCTTGACCTTGTCCGGGACTCGCACTGGTGCCGGTTCCAGAGCCATTCACCCCATTGAGTGGCGATCCGTGAGCCAGACCAGGTTGTGATGTCCCGTTTGGATTTGAGGTCGACCCTCCCGAAGAGGACGAACTGGTGGATGTACCGTGACTCGCACCACTGGAAGTTCCGCCAGATGCCGATCCGGCGCTGCCGGAAGAGGAACCCGCTCCACTCGCCCCTCCCGCCGCCTGTCCATACGTGTATTGGGTGAATACCGTGGAAGCGAGTGCGATAAATGCGGCCAATAATAGAACGCCTGAATTTCTTTTCATAGAGAGGAGCATCGAATGTCCCGCTGAGTCCCGCTGAGTCCCGCCGCGTTTGGCGGCGGGACTGGGGGAATTATTTGGCGGCGACTTCAGAAGTGACTTTAATGTCTTCCGCTCCCGCGGCTTCGAGGGCTTTTTGGGCAGCGTGGGCTTCGTCGGAGGTTGTGCCATGGACACCGATGAGAATGTTCCCTTCCTCTAGCCGGCCGGCATACAGCTTCGCTTCGTACTCCGGGATACCGTAACCCACCAAAGCGCCCGCGACGCCACCTGCTGCAGCACCAATGGCGGCTCCGCTCAGGGCCGCGAGGATGGGGCCGGCAGCCACAAAAGGTCCAACTCCCGGGATGGCCAAGGCTCCGATGCCGACAAGCCAGCCGGCCACGCCGCCCAGCACTCCACCGGTGACGCCTCCGGTGGTGGCGCCTTCCGGGGCCTTGGTTGTATTCGTGTGGCCAACGTCGCGGGTCTTTCCGCTAATGGAGCTTGCCGGTGAGTCGAGCGCCGCAACGTCGTCGTCCACGAGGCCGGATTGATTATTGCTGTGGCTCAGCACCGAAATATCGGAAGCAAGGAATCCAGCCCTTTCCAACGCGGCGACCGCGGACCGGGCTTGACTATCCGTTTTAACAATTCCGAAAATAGCAGGTTTAGACATAGGTAGTTTTTATTTTTGGTTTATTTGGTTGTGATCGAAATTTGGTTTTTGACCGGGTATCCGCCGGAATTTGTTTGCGCGAGCGAGACGATCTTCGAGACGTCATCGGAAGAGCCCACCGCTCCGCGCAGGTAGACGATGTGATCATGCGTCGTGATGATTTTAAGATTATGCGCGTAAACGGAGAGCGAGGTGTCCTTAACCAGCGCACGCCTGATGTCGCGGGTGATTTTCACGTCGGCCTCGGTGTTGGACTGTTTTTCCGGAGTGATTGCGCCGGTGTCCCGATCCCCACTGTTTTGGGCGGAATTATCGGCGTTCACGTCCGAGGCTCGCATTGTTCCAACAGCGGATAGAGAGACTGCGCCGGCCAGAATCATATATAGGATAGGTTTCATTACCCCCTCCTCTTGCAGAAGCGATGCCATCTCCGCAATTTGATACGCTCCCTCTCAAAGCGCGGAGTTTTTGCTTTTTTAGGTGACAAAGTCCTGCGCTTATTGCCCGGTTCTGCATCGCCATTCTCGCAAATCGAAGGGAATTGAGTCCGTTGACCTCATCGCATCCGACGGCCCACTCTTGCCCGGGACCTTGCCGTTAATCGCGAAAGCGATTCGCAATAAGCCTTATAATCTGATTCATCAGACTTTAGCTTTACTCATGAAAATTGAGTCCCGACATTTATTATGAGAGGCGACCAGATTTTAGCCGCCGGGGACCCGGCGTTGGGCACAGCCTGAGCTAAAGGAGAGCGCCGCCTATGGTTCCCATTCGGTGGCGCCATGCATTTCCCAACCCTTCTCCAATCCCATGAAGACAGATAAAGATAAAGACCTTCTCAAGAGCACTACCGATGACCGTGAGGCCATGACGACCAATCAAAGTATTCCGGTCAGCACGGACCAGAATTCCCTCAAGGCCGGGCCGCGGGGGCCCGTCCTTCTCGAGGATTTTGTTCTCCGCGAGAAGATCATGCACTTTGACCATGAACGCATCCCTGAGCGGGTCGTTCACGCGCGGGGCGCGGCGGCGCATGGCTATTTCCAGGTATATAAGTCACTGGCGAACCTGAGCTCCGCGAAGGTTTTGACTGATCCCGACGCGAAGACGCCGGTATTTGTGCGCTTCTCAACCGTCGCCGGTTCGCGTGGCTCAGCCGACACCGCCCGGGACGTGCGCGGTTTTGCGGTCAAATTTTACACGCAAGAGGGAAACTGGGATCTGGTCGGCAACAACATCCCCGTCTTCTTTATCCAGGACGCCATTAAATTCCCCGATCTCATTCATGCGGTGAAGCCGGAACCAAACAACGAAATCCCCCAGGCATCTTCGGCTCACGACACTTTCTACGACTTCATCTCCCTCACTCCCGAATCGATGCACATGATCATGTGGATCATGAGCGATCGTGCCATTCCGCGCTCCTTCTCCATGATGGAAGGCTTTGGGGTCCACACCTATCGGCTGGTCAATGCCGCGGGAGAATCGAATTTTGTAAAGTTCCACTGGAAGCCGCTGCTCGGAGTCCATTCATTGGTTTGGGATGAGGCGGTCAAGCTCGCCGGCCAGGACCCCGATTTCCACCGGCGCAACATGCATGAGTCGATCGAGCAAGGGAACTTCTTCGAATGGGAATTGGGAATTCAAGTCCTTCCCGATGCCGATGAAAAAAAGTTCGACTTCGACATCCTCGATGCGACGAAGATATGGCCGGAAGACCTGATTCCTGTGCAGCGCATCGGGAAGATGACGCTCAACCGTAATCCGGACAATTATTTCGCGGAGACCGAGCAAGTCGCGTTCATGGTCACGAACATTGTCCCCGGAATTGATTTCAGCAATGACCCCTTGCTGCAAGGCCGGACGTTCTCCTACCAGGACACACAGCTTAGCCGCCTGGGTTCGACCAACTTTCACGAACTGCCGATCAACAAGGCCGTCTGCCCGTTCTCGAATAATCAACGGGATGGCCACATGCGGACCACCGTCAATAAAGGGCGCGTCTCTTACGCTCCCGCTTCCCTGGACGGACATGTTGTTGAAGAAGTAGGGCCGAAACACGGATTCGCCAGCTTCACCGAGAAGGTCAATGGCACGAAGACGCGCGAGCGCAGCCCGAGCTTTGAAGATCACTACGGCCAGGCCCGCCTCTTCTGGAACAGCATGACTCCCCCGGAAAAGGAGCACATAGCGAAAGCCCTCCAGTTCGAATTGAGCAAGGTGGAAACCAAGGAAGTCCGCCAGAGGATGATCGGTCATCTTGCGCAGATCAACGAGGTGCTGGCCGCGCAGGTAAGTCGCGCCATTGGAGAAAAGGTCCCCACCCCTCACCCGACGGCGAATCCCAAGGCGACCGGGGACGTGCCGGAGCAAGCGGCCACCCTGGCCGATGCGACGACTCCCACGAGTTCCTCTGGCGGCCTGTTGAAAACCAAGGGACTGAGCATGGAAGAGGATCAACCCGGGTTGGCCAAGGGGCGCAAGGTCGCGATCCTCATCGCAGCCGGAGTAAGTGTCGCCGAGGTTGAGGCCATGAAGGCCGCATTGACCGGAGAGGCCGTATCATTCGAGATCGTCGCTCCCCATATTGGCGAAGTTGAAGGCGACGGCGGATTTGTCGAGGCGACCAAGACCTATGCCAATTCCAGTTCCGTTCTTTTCGACGCGGTTTTCGTTCCCGGCGGAGCAGGCAGCATCGCCGTCCTGGCCGAACTTCCCGATGCCCTGCGCTTCATCGACGAAGCCTACAAGCACGGCAAGCCCATTGCCGCAGCGACTCAAGGAGTTGAGCTCGTCGCTGCCAGCCAGGTGGGCGAACTTGTGCCGGACGCCAAATCCGCCGAGCAGGGAGTACTCCTCGAAAACACCGACGTTCAAAAAGTTACCCAGCCGTTCCTCAAGGCCATCGCCTCTCATCGTTTTCATAACCGACAAACCGATAAAGTAGCCGCTTGAAAACCGGCTCTTTTAAACAAACGAAAATCATCATGCCCAAAGAAATCTCCACCGTCCTCGAAGTCTTCACCGAACAACTTCAGGACCTCTACAGCGCTGAAACCCAAATTACCAAGGCTCTGCCCAAAATGGCCAAAGCCGCGACGTCTCCCGATTTGAAGAAGGGCTTTCTACTCCATCTGGAACAGACCGAAACCCACGTTGAACGGCTCGAAAGCATCTGCAAGAAGCTTGGCATCAAGCCGACTGGGAAGAAGTGCGAAGCGACCGCCGGCCTCGTCAAGGAAGGCCAGGAAGCCATCGACGAAGACGCGACGCCCGAAGCCCGGGACCTGATGCTGATCGGCGCGGCCCGACGGGTCGAGCATTACGAGATCGCGGGTTATACCGGAGCCTGCGACTTGGCGAAGGCCTTGGGTAAAACCGATGCCCTAAAAACGCTTTCTTCGACTCTCAGCGAGGAAGTTGCCACCGATGCCAAGCTGGCCAAGGCGTTCGTGCCCGCCGTGGCCGCAGCCACGAAGTCGGAAGAATAAGCGCGACCGACGACGGGAAGTAATGAAACGCCTTTCGCTACGGGGAATCCTATGCCCTGTATAAATCCCCCGGAACGAAAGGCCTTCCTGGAAAAGCGACGCCGACTGAAGATGGCGGAGTCGGCCCACGCTTATGTTCGTGGTAATACGCTACAGTTTTACGATTTCCTAAAATCGCGTCACGCTCCGAAATCCATTCCAGTTGGCCCTCCGGTTTGGATTTGCGGGGACTGTCATTTCGGGAACCAGGGCCCCCTCGCCGACCTCAAAGGCAAGGTGGAGATTGAGATCCGGGACCTCGATCAGACGGTGATTGGTAATCCGGCCCACGACGTCCTGAGACTTGGTCTGGGAGAGCGTATGATTCCCACCACGTTTGCAGGCCGCCAGGTTGTCGTGCGGGAATTACGGCCGCAAGACCTCAAATTTGAATTTGAGGGCCTGACGCAAACGGAAGCAATTCTTACGGCCCGGCTGCCGGCCGGAGTGGTTGGCAAGGCGCACGGAAGGCAGATGAAGGGATCCGAGAGGCGATCCTGGGCCCGGACCTTGAAGGCAAGCTTCACTAAAAGCCTTGAAGCGCCCTTGTGGCTTTGAAATGGCGTCGTCGATCTGGTTGCCTCGCATGAGGCCTCCTATCTTCGGCATTCCCCCCGGTCAAAATAGAGCGAATGGCGTGACGAATTTCGCCGACGCTCGCCGATATTTCCGAGGTCCGATGAGGTCGGGGGAGAGGCACTCCATACAGCCCGTTATGCCCAAGCAGGTGATCCCCCCGCTCTGAATGGTAGACGCGGAGACTTATTCAGGACCAGAGCCAGGGC
>FSWX01000346.1_pt1 | contig 12453 bp, 8 predicted proteins | sample 1638111 | NCBI WGS metagenome assembly FSWX01 (sample SAMEA3914788, study PRJEB12502) | metagenome | biome: forest; material: soil | place: Canada | collected 2011-07-03 | depth 0.1 m | reverse complement strand
GCCGCCGCGCCTCGAGGGCAAAACAGCGTTGCTCGAATTCCTGAAAGAGGCGCTGCGATTTCCGAGTTACTTCGGCGACAACTGGGACGCACTGAATGACTGCCTCGCAGATGTGGCCGCGGGTGGGGAGAAATTTGTGGTCGTGCATCACGATCTGCCGTTGGAGAGCGAGCCGGCCCAACAGCGCACATACCTCGAGATCGCGGGCCGCGCGGCGGCAGCATCGGACCGGCTCGATCTCGTGTTCCCGAACGCATTTCGCGCGCGGGTCATGGAGATTGTCCGGGCGGCTTGAGTGCCGGTTACTTGATCTCCACCGTGCCTTCGTTGCCGATGGATTTGGCGAGGTCTCCCTGGGCCATCCAAGAGCGGGCTTGAATGTCGCTCTTGAGATAGGCGTTCCAAAACGCCGTGGTGACCTGGCAGATGAGCGGATGGAAAGCATCGTCGAGTGCCTTTTGTTCGCGGGTTTCGAGGAGACCAATGCGGCCGGAAAAGGTCATGTGGTCGGCGCCGTTAAGGATGATGAGATAGGTGTCCGGCCCATGTGCCTGGTCGAAGGGGATGCGCCGCGACGTGACGGCGTCGTTGTTTACGATGCGGATCTGGTCGTTCGTGCCGGTAAAGTGGAGCGCGGGGATATGCACGTTGGCGAAGTCCTGCTCATTGATTGGCGGTGTGCTCATCGCGATGACGGCCTTGACGCGCGGATCGCCGAGCTTTTCGACTTCGCCCGAGGGCGTCGTGGGATTCGCGCCGGCGATGGCCATCGTCGTGTATGCGCCGAAGGAGTGGCCCGCGACGCCAATTCGATCGAGGTCGAATTTTCCGTGCCATGGACCGGGCGCCGCGTTCATCGCGGTCACTTGGTCAAGGGCAAAGGAAATGTCCTTGGGACGGTTGAGGTAGTTGTCGGGATTCTTCATCGCTAGCTGCAGGTTCTGCGGTGGCCAGATCACGGCGGTGTCGGAGCCGAGGTGTTGAACATGGACGGAGATATAGCCGTGCGCGGCCCAGTACTCGCCGAGGTAGGAGTAGGCCTTGTCGGACCCGCCGAGCCCGTGTGAGAAAATGATGACCGGGTAGGGGCCACGCGACACAGGCGCGTAGATACGCGCAGGAACGTCCCGATTGCGGCTGGCATCGTGCCACGAGAAGTCCGTTGTCGAGTAGGGAAGTTCCGCGCGGGCGCTAACGCTCGCGAGGGAAAAGAGACAAAACGCGAACGCCCGAAGAAAACCGTTCATAGCCAGCCAGACGTCGGCATTCCCTAAAGGGTTACAGTTAAAGCGTGGGGCGTGCATCTCATCTCAAATCCTGTAACGCTGCGTCATGCCCTTCACGCCGCGACTCGTTTTGGTCACCGCTTCCAGCGTTGAAGAAGCGCGGGTCATCGCCCGTGCGGTTCTCGAGAAGAAGCTGGCGGCATGCGTGAATATTCTTTCCGGAGTGGAGTCGCATTACTGGTGGCAGGGCAAGCTTGAGTCGGGGCAGGAAGTGATGCTGGTCATCAAAAGCTCCGCGGAGCAATTCGAGGCGCTGGCCGTCCTGGTGAAGGAAAAGCATTCCTACGAGTGCCCTGAGATCGTCGCGGTTGCACCGCATGAAATCGCGCCGGCATACCGCAAGTGGTGGGAAGAATCGCGCTGATCGTCCGTGGGCTGCTTACGCCAGCGTGATGTTTTCTTTTTCAAGTGCGGCTTGGGTAGAAAGGCTCAGTTCGCTCGTCACCTTCATCCAGTCCACCTCCTCCGAGTCGATCCAACAGCGCAACTTCAGGCTCGTTGACGCGGCGGCGACGGCGGTGACGATGGCATTGGGCGGAGGATTTTTCAGGACGGCGGAGTGCGCCTTGGCGGTGGCAACGAGGATATCAAGGGCACGGTGAGCATCCATTTTTGGCGCGATGTTGACCGGGATTTCGATCAGCCGCTCGCAGTTGGACAACGTCCAGTTGGTAACCGGGTTGGAGATCAGGTTGCCATTGGGCATGATGAGCTCGGAGCCGTTGGTCAGCAAAATCACGCTGGCGCGAATGCCGATGCGCTCGACGCGGCCGGTAGTCGCGGCGTCGATCTGGATCGTGTCTCCGACCTTGATTGGCCGCTCGAAGAGCAGGATCAGGCCGGAGATGAAATTGTTCATGATGTTCTGCAGGCCGAAGCCGAGACCCACGCCGAAAGCGCCGGCGAGAACGGCGTAGTTGCCGAGGTCGATTCCGATCGAGTTTAAGGCGATGAAAAAACCGATCAAGAGCACGGCATAGTGCACCATCGTCGAGATGGCGTAGGGGATGCCGCGAGGCAGGTTCAAGTTGGGAAAGACATCCTCTTCCAGCGCGAAGCGGGCGAAGCGCGACAGCGCGAAGGCGAGCCAGACGATGACCGGAAAGGCGAGAATGGCGTCCACCTGCAGGTCTTTGAAGGTTCCAAAGGGCAGGGGCTTGGTGGCCAGAATTTTCTCTGCTTGGTCGAAAAGTGGATTGCGCAGCGAGAAAAATTGCAGGGCAATGACGAACCAGATCGCGGTGGCGATCCAGCGGATGATCGAGGTGGTCTTGGCGTAGACCAAGTCGTGGTGATGCCGCACCATCCCGAAGGTACAGATCGGGCGCAGGCTGAGCAGCGCCAGCACCACGGCGTCAAGAATGCGCACGCCGGCGTAAAAGCTGACCGCGAGATAACTGCTGTTGAGCGCCCCGTCGCCAATGAGCAGGGCCATTTGTCCGTAGCCTAAAAAACTGGCGATGGCGGCGGCCAGGAAGATGAAAAAGGCGACGTGAAGATAGCCACGCACGAGCTTCTCCACGCTGTCGCTCCGATCAGTGGCGGAGAGCTTTTTGGATCGAAGGGCGCCGAGGATGAAGAGGGACGCCCCAATCATCTCGCCCAGCAATAAGAAGCGCGCGAGGGAGCCGTCTATGGTGAGGGCGTTACGCACCTGATCGACGATGTAAGCGACGACCATGGCATACAGCAGCGGCATCACGTCGGGCGAAACCAGCCGGCGCACGATAATGACCGTGGGAACCAGTGCGATGGCGCCGATGATGGACCACAAGAGTCGCCCTGACTCCGCCGGCGGGTAGAGCCAGTTGCTGGCGACGAGGGCCAGGAGCATCGCGGTGCTCAGAGGCGCGCCGAAAATGCGCTCGGCGTCGCGCAGGTTGGAATCAGCCTCGGCCCTTTTGCAAATAAGGGTTCGAATCCAGTAGAGCGTCGCGATGAGAATCACGAGGAGGAAGACATGGACCAAAATGGCGCCGAGCCTCGCGCCGAGATAATCGTGGAGGTAGGTGAACTGGCTGTTGAGCGACGCGCGTTCCCGCCCGACCATGCCAGCTCCTTCGCTGGAGAAAGCCGCAGGGTTCCACATAATCGGCTGCGTTTGCTCGATTAAACGCGCCTGTGCGGTGGCGATAATCTTATTGATGACGTCGAGACCCTCCTTGGCGCGGCCCGACTGCCGGGCCACGTCGATTTGCAGGGAATAGAGGTCTTTCAGGTCCGCGTTTAAGGCTTTGGTGGTGTCGTCGATTTGCGCCTGCACCTGCTGGATACTTTGGATGATGGCGGAAGGCGTCTTGTTTGCCTGGGCGGCGGTGAGAGTTGCTGTCCACGTCGACTTCATGGTCGCGAGCGTGGCGAGGAGGTCATGCTGCGAATTGACACGGATGCTCAGTTGTTCTTGCACGCCACCGTTGCCATCGAGCGATGCGATGATGTCTTCCCAAGCGGATTGCGAGGTTTGCAGGGCGTCGAGCGGCGGATTCGATTGCCCGAAGCGCTCGTGGATTTCCACCCGCTTGTCGATGGCGCGCGTCGCCTCGGCCAAGTCGTCGCGCGCAGCTTGCGCGGCGGCGTCGGGGCTGATCTGGGCCTGGTCGTTCTGCAACTTGGCAAGGTCGTTCTGGGCTGATGTGACCACGCTCGCGAGCGGAATGGACGCTGGTGCCGTCGCGGTTGGTGCGTTCGTCGAGGGCGCGTTGGTTTGTGCGGCCGCGGGCGGCATGCTGATAAGCACACAAAATGTCGCGGCGAAACAGAGGCGAAATGGAGAGGGAGACATGATGAATGAGGAGCGGCGTAACTTTATAAGCCACAGTAGGGCGGCGCAACGGGTAATAAATCCGCCGTCCGCAAAAATGATTTTTGGGCAAGCATTGACCCACGCGAGGGGGACGCCATATTCATTAGCCATGGACGATTGCCCCGAGTCGCAACGCCTGGCTGAAGATGCGGCCCGCACCCGCAACTGGAAGCGTTGGGGGCCGTACCTGTCCGAACGTCAGTGGGGCACGGTACGCGAGGACTATTCCGCCGGCGGCGATTGCTGGAATTACTTTCCGCACGATCACGCGCGCAGCCGCGCTTATCGCTGGGGCGAGGACGGCATCCTGGGCTTCACCGATCGTGAATGCCGCCTCTGTTTTGCGCCCACGTTCTGGAATGGGAACGACCCGATTCTCAAGGAGCGCTTCTTCGGCCTGACCAACTCTGAGGGGAACCACGGCGAGGACGTCAAGGAGGCCTACTTTTTTCTCGATGGTGTGCCGACGCATTCCTATCAACTCGGCCTCTACAAATATCCGCAGCGCGCATACCCCTACGAGGAGTTGGTGCGCGAAAATGCCAGCCGCGGCAAGGATGTCCCCGAGTACGAGATCACCGACACGCAGGCATTCGCGGAGAACCGCTATTTCGACATCGAGATCGAGTACGCCAAGTCCGGGCCGGACGACATTCTCATCCAGATCACGGCGACCAATCGCGGGCCGGACGAAGCCACGCTGCACCTGCTGCCGACGATCTGGTTTCGCAATACGTGGTCGTGGGGACCGATGCCAGAGGATACGCCGATCCGTCCGGAGCTGCACCGCTCCGGTGATCGCGAGATCGATATCCAGCACGCCACGCTGGGTGATTTCGTTTTCCTGATGGACCCCGCCAACCAGGGCGATTTCCGCGGGTTCCTTTTTACCGAGAACGACACCAATCTGCAGCGGCTTTACAACGCGCCGAATCCGCACCCGTTCGTCAAAGATGCGTTTCACGAGGCGGTGGTGCATGGCCGCGCGGAGGCTGCGAATCAGGCCTACTTCGGCACCAAGGCGGCGCCGCATTATGTGCACGGCATCGGCGCGGGCCAAACCTGGCGGTTGCGCCTGCGGTTGGTCATGAAGAACCAGCGGCCCGACTACGCTTTCGGCGACGACTTCACTACCATCCTCGAGCAGCGCCGGATGGAGGCCAACCGCTTTTACGAGACGCATATCCAATACCCGCCGGAGAGCGAGGAATTCCGCATCATGCGCCAGGCGCAGGCCGGCCTGCTCTGGTCCAAGCAATTCTACAACTACGAGGTCGCGCGTTGGCTCAAGGGCGACCCGACGCAGCCCCCGCCGCCGAAGCAGCGCCAGGACTGGGGCCGCAATTGGGACTGGCCGCACGTCTTCAACCGCGACGTGATCTCGATGCCCGACTCGTGGGAATATCCCTGGTACGCCGCGTGGGACCTTTCGTTCCACACCGTTGAGCTGGCGCGCACCGATCCCGCGTTCGCCAAGCAGCAACTTATCCTGCTCCTGCGCGAATGGTACATGCATCCCAACGGCGCTCTGCCCGCCTACGAGTTCGCCTTCTCCGACGTGAACCCGCCAGTGCACGCCTGGGCGGTGTGGCGCGTCTACAAGATCACCGGCGAACGCGGCAACCGCGACATGGCTTTCCTGGAAAGCGCGTTTCAAAAGCTGCTGATGAACTTCACCTGGTGGGTCAATCGCAAGGACTCCTCCGGGCGTAATCTTTTCTCCGGTGGCTTCCTCGGCCTCGACAACATCGGCGTATTCGACCGCTCCAAGTCGCTCGGTCCCGGCAATTCGCTCGAGCAGGCCGACGGCACGGCATGGATGGCGTCGTATTGCCTGCTCATGCTCAACATGGCCACGGAACTTGCGATGTGCGACCCAGTCTACGAGGACATCGCGTCGAAGTTTTTCGAGCATTTCGTCAGCATCACGAATGCGATCAACACGCTCTGTGGCACCGGTCTTTGGGATGAACAGGACGGCTTCTATTACGACCGGATCTCGTTAAGCGACGGCGGCTCGGTGCGGCTGCGGATTCGTTCACTCGTCGGCTTGATGCCGCTGATTGCCGTCTCCGTGGTGGACGGTGAGACGGCCGGAGCATTGCCCAACTTCCGGAAGCGGTTCGACTGGTTCATGCGCAATCATCCCGAACTAGCCTCGCATGTCTCGCAAGTGGAGACGCCCGGCGAGCCCGACAAGTGGAAGCGCATGCTGGCCATCCCCTCGCGCCAGCGGCTCATCCGCATGCTCCACTACATGCTCGACGAAAACGAATTTCTTTCGCCCCACGGCATCCGCTCGGTCTCGCTTTATCACCGGGAGCATCCGTTCGATCTGCAATGGGACAACCAGACCTTGAGCGTAGCTTACAATGCCGGCGACAGCCGCACCGGGCTATTTGGGGGAAACTCCAACTGGCGCGGGCCGGTCTGGTTTCCGATCAACTATCTCATCGTCGAGGCGCTCGAACGCTACCACCACTTCTACGGCGACACGCTCAAGGTCGAATGCCCCACCGGCTCAGGCAGATGGATGAACCTTTCTGAAGTGGCGAGTGAAATCAAAAAGCGGCTTGCCTCGATCTTCCTGCCTGGCCAGGACGGAACGCGGCCTTACGCGCAATCGCTCGGGCCTTACGCGAACGACCCGCTCTGGCGCAATCATCTTCTCTTCAACGAATATTTCCACGGCGACAATGGCCGTGGCCTCGGTGCAAGTCACCAGACAGGCTGGACGGCGCTCATCGCCGATTGCCTGCGCGGCTGTGCCCCCGCGAAGAAGTAACCGGCCTTACTGCCGTACGACCGGCGAGGGCTCGCCGTTGAGGTAGTGATCGGCCGGGATGCGGTAATGGGCCATGATCTGGGAATTCACCTCGTCGATGTTGGAGGCGTCCAGAACGATTTCTTGTACCGCCTGGCCGGGCTCGAACTTGAAGACATTGAAGCCGTTGACCGGTGTCTTGAGCGCAGTGAGGATGTCGCCGATCTGCTTGATCTTGACGCCGTTCACTTCATCGACAACGAGGTAGCGCAGGTTTTCGTAGCCGATGTTGGCCGGGTTGCGCAGCACCTCTGCGAGGACCACGCGTTGCGGGCGCTCTGGTTTGACCTTGTCGTTCTCGAAATAGGAGAGGCGGAAGGGCGCGTGCTGGTGCCAAGTCGGGCCCCAACTGCGCATGTAGCTCTCGGTCAGCGGCACGAAGACGAGGCCGCCGGTAAGGACGTACTCGGGCTGCTGGTCGAACGACTGCTGCGGCACAAGTTCGTCGGAGAACTCAGCCTTCGGCAGTGTGTAAACCACATCCATTTCCTTTCCGTCGCGCCAGATCTTGAACTTGCAGGTCTGGCCGGCGAACTTGCCGCGCGAGGAAAGGTTTTCGAGGAGAAGCTTCCGGTACTGCGGATCGATGTAATTGCCTTCAGTATCAATGTCGAATCCGTCGATGGAGAGCAACACGTCGCGCGGCTTAACCACCGAGGTCGTGCCGGGCTTCATCGCCGTGTCCTTGATGATCACGCCCCGAGCCGCCCCGGGCAATTTCAGGTAGGTGAGGTTGAGCGGATTGTCCGGCGTGTCCCAGGTAAAATCAAAGTAGCCGAGTCCGGTGTAGGTCTTGGCCTGCTCCGCCTTGATGATCGGCACCATGAAGGAGCTGGGCACGGCGGTCATCGCGCCGCTGCCCTGGGCGTAGACGAGGCCGATGAGTTTGTCGCCGGAAACGACCGCCTCGCCAAAACCGACGCCGGGCATCTCGCAGTTGATTTTCAGCGCGGGTACGGAGACGAAGCTCAGCGCGGAATTCTCGACGGCCATGCGGTCGACATCGCCCTTGCGTTCCTCGAGCGAATCATCGCGCCAGCGCAGGACGCGGATCTCGCCGGTCAGCGGGACAACATCGGCCAGCTTGGCCGCCTGCAGGCCCTGCCAGAAGTCGGGCTGGCCGGGGTTGAACTGCGTATTGAGCGCGTCGTCGGTCGTCAGCGCCGCGAGGTTGGCCTGGTAATCGATCCACGCGATGCGGCCGAAGGAGTAGACGCCGTCGCCCTGCTTCTTGAAGCGAATGTCGGTGGCGTCGTCTAGCCCTTCGGCGGTGGTGATGATCTGGTGACCGTCGATGACCACGCCGTTCTTATACGCCGACTTCTGGGTGCGTTCCCACGGCTGGAAATAGTTGTAGGACTTGCCAGAGACTTCGATCTGGACGATTGCGTTTTCCCACGAGAACTTGCCTGTGTCTTCGGAGCTTTTCTTGGCGTGCGTTTCGGCCATGGCAGGCAGCGCCGCTGCCAGCGCGAAGGCGAGGAGAAGAGAAAGGATGCGGGTCATGGGCGGCTTTGCGCGGGGACGCTGTAGGTCTGGAGGATTTGCGGCGTGGCCTTGTCGGCCTCGTCGGTGCGGATCACTTCAAAGTGATGATCGGGCAGGAACTCGATGATGGAATCGGCGCCCTTGGCCGCGGCGAACGCCTTCGCCACATCGCTGAGTTGTTCGATGCGGACGCCGTTGATCTTGTCGACCATGGCTTGCCCGCGCGTCGTGAAGTTGGCGTTGACCGGCGCGTTGAGGATCGAGGCGAGCACGACCGGCTGGGGACGCCATTCCTTCGGCTTCTCGAGATGGCGGTAGACCAACTCGTAAATGAGATCGCGACCGGCGGAATTGCTCCAATCCTGGCCGAACGTCTTGAGATAATCGAGGGACAGCGTGGTGAAGACGAGGCCGCCGAAGATGTAATAGGGCGGCAGCACATCGTACTGGTTGCCCTGCGACTGGTCCGCCTTGTAGACGTGGACGGGCAAGTCGATGTCGACTTCCTTGCCGTCGCGCCAGAGCTGGATCGGCACCTTGTCGTTGTTTTGCGCGAGGTCCACCGCAGCGGAAACGCCGACCGTATTACCCTCATACGTGATCGTTCCATCCTCGTCGACCGGGTAATCGCCGACCTTCGTGATGACATCGTTGGGCTTGATTAGCGCCTGCGTGTCAGGGATGTCGAGAATCTGGTCTACCCGCACGCCGAGTTTGCTGCCCTCAGGCATCTTCAGCATCTTGCGATAGGCCGGGTTTTGCAACGACGCGAGCTGCAGACCGGCCTCGGGCACGCCGTCGTAAACAGTGTCCTTAATGTCGTCGAGGAAGTGATGAATGATGACGGTCGGAATGAAAAACCCAACGTTGTTCAGGCCGCTCGTCCCGGAGTAACCCTCGAACGCGACGCCGACCACCTTGTTGTCCTGGATGACGGGACCGCCGGAGTTGCCGGGATTGATCGCCGCATCCGTCTGGCAGGCGAGGAACGCCTTGTTGCCGATATGGACGAAGCCCTGCACCTCGATACGCGAGACCACGCCGCGCGTGTAGGAAATCTGGTCGCCGGCGGCGGGAAAGCCGTAGGTCACTACGCTGGAACGGACTTTCGGCAAGGGGCCGAATTCGAGCGGCTGCATCCCATCGTAGAAACTGTTGTTCGGGTCGAACTCGCCGGTTTTCGGATCGATAATCTTCAGGACGGCGAGGTCGACGTCGTGGCCGACATATTCGACCTTCGCGAAATAGGGCGTCGGGTCGTGATACTTGCGGACGACGAGCTCCGTGGTCCAGGCCACGACGTGCGCGTTGGTCATGATCCGGTTGCCGTCGATGAGAAAGCCCGAGCCCGACGCGCCGCGCGGCATGTCAAAAAGCCATGGCGAGGACCAGTTCGGTTCCTGGAACGAGGTGTAAATTTGCACGACCGATTTCTCGAGCGCCTTCTCGGTCTCGGACCCCTCCGGCACCGGCGTGCCTTGCGGGACGGGATTGGTCTGCGGCGCGGTGGCACCGGCGCCGGGCGCGGGAGTCGGCACAAGGCCCGGGGGAAGCCCGCTGGGGACGTTGCCCGGCGCGGTTTGCGACGGCATGCCACCCGGAGTCGGCTGCGCCGTGCCGGGAAGGGGAGGTTGCTGTCCCTGGGCCGGGGTCGTCGCCGCGGTAACTTGCGCTCCCGCGGCCGTCGTTGAGGGGCTGACGGCGTCGGTTGCAGCGGCAATGGCCGTGCGGGAAACTGAGAAAAACGCCAGACCGGCGAGGCCCAAAAAGGCGCAGCGGAAAGATAACATGTAAGCTGTAAGGAAACCCCTAGCGCGTGGGATTGTAAAGCGGCGATCTGCTTAAAGTTGTGTAACTGCCAGGACAGGTCGGCGAAAGGTTTTGCAGAGGTTATTTCAGCTCCGCGATTCGCCGCATCATCTCTTCCGCGATCAAGCCGTAGGCGTCGCGTTCCTTGCCGCGCTCCGGCAGCGGGGGCAAATACGGCTTGCCGATGACCACGCGCATCGGGGCAAACCGCAGTCGCTTTTGGTGGCGCGACAGGCACTCGAAGGATCCAAAGATTCGCGTCGGCAAAACGGGCACGCCCGATTTCACGGCGACAAGGCCCGCGCCCGGCTCCGCGGGTTGCAGCATGCCGTCGGGCGTCCGCGTGCCTTCGGGAAAAAGCAGCACCGCGTCGCCGCTGCGCAGCATGCGGATGATCTTGCGCAGGCCGCTGGATTCGCCGCCGTCGCGATCAATTGGGATTACGTTGCAAATCGGCAGAAACCAGCTCATGACCGGCGGTTTGAAGAGCGTCTTGCGCCCCAGGTAAAAAATCTCGCGCGCCACCGCCCAGCCCACCGTCGTGGGATCGAGATAACTGGCGTGATTGGAAACAATCAGGCAGCCGCCGTGCGGCACATTCTCGCGGCCCTCAATCTTGATGCGGTGGAGCATCAGCTCCAGCCCGACAAGATTGTAGCAAAAGCGATAAAAGGGACGCATCGTGCGATAGTACGAAACGCCGACAAGTTGGCCAGTCCGCCACGCTGTGTCGGGAGAAAAAAGCCGTCATCACCGGATGACGGCGCGCAATGCGAAATTGGGGCGGAATCAGGCCGAAGCCGAATAGGCCGTGCTCTCGAGCGAGATCAGCACGGTCTTCGTCACGGGCTTCGTCCACGTCTTCTTGGCCTTGGGCTTCTTCATGCGGGGGAACTATGGAGCAGGATGAGTTCGCTGTCAAATTCTGAGAATGCGCTTTTATGCACGAGTGCGTCGCCGCTTGAGGATTTCAAAAACATTTTAAGCTCCGCAGGAGATACAGGCTATGTAGCGCTAACGCCCCCGGCCGAAATATGCGATCATGATTCCATGACAAATCATTGGCTCGCACTGGAAAAACCCGAATCTCCAGTCGCCTGATACGGCTGATACGCTTATTTTTTTATCGTAACACGAAGGAGCTCACGGATTCTGCCGCGGCGTCCATTCCGTCTGCGTAGAGTTCTCCACCGACGCCAGAATATCATCAACGACCTGCCTTTGCGGCGCGAGTTCGCATACCGGGTCCGTCGCGTGATCGTCGCCTGTCAGCAACGCTGCCTGGCAGCGGCAACCGCCGAAATCGATCTCGCGCTGCGGGCATTCCCGGCACGGCAGCGGCATCCACTCCGTGCCGCGAAACGCGTTGAAGGCCGCCGACTCGTTCCAGATCCACGCCAGCGCATGCTCGCGCACACTGTCAAAGCGCAGGGCCGGGATGCTCGTCGCGTTGGGGCAGGGGAGCGCGTGGCCGATGGGACTCACCGTCAGGTAGCGCCGGCCCCAGCCCTGCATGCACGGCTTCGGACGCGTCTCATAATAATCCGGCAGCACGTAGATGACATCGGTTTTGCCCACCAGCCGCCGCTTCGCCTCGGCCGCGACGCTCGCCGCCATCTCCACCTGCGCGCGCGTGGGCATGAGTTGCGCGCGGTTGCGATGGCCCCAGCCGTAGTACTGCACGTTGGCCAGTTCCAGCCGCACCGCGCCGAGCGACTCCGCCAACGCGATGATCGGCGCGAGCCGGCCGATGTTGCTCCGATGGAGCACGACGTTGAGGCTCAGCGGCAGGCCGCACTCCGTGACGAGCCGCGCGGCCTCGATCTTTCGCGCATGCGCCCGTGTGCCGGCGATGGCGTCGCCGAGTTCCGCCTCGTCCGCCTGGAAACTGATCTGGATCGAATCGAGTCCCGCGTCGCGCAGCTCGAGCAAACGCCTGCGATCAAGCCCGACCGCGCTGGTGATGAGATTGCTGTAGAGCCCCGCCTCGCGTGCCGAAGCGACCAGCTCGGCGAGATCGCGCCGCGCCAGTGGCTCGCCGCCGGAGAGCCCGAGATGCAGCACGCCCAGTTGTGCCGCCTCGGCAAAAACGCGCTTCCATTCGTCCGTGGCCAACTCTGCGCCGGTAGGATATTGGGCCGGGTTCGAGCAATAGGGGCAATGCAGTGGGCACTGGTACGTCAGCTCCGCCAGCAGCGCGTAGGGTCGGAAATTCACTGGAGCACGATCAGGTGCCGCTGGAG
>FSWX01000176.1_pt1 | contig 13007 bp, 6 predicted proteins | sample 1638111 | NCBI WGS metagenome assembly FSWX01 (sample SAMEA3914788, study PRJEB12502) | metagenome | biome: forest; material: soil | place: Canada | collected 2011-07-03 | depth 0.1 m | reverse complement strand
TATCGTCATATCGTTGGTGCCATATATATTTCGTTCGTGGATCCTTGCAGAGGGGCCAATTCCCTCGCGAAGCTTGCTGAAGAACATCCGATAGAAGGCGGTCGCTGACATGTTCGGGTCGGCAAACTGCCCCTTGCGGGCCTCACTGCCCCACATTGAATCAGCGTAATCAATCATGAATCCGTCGATACTTCCGCGCAGCGCTGCAAAACGGGAACGCAAATATTCCTGAACCGCCGGCTGGGAATAATCGAGACCGCTCTTGATATCCTTGCCCCCTCCCCGCATCCATTCGAGATGAGCCGACCGAAAATCAGGGCTGAGTGCCGCCTCAGCCTGGATATAAGTAAAGGCAAGACAGCCACGATCGTGCATGGCGGCTCCGAATTTTTCCGTCGTCTCATAGGGTGCCGTATAATATCCATACTTGCGCCAATGCTCGTCGTCCCACCAGTCCTCGGAATTATATTTGAGGTAACTCTCAGGTACCAAACGGCCCGCCACGGGCGCATAGCGGAGGAATCCAGACTGTTGAATCCGGTCCGCTTCAGCCACCATGCCCGAAGTGGTATTGATCTTATAGAGGGATTTGTCTGGGTAGCCCTCGGCTCCCCTCGTCCCACTTACTCCAACATACCATGCGCAGATGGTGGGAAAGGTGTAATAGTTCAGATTGACGGTATTGGCCGCTCGCAGAGTAAGGCCATATTTTTCCATGGCGGCAAAGGGATCTGCCACGCCCGCATCCACGACGAAGCTGTCGTCAGGCATATAGGTTTCACCCGGCGAAACCCTCCGGCCTACGGGATCGCTGGCCTGCAGGCGCACACGAGGAACCGTGCTGGTGTTGTCGTTGTTCTCCTTGACGATGCGGCCGGCGGCCCAGGAGGGATCGAGGGTCAAGTCCGAGGGGATTTCCCAAATCCATATTTCGCTGGCGACAATATTGTAAGTATTGGCGCTGCTGATAACCACCGAGCACTGACCGTCCGCATAGCTCTCCGGCGGTAGTACCGCCGCCAATTCGCGGGGCGGCTGCTCTCCCATCGGCAGGGCTTTTTCCGCCAGCAGGACGTTATCCTTTCCTTGGCTGAAACGAACTTCGACGGATCCGACTCGCCCATCGGCGTCGAAATCACACCAGACCAGCCCCACCGCGTAATGGCGATGGGGATCGAGTCCGCTGACACTATAAGCCAATTCCTTGGGGGCAAAATCCTGCGCGGCAAACGGACTGTTGATTCCATTCCGGTACAACTTCCCTTCTATATTCGCGATCTTTACGGCAGACGATACCGATTCACGCGCCGGATCGGCGTTTCGATAAGCGGCAAGCGTCGCTCCAGGAATTTCGGAACGCAGTTCCGCTGCCCGGTCCAATGGAGGCTGGTCCGATTTGGCGCGGTAGGGTTGCACGATAATCGATTTGTTAAAATCCGCCGTGCGCAAGGCTCCCATGACAATGGACCTGCGGCCACCAGCGCCGAGCCCCGTCTCCAGCAAATCATTGGTGCTTGTGACGCTCATGCAAGGCGACACCTTTGGCTGGAATTTCCCACTTGGGGCCGTCAACGACATGACATCCGCGAGGGGCGGCAGCGTTCCGTCGTTCGCGGGAATGATGGTGTGAACCTGGATGGGGGCAGCGGAATTGTTGACCAAGCCTGCCCGCAGCACAACCTGCGAATCCTGGCCATGGATGACCGCCTCCAGGATAAGATCGGGTTTGCCCACAGCCTTGCAAACCATGCGCAGCCGGCGTCCGGTGCCGAGGGTATCCGAGTAGGATTCGATTGAGACCGCGCGCTGATAGGCGACATCGCGGGAATCCCATCCCTCCACCTTCACGCCTGCACCCGAGATGATGGGCTGTCCATCGTGCGCGTCGATGAGGTCATAGGTTCCCTTTGCCGGGTCAACCGCCAGGCGAACCTGTAGGTTGGCAAGTTCTGTTTCGGCCATCAGCGAGAGTGGGCTGAGCGCAAGGCAGGACGCAATCGTCAGGCTGATCGCTTTGAGGTGGAACAAATGTTGTTTGATAGTCATAAAAATGAGGGACGGACTCTGTCTCAAAGTAGCCGTCGTACTCCGGGCGACGGACGCCTTCGAGAAAGCGCGGAGCGGCGAAAGCCCTCAGCGCCTTTTCTTTTCCCTTAAGGCCCCATCTTGAACAACTCGGCCCCGTGCGGCGCGACATTGATGGAATATTTGGAGTCGAAATCACCCAGGTCCTTTTGCTGCCAGAGATCGCGCACGGGCCGCCTGCCCTGCAGACCCAAGTCCGACCACGCAACGGCGACATCTGCCGGCGACTCACCCCGATTGAAGAAAGCCACGGCGAGTGAACCATCATCAAGCGGCTTCTCCCAGACTTCCGTGGCGCCAACCTGCTTGATCCGGTAGCCCTGCTTCCCGAGGCTGTCCTGATCCACCGCGATTACCTCGTCGTTACTGAAGAGGCTGATCGTGAACGGGCTCATCTTTGGCATATCGCACCCGATCAAAAGCGGCGCCGCCAGCATGCACCATAGCGTCATGTGGGTATAATTCTCGTCCGGCGTCAGCGTCCCGTTGCCCACTTCGAGCATGTCGGGATCGTTCCAGTGCCCCGGACCGGCCCATTTTTCCAGGCCGGGCTTCAGTTTGAATCCGTGCGCTTCCACGCTTTTCCAACTGGCGTTGATGTCACCGGTGACGCGCCAGGTATTGCCTCCCGTTTCCGCGCCCCACTCCCACACGTTGCCCATGCCATACTGGCAGAAGCTATAAACGATGTCGCGGTTCACTTTGTCGAGTGAGACCCTCATGACTTCGTACGGCGCCTTGTACTCCTCGCGCTCGATCTGCGCGCGCGCCGGGCCCGGCAATTTCGCGTAGAGATCGCTGAGCTTTTGGCCATCGGCATTCAGCTTCTGTAAAACCTGGCTTCGCTGCGCTCTTTGCGTCGGACCGACCAGATTCCAGTATTGCCCCTCAAGATCGCTTTGTTCCTCTGCAATCTGCCGGATTTCCGCTGCGGAAGCGGGCAGCGCCTCCGCATATTTTTCGGCCCGGCGAATGACGTAGATCTGGCCATACGAACACAAGTCGTACTTGAGATAATCCATTCCCCAATCGGCGTAGCTTTGGGCGTCCTGGTCTTCGTGTTGATAGGAAGCCACCCCGTGCCCGCACGTCAAGCGTCCCGGAGACGAATAAAGTCCCACTTTCAACCCGAGACCATGGATATAATCGGCAATCGCCTTCAAGTCGGGGAAATTCTTGCTCCCTTGGATCTTGCCGTTCGCATCGCGTTCCCCTTCCCACTGGTCATCCATATTGATGTATGTCCAGCCGTGATCGATCAGGCCGGTTTGCACCATTGCATCCGCCGCGCCGCGAATTTTCGCCTCGTCAATGTGCGCGCCAAAACAATTCCAGCTATTCCAACCCATCGGCGGCGTGAGGCAAATGGTCGGGCCAATGACGAGGGTGATTGCCTTGCTGTCCTGCCCCAGCGCATTTTTCGCCGTGAAAGTGACCTTGTACGTTCCCGCCTGCTGCTCCGCGCCCGTGATATTTCCGCTCGCCGGATCCAGCACCAGCCCGTCGGGAAGGCCCTCGGCCGAATAGTTTATCGGCCGATCTCCGGTCACGGGCAAATGATAAAGGAACGGATGGCCCGGACGTTCCCCGTAAATGTGGGGACCATTGATGCGAGGCGTCTTTGGCGCTGGCGGCGTGCGGATGAAGCTGCTGGTGTCGGGCGGCGGCGCGGACGCAGTCGGTGTCTGCGCCTGAACCAGCACAGGAACGAGAATAAATAGGATCGTTCCAATAGGGGGGCTTTTGATCTGCATAAATCGCATGTCGATGACAGGCGTAAACTCACGCCCACAGGAAAAGTTGCTTCACGGTAGTCCGTCGCCCGGCGTGCGATGGTCAAAGCTCATTACTGTAGCTGCTTATGTGAGCAGCGGCTTTGTGCATCGCGGATCGCATAACAAATGCGAGGGGGTTGTCTTCCGCCATTATTGGTATGGCGACAGAAATCTCAAACGGACGGCAGACAGTCAAACTCTATCACTCGGTCAATCGCGGCAAAGCGATGTACCAGCTCGCATATTATGCCGGTGGCCGGCGGGTGCAGAAGAACTTTGCCGACAAAGCAGAGGCGAAGCGGGTCGCGAAACAAATCCTCGGAGAATTGTCAAACGACGCGGAAGCCATCGAAGCGATGGCGACTCCCGAGCTGGAAAGCCTCATCGCCGCGCGCCGAGTGCTTGCCTCGGACTGCAAGGCCGTTTTAAATCGACCTGCATGCTGGCTTCCTTCATCTGGGACGCCACAGGCGACAAGGCGGATGCCGCCAAGGCGCTCGAGCTTTTCCGTTTCTGGTTCTCATCAGGCACTGTCGATCCCAACCCTCACGGTCTCCATTCTCCCGCCGCCGGGTAATCCCCCCTGACTAATACTACTGGCTCTATGTCTTATCCGGTAGGTACCGGTGTTATTGGTCCACAGGAAATTGAAACCCCGTCTCGACGGCCAGATCCAAAAGCTTGAGGGCCCCCATCACCGCGCTTAGGCCGCGACGAAGTTGCGGTGACAAGGCCCGGTAGCCTCGCACACAACGTGGACCGGGACGGGACTGCGGCGCAGATGAGCCAGCAAGGTCCGATAACCGGCGGGGGGTGTTGGCGATGGTGGGAGGCAGCGGGCCAGCCGGCACGATCGAGTCCTTGGCGACGGCGACAGGTGCGCCTACCCGCCCGCCCGTAACGCTCCTCTTTCATGCCCACTCGGACAGGGAGGTGCCCGTCCTTCCTGAAAGCCCCTACTCACGTCACGAGCCCGTAATCACGGAGGGTCAGCCTCCGGCCTGACCCCAATCCCCATGACCACCGTGGTTCGGCGGCAAATGTAGCCCCACAGCCCGCGCCCACTCACGAACAATAGTCCGCGCAAGGCTCCCTCCGAAATCATTTTCGCTTCACCCTCAACGCCTTGCAGTCTCCTCCAGATTTTCGTCTTTACTATCATACGATAGCAAGTAGCGTTCGAGCTCAATATCGCAACAGCGATAAAAGTCGTTGAAAGTAATGACTGCGCCGGGGTAGCCAGGGTCGCCTAAAACCAAAGCCATGAGCTCAAGCATCATCCAGCTTCCCCGCGCTCCGTCTGTATTTAGCAAGGCGATAATTGTAATAATATTATCTTTCGGCCTGCTTCGCACCATTCGCGCCCATTTCCAAGCCCAACCCACTGCGTTCCAATCGAATAGGAGATTAGCTATGTCGACTCTGAAAATCGTTACGGCCTCAACCGTCGGACGTCTTGCCAAGGCGTGTGCGCTCGCTGCTCTGTTGATCCTGACAGCAACCAGCCAGGGCCAGGGGCAAACCACTACCTACGACAACGTGCCGCCATCAGCGGTCGGCATTCACCCCCGCGTCGTCACCACACCCTCCGAGCTGCAGGCATTGCAGCAAAGGGTCGGGTTCATCACGACAGGCACGATTGTGCCGGCGGCACAAACCGCTTACGGCCAGCTTTTGAGCTACGCCATCGATCTCACCGGTCCGAACGGAAGCGATTACAAGTACGTCACGGCCATGGGAAACGGGGCCGTTCTGAGTGCCACCGAGAATTTGAGCGCCACCCCTCCGCAGATGACTGACGCCGACTATCAGACCGTCAGCCTTGCCGTCGGCCAAGCCGCCCTCGGCATGTGGATCACGTATGGCCATACCGGCAACGTCACGAGCGGCTCAGGCACGATAACCAACCTCTCCGCCGGCACAGGGAGCTTGACCCTTGGCGAGACGGTTTCAGGATACGGTTTTCCCACCGGAACCATCACCGCCATCTATGCCCCCAGTGAGATCGTCGTCAGTACAACCGCCACGGTGACGCAGACCGGCGTACCCCTGATGATCACCGGCAACATCACCTTCACGGGCAACACCACGGTCAACTCGACTTTCGTGACCGGCGTCACGCCCGGCGCCCAGGGCCTCTTCTATGGCGAGGCCGTAAGCGGGACCGGGACGTTGGTTATTCCCGCCGGGACAACGATCAACTCCGTCGTCAACTCTTCCGAGATCAACCTGACTGCGAAAGCCAAGCAGACGCAGGCCGGGGTGACCTTTACGGTGGCGACAAGCGTGACGCCGGTGCTCACCGCGCTCATGAACTATGTGAACAATGTGCACAGACCTCTGCCGATCGGCACGCTGAGCATGGATTCCAGCCGCAATCCGCCCGGCATCGCCTTTGCCTACGACTATCTCTACACCGCCATGAGCACCAGCCAGCAAAACAACGTACGCGACTGGCTCATGACGGTTTTGGCCCCCGTCTACGCAGGGGGTCAGGGCAACGCGATCGGCTGGGGAGAAACGGGTGGACTCAACACCAATCCGCAACGGGGCTCCAACTGGACTGGATTCATTTATGGCGGTCTCGGCTTCGAATATCTCTCCGTCGAGGGCGAGACCGACACATTCACCTCTACCACCAATACCTTCAATCCCACCTGGATCCAAAATCTCCAGTTGTCCATAAGCGATTATTTAAACCTCAACGCACAACAGGGCTGCCCGATTGAAGGCATCTGGTATTACGCCTACGGCATGTCGCATGGGTCCTACATGTCCGACGCCATGCATCGCCGGATGAACTACAACAACAATATCTACCAGATCGTATCGGATCCCTGGGCCAATGCCAACTACACGAACGGGACGGCAAGCATCCCGTCTTACTGGACGTACGACATGTTCCCCTTCGGTCCCGACGCCAACGACATCCTGGGCGATACCTCGCCTCAGCAGATCGGAGTCAGCGAGATCTACGAGCATCTCGCCCTCAGTAATCCGACCAATAGCATCATGCAGTGGGTCTACCGCCAGCATGAATCCAGTCCGTTAGGAGGCGCGCTCTATCCGTCCAGCGATGTGCTTTGGGCCACGATTCCCAGCGGGACAGTCACCGACGCCAGCCTGGGCCTGCCTACCAGCCACTATTTCTCCGACACCGGCCTGCTCTACGCACGCACCGGTTGGGGGGATACCAACGCGACTTACGCGACGTTCATCAGCAATCCGACCGACTTCGGCGGGCATCTGCACGCCGATGCCAATTCGATCACCGTCGCGTCCAAGGATGGGCTTTGGCTCATGGATGGCGGCGGCTGGCTGCCGTGGGACATCTTCCGCAATATCGTCCTGATCGATGGGAAAGGTCCTGGCTATCCTCCGCTGCCCGGCCAGATTATCGACGAGCAGACCAATTCGTGGTGCACCGCCATCAGCGGTGACGCCTCGGCCGCTTATGATTATTACCAGCTCGGCGGCAATCCGACCAACAACGAAACCACCAATTTCCCTGGAACTACCATCAAGGTGAATCCCTACAACCCGGTCAACTATGCCTGCCGAAGCATGTTCGTCATGCAGGGCGATGTCCCGAACGGCGTCTATCCCTACCTCATCATCAGTGATGAACTTCAGTCCGCAGCCAGCGGCAGCCACAGGTACACCTGGCAGGCGGAGACTCCGCTCAATCACCAGATCACTGGCACGCTTAACAACGTCAGCCTCTACACCATGGATACCGGCAGCTATGTCCAGCCGAACACCAATACTCCGATGACCGTCAGCTTCAACACGACGACCTCGGGCGCCTACACGCTCTGGATGCTGATGGGGCACCCGTCCACCACGTCGCCGGGTAACACCGGTCCGCTGCTGATTATGGATGGCTCCACGACAAACAAGGACGCGATGGATTACGCGGACAATGCCCTGCCCCATTGGCAGCAGATTTTTCGTCCCAGCTACGACTCCGGCGATAATTACCTCGATCCCGGCACGACCTTGGCGGGCGGCGCCCATACGCTGTCCATTACCGGCGATTACTATGGCAACTACACGAACAACACCTACGCCGCTTTCATGGCCATACCGTCCAGCGGCGGCGGCGCGGCCGGCACCAGCGTCACCGGCAACCTCAATACCAACAGTATCGTGACTGCCGTCTCGCCCGGAACCGGATCCCTCACTGTGGGCCAGCAGGTAACGGGGCAGGGCATCCCCGGAGGCGCCGTAATTACCGCCATCAATTCCGGCACCCAGTTTACGATGAGTTATAACGCCACGCTGGTCACCAACGGGGCGCCTCTCACGGTGGGCCAATTCGACGGGCACATGCTTAATGTCAACCCGACCGCGACCCTGCCGGCCGGCACCATCGGGCCCATTCGCTTCGTCGGCGGCACCGGCGTCTCGCTCCCCGCCGGCTGGACCGCCATGAGGGGAATACCCTCGCCCCAGTTCGGCGTCATGATGATCAATCCCAACCGTTACAATGTGCAATCCACCGGCTCGGTCTTTTACCGGACCCGGCCTGATAGTCTTGCTGCCTACGGTCCGGAAAATCTTCTGCAGTTCACCCAGACCAACTCCGGACCGCAGAACTTCACCTGCATGATTTATCCCCGCACCCAGGGAACGCAGGGAGACCCGGTGGAGAGCGGCACCTATCCCAATCAGACCATACAATGGACGGGCACCAACGGCACGACAACCGACGTATGGAACTTCAACGTAAGCACCAACGGCGGAAACTACATCTCGGTCACCCGCGGCTCCCAGACGATCCTGCTGCAGTCCCAATAAATCCAGACCTTCGCGATTGGTGGCCCTGCACCTGTTGGGAATTACCGATATCGTGGCTACCTATGGCTACCCATCGTTGAAGCGCCTATCACTAGAGACAGACCGGCGCGTACGCTAATCCTGAGTTCCGGCGGCTTCTTGAGCGGTGTGACGACGCGCGGGTGCCGAAGACAGGTATTGCTCATACTGGTCCGTCCTGGTCGCATGAACAGCGGAGGGTTTGCCCTGCTGGATAAGGGCGAACTGGGCGTTGAGGAATTCCTTGAGCCTGGCGCGATATTGCCGGTGCTGCTCGGCGCTGCGGGGGATTGGATGAGGCCGCGGCCCCAAGTGCCAAGCCAGAAGGCCAGGCCGTCCGTGCAATAGATGGGATCGCCCGAGACGTTGTACGTGTTGGGCTCGGGCGTGTAGTCGTCCAGCGCTTTGATGAGAAAATCGAGGCACTCCTTTCGGCCATCGACGAAATAGAGCTGGAACACCCAGTTCAATTGCAGGTCATTTCCCGTGTGAATATGAGGGTCGATGTGCGGGAAAAGCGCGTCGGCCAAGCGACGCACCCGGGGCGACGGAGAAGCCAGCATTGTGGGACTCGCCTGGATGTACCGGTCGACCGCGTCCGGGCCCTCAAGAAGAGGCTCAAGCGTGTCGAGGCCTTCGTTGTGGGCCGTATCGCCGTCGCGCACGAGGATGAGCGCGGCCCAGAGGCGCACGTCGGGATAAGGCGAGGCGATCCAGCGCCGGGCGTGATCTACCATGGGCGCGCGCCATAGAGGAGGTGCACCATGTCGCCGAGGTGGTAGCTGGCCAGGGAGACGTCTTTGCCGAGGAGAAGATGCAGGCTGCCGTCAGAAGAAGAATCGCCGACCGGCGGCTCATCCTTGCCGGATACCCACGAGTCCATGCGGAGGGCGAGCGTTTCCAAGACCTCGACATGGTGAATTCTGAGCGCCTGGATGGCAGCTTCCTTGAGGTCGTTCAGGTTGTTGCTGGTGCGGAGCGTCTGGGCGAGCAGCTTGTCCGGGGTGTCGCCGTGGTGCGCGGCGATCCAAGCTCGCAAGTCGGTCTCGAGGGTGGCCGCGGTGCCGGGCTCGAAGGCAACACCGTCGTCGGTCTCGTGGACGATCTCGTGGCCCGCGAAGGTGTTGATGAGCGAGCCCACGGTGCTGGAGACGCGGCAAAGCCCGCGCCAGGGTATCCAGTCCTTGTAAAAGCGGTAGCTGGGCAGGTAGTCCTTGTCGGCGGCGAAGGGCGCGAGGACCAGGAGATCGTCGGGGGTGAGGTTGAGATTGATCAGTTCCAGATAGGGATTGATAACTTCCGTCGCGCCGGGCGGGGCGTTGTCGCCGGGGTAGGCTGAGGCGAACTGGATTTCGTCCCAGCCGGGATTGATGCAGTGCATGAGCTTGAGGCGCGAGGCGAGCCAGGTGATTTGCTGCGCGCGGCCCAGCCCGGCCTTGATTTTCTGCCATGCGTCGGCACTGGGCAGGGTGAGTGTGGTGAAATCCTCCGCGCGGGCGGCGAGCTGGGCCGCCAGTTCGCGCGAGCGAGCCTGGAAAACGTAGCCGTCGAAGGCGGGGCTGCCGAGGAGGGCGGCGATTTTTTGCGCGGGAGGATAATCGCGCTCGACGGTGAATTTCTGCAGCAGGTCGAGGTCGTATTGGTTGGCGAGGGGATCGCGGGAGGACCAGTCGAGCCAGCGGTCGTCGCGCGCCGCGTCGTAACAGGGAAAGAGAACCGCCGCCGCGGAGGCGAGATCGCCGCGGTGCCAGCACCACGCGGCGACGGTCATTTCGGGAAGGTTGAGGTAGTTGTCACCTGGCGGCCCGATGTATTGCATCTCCTTGGTCATTTCCTTGAGACGGTCGTCCATGTCATGATAAAGGCGCTGGTGCTCTTCCTGGGCCTGACGCCAGTTGGGCGACGTGACGTCCTGCCAGGCAGAGGTCTTCTCGATCTCCTGAAGTTGGTGCGCTTCGTCGGAAATCCGTACGCGCAGATCGGCGTAGGACTGCGCCGTTTGGGCGAGGCTGCCGGGCGTGAATTGGACGCGGTTCACCGGCACGGTGCGCACCCGACCGAAGACATCGAGGTAGGTGACGGACTTGTCCGTTTGGCTAACGAGCCAGCCGTGGACGGGGTAGGGCTTGCCGGGATTCCAGTCGGGCTGGGCGATGCCGTCGAGCCAGGTCGCATTCGCGGGAACGGGAGTGAGAATGCGGTCGAGCGTGAGCTTGAGCAGGGCCGTGATGCGCGGAGAGAAGGCCTTGAGCGGATCGTAAGGGATGGGGTTGGTTTCGCCCAATTGCGCGACGGCTTGGACCGCTGCATCCCGGACCGCTTTCCGATAAGATTGTTCAAGTGCGACGACCCCTTCTTTGCACGAAATCAGATGTCGGCTTTCCGCTTCCTTGATCGCAGTGACAAGAACCTCCTGGTTCGGATGAACGTCCCTGATGATCTGGCCAAAGGCATCGTTCGCTGTCTCCGAATGAATCCGGGCCAGCACATGCACCCCGGCTTCGGCATCATCGGCAATCGGGTCGTTCTCGATCAACCAAAGCGCGGCGGGTAACGCCGCTTGCGATGAGGCGGAATCGCCAAAATCCTTCGCCAAGGCCAACCGAAAGTCATGTGCCCGATTACCCGGACCTTCATTGGTAAACGGCGTTGGAAGCCACTGGGCACGTCCATTTGATTCGTCGGCGAAGCTTTGCTCGAACAAGGCCAGCAGGTAGTTCCCCGCTCGTTGAGCCGCGGCCGTATCGTGACTCTTTAGGCCCGCCAGCGCGGCTTTGTAATTCGGCCAGCCGCTGTTGCTGGCATAACATTTGGCCAAATCATCGAACGCCCGCTGGCCCTCGAGGCCGGTCACAACCGGCTTTACATCGGCTTGTTCCGTAGAGGATGCAGCCACGTTGGCTTTCGCACTGGGCGAAAAGACTGCGAGCAGGAACGCCGCAATGACACTGCCGATCAATAAAAAGGATTTGGCCATTCAATTCAGAGCCAGTTTGGCGATCTCGTTATTTAGATAGACTTGAAACCGTTTGGAGAAGGCCGCCATCGTGGCCGATTCCGGCGGCCTCGGGAAAGTAGACATGACACTGCGGTAGGATTTTTCAAACGCGTCGCGTTCGCCGGGATTGGTCAGGCGAAAAGCGCAAGAGTGAACCAGTTCGCATCGTTCGTAGATGCTCTCAACTTTGTCGGGTTGCACCTCCGACGTCCTTTTGAGCAGGTCGTAAACGGCTCGATCGATTGATTCGGAGGAAAATGTTGCCAGCGCATCGACGAGCCTCTGGTGGCAGGAGAAAGATAGCTCGGTCGGATGCCTGGGGTCATTGCCGGGAAAGGGACGGTTGAGCAGCTGGGTCGCCAGGGTGGCACCAGCATCCGGGTAGTAAAAAAGCAACCGCTTGAGCGCTTCCGGCGGTGAGAAAGGATCGGAGAAGCCGGTTGCATCCTGTTCGAGCGAGCGCTGATGGTCGGCGGGCGTCAATCCGTTCCAATCGGCCTTCACCGCAGAGGCCAGTGCGGGCGTTTCCACGGGTGAATTGACGACAAGACACATGGAGGGTTGATACCGGACAGCGTTCAATTGCCGGTTAACGATCTGCCCGACCGCCACAAAGCAGAGATCACCAACTTTTACCGTATAGTGGTCGAATTCTCTTTCACCCTTGCCCGAGGCATCTGAGAATGGCTCACCAACGCCTGGTGGCAGCTTACTTGGGTCTCGATCCCTCGGATCATACTCCTTGCCAAACCACTTTGCGATTCCGTAATCAACGGTCAATTTTGTCGGACGCGCATCGGATAAATGGTCGATCAGCAACGGGAGCGCCGCCGTCCCTCTGCGGACAAGCTCGCGCATCACGGGAGAAATCACCGGTTTTGCGGAACCAATGATTCCACCGTTAAATTTTGGCTCATCGTTAATCGCCATGAATCCGCTCGCCCAGGTGGTCTCACGAGTACCGACCCGCCAAGCTGCACTCGATTCAAGATAGCGCATCAACAACGCGCGGTGGTTTTGCACCAGATCACGTAGCGAGGGCACAGAAGGGGTCAGATTCGAGGAATTGCCTGCCGGCTTTTGCAATGCCGCCAGCACTTGGCGTTGGAAGAGATCGTCCTCTCCCGGCGCAGAAACATCCTCAGTCTGAAGCAGGCTGCTAATCTCGATATTCGACGGGATGGTGAGGTGATCGGCAAAATGATCCTGATTCTCTTCCCATATGGCGACGAGGAAAAGGGTCCGCCCGACCGCGGGAATGACTGCCACCACGCAGAGGATTGCTCTTATGATGGCAAAGCAAGCCCCCAGCCATTGGCCACAAACGAGTC
>FSWX01000204.1_pt1 | contig 13184 bp, 15 predicted proteins | sample 1638111 | NCBI WGS metagenome assembly FSWX01 (sample SAMEA3914788, study PRJEB12502) | metagenome | biome: forest; material: soil | place: Canada | collected 2011-07-03 | depth 0.1 m | reverse complement strand
GCCGCCCATGCTGTGCGCCACGATCACGAACTTGGTCTGCGGCGCGGGGATGCCGGTTTTCTCCTCATGAATGCGCGCGTACTGTTCCAGCGCCTGGGCGAGGGCCGGGGCAGTGACCGTAGCGACCTCCTGCCGCCAGTCGTACCAGAAGGTGAAGAAATCGGCGTCCTTCGTGTAAGCATGAAAGCCGGGCGTGTCCTGCTCTTCGGTCATGCCCTCGATGAAGTCGCCATAAACATTGATCGGCCCGGCGGAAAGCATCGGCCCGGCCGTGAGCGGGTTCGGATTGCGCAAGGCAAAGTAGAGCTTTGAGAGGCGGATGGCGGCAAGGTCGCCCCAGACGCAAACAGGGTCGTCGCCCAACCGGTTCAGCGTTGGGTCGTAGAGCTTGGAGCCCTCGTAAGCGGGGATGAAGACGAGGACATTGGCGTGGAGCGGCGAATCGGCCCGCAGCGCAGGCGCCAGGAAAAAGCCGCCCAAAGCCAGAAATAACCACCGCGCGAGCACGGGCCTTTGCTTCACGCGATGGAGGATCGTGTGCCAGGCACGAGCGCGTCGGACTGCTCGTCGGCGTGGTAGGAACTGCGCACGAGCGGCCCCGATTCCACCACCTTGAAGCCGAGCTCGAGGCTGAAACGCTTCCAGTGCGCGAATTCCTCCGGCGTTACCCAGCGATAAAGCGGCAGGTGCTGCGCGGAGGGCCGCAGATACTGGCCAATGGTCAGGATGTCGAGCTTGTCCGCGGCCATGTCGCGCAGCGTGGCGGCGATCTCGTCCTGCTCCTCGCCGATGCCGAGCATGAGGCCCGATTTCGTGACGAAGCCGGCGGCCTTGGCGCGGCGCAGCGTCTCGAGTGAGCGCTCGTACTTGGCCTGCGGGCGCACGAGCTTGTGCAGGCGCGGGACGGTCTCGACGTTGTGGTTGAGAATGTCGGGCTTGGCGGCGAGAACCGTTTCGAGGTCTTCCCAGCGGCCCTTGAAATCGGGAATGAGGACCTCAATGGCGGTTTGCGGATTCTCCTCACGCACGGCGCGGATGGTCGCAGCCCAGATCGAGGCGCCTCCGTCGCGCAGCTCATCGCGCGCCACGGAGGTGATGACCGCATGCTTGAGACCCATGAGCCGGATGGCTTCCGCCACGCGGCGCGGCTCATCGCGATCAAGCTCGGTCGGGCGACCGGTCTGCACCGCGCAGAAGCCGCAGCTTCGCGTGCAGATGTTGCCGAGGATCATGATCGTCGCCGTCTTGCGCGACCAGCATTCGCCTAGGTTGGGGCACTGCGCGCTTTCGCAAACGGTGTGCAGCTTATGCTCGCGAACGATGCCCGATGTCTCCTGGTAAGCCGCGCCGCCCGGGATCTTTGCGCGCAGCCACGTCGGCTTGCGGGCGTTGAGCGGGAGCGGTTCGCCAGCAGTGGCGGGAGAGGTCGCAGCGTTGTCCATGAATCCCCAGAAGCCTACCGCGCTTCGGCTCCCGCAGCAAACTTTCTCACGTGCAATTGGATCACGCTACTTCGGCTTCCGCTTTCGCAGGCAAGGTGAGATGGCTGCCATCCGGTCGACCGCCATGAAGTCCCAAACTTGAGTTTTCACAGTCCTGCGGGATCATCCCTCAAAGCCTATGAAAAAGATCAACACGAACACGATGGAGGAGATCCCACGGCTCTCGCCCAAGGGAAAATTCGGACGGTATGTCCGGAACGTTTCCGAGGCGCTCGGACGTGAACCTGCCTCCCACGACATAAACAAGCGCCATCCGTTTGATGTGTCGCTCAACCGCATCACGCCGGGCAAGACGCTTTGCCCTTTTCATTCGCACAGCGCACAGTGGGAATTCTATCACGTGATTTCGGGCACCGGCGTGGTCCGTGATGAAACCGGCACGACGCCCATCGCGCCCGGTGACGCGTTTCTCTTCAAGCCCAGTCAGGCGCACACCATCACCAACGATGGCAGTACCGACCTGGTCTTCTATACCATCGCGGACAATCCCATCGGCGAAACCTGCTACTATCCCGACAGCGGGAAATGGGCCGTGCAATCGCCGGAACGCCGTTTGATTCGCTCCGAACCGGTCGATTACTTCGACGGCGAGGAATGAGCCCCCGCGTTTAACCGCCCTGGGCCGCTGTCGACGTCGCCACGTGAGTCAGGAGAAAGATCGACCCAATGAAGATAGTGACAGCAATCACGAGAAAGACGAAAAGGAACAGGCAAATGCGCGCCGTGCGGTAATGGAAGCGGATGGCCGCGTCCTCGAACGACTCGTAGTGCTTGTAGTAAAGGAAGCGTATCCACGCCTTGCCCGTCGGCGGCCGCAGGTAACCCTTGCCGCGAAAGGCGCGGCGGGCATGGCGCGACCCCATCAAAAGGGACCAGAGGCCGATGGTCCAAATCACCGAGACGGCCAGCGCTGACCATTCCAAGAGTGGGATGACATCGAAAGACATATCGCGCTAGAAGGTCTCCACCGGCGACCGCTTGCCGTCGTCAACGGACCGCGCCGAGGCCGCCTCGGCGCCAAGCGTGTCGACCCGCAACTGGTAGATCTTCCGGTCGAGCTCCGCATGCGCGGCAACGGAAAAGGCGTGCGGGGGATCAAGCTTCTGGCGCATTTGCGCGATCCGCTCTGCCGCCTGCGTCGCGCGCGTGGGCGAGACCGCCTCAAGGGCCCGTGCTGCATCGGGGATAAGCTCAGGCCGATGGCAAAGCAGCACGAGGTCGTTGCCCGCCTCGACCGCGCGCGTGACCGATTCCCCCAGGCCGTAGTGGCCCACGATTGCGCCCATGTCGAGGTCGTCACTGATGACCACGCCCTCGTAGCCCCACTCGTCGCGCAGGATGCCCTGGATGATGCGCCGCGACAGCGACGATGGAAAACCGCTGTCGTCGAGCTCGGGATAATTCGCATGGCCCACCATCATTGAGTCGAGTTCCGGCGCCAGTGCGCGGAACGCTTTCCACTCCGTTTCCTCCAATTGCTGGCGCGTGCGCGCGACAATCGGCAGCTCATGGTGCGGGTCGACCGCCGCGTAGGAGTAGCCCGGAAAATGCTTGCCGCAACTCAGCACGCCCTGCTCGCGCAGCGTGCGGTTGAACGCCCCCGCATTGCGTATGACCGCCTCCGGCTCCAGCCCCCACGTCCGGTTCTTGAGCGAATTCTCCAGGTCGTCCGCATAGGAGACATCCACCACCGGCGCGAGGTCCAGATTGAAGCCAAAGAGCCGCAGGATGTCGCCCGTCAACGCGCCGTGGCGCTCGATCAGCCGCAAGTCGCCCTTCTCGCGCAGTTGCTTCGCGCTCGGCGGCTCGGATCCGCATTCCTTCAGGCGCGAGACGCGACCGCCCTCCTGGTCGATGGTCAGCACCGGCTCATGACGCACCTCGCCGCGCAAATCGTCGGCCAGCTTTCGCAGTTGCGCGGGCGCCTTGATGTTGCGCCCAAAAAGAATGAAGCCCGCCGGCTGGACCTCGCGAATAATCGCCGCCGTTTTCGCGTCCAGCTCCGTGCCCGGCACCCCCATCAGGATATATTGCCCACCCTTCATGAATGTCCGGCGAGAGAGTACCATCAAAGTCGCCGCTGGATACAAGCGTAACTTTTGGTCCTGCGGACGGCAGTAATACCTCTTTCCCTGCGGCGTAGCCCTAGACTATTTCCCAGGGAATCTCTATCTTCCGAGGGATGCCGACCTACGAGTACGAATGCGCCAAGTGCAAAAAATCCTTTGAAATCGTCCAGTCGATGAAGGACGACGCCCTGAAAACCTGCCCCAAGGACAAGTGCCGGATGAAGACCTGGGGCAAGGGCAAGGTCAAGCGCGCGATCGGCGCCGGCGCCGGTTTGATCTTCAAGGGCTCCGGTTTCTACATCACCGATTACCGCAGCGAGGGCTACAAGAAGAAAGCCGGCGAGGCCAGCAAGCCCGCCGACAGCAGCGCGGCGAAATCCGATTCGCCCAAGACCGAATCCAAGCCGGCCCCCAAGGCCGCCGCGAAAAGCGATTGAGCCATGAACGCGCGCCGGCTCCTCCTCGCCACGACAGCCCTCACCGGCCTCGTCACGCTACACGCCGAGGAACCCGCGCCGGTCCCGACGTCGACGTCCAACGACTATTCGGAAATCACCTGCACGACCAACGACTCCATCGCGTGCGCCGACACCCTCCAACTCGCCACCGACACCCGCGAGGCGCTCACCTCCGCACTCCAACTCGGCCTGCACTGGCGCTTCCCCGTCCACATTCACGTCGTCACGGCGGATGACCCCCTCGCCGCGAAAATCCACCGCGAGGCCGCGCAGGTCCTCCTCACCAACGGCGTCATGACTATCGACGCCTACGTTCCGCTCGACGACCCCGACGCGCGCGAATTCATCCAGCGGCAATACGTCACCGCCCTGTTGTGGGAACGAATCTTCGCCAAGACGACCAAGTTCGACCAGAACACGCAGCTCGACATCGTGCCGCTCTGGCTCATCGAGGGCCTGCGCGAATGGGTCAACGAAGACACGACCCACAACCGCGAGGCCATCGTCCGCCGCGCATTGGAGAACCAGACCGCGCCCTCGCTCGCGGATATCACCGGCTGGAAGCAACTCAGCAACGACCGCCTCTTCGGCCTCTGGCAGCGCGCCTTCAGCTACTACCTCGTCGACAGCCTCCTGCGTGAAGGCGAGCGCCGCGACGATTTCCAGCAGTGGCTCGACGGCTTCTCCTCCGCCGCCACGCCCGATGCCGCCGGCAAGCTTCACTTTCCCACCGAGGCCAACTGGCAGCACGAATTGGCCGACGCCTCGACCCGCGGCCACGACGGCTTCCTCACCTGGCAGGAGACCTACGATCAGTTGACCGCCGACGACAACATCACCTACGCCGATTCCAAGGACGCCAAGCCCCAGACCATCTCGCTCGATTCCGCCGCGATCAAAGCCCCGACCGAGGGCCTGCGCACGGCTCTCGCGGAGAAAGTCGATGAACTCACCCAGTTGGAACGGCGCGCGCATCCCGGCTGGCACTCCACCCTCGAGTCCTACCGCGCCTCGCTCATCTCGCTCCTCCGAAACGACAACGACGACCGCGCTCCGCGGCTCCTCGCCGAAGCCCACGCCCTGCGCGCGGGCGAGATCGACAACCGCCAGAAGCTCGTCGACTACCTCAACTGGTTCGAAGTCACGCGCGACTTCGGCGCCCCCTCCTCGCGTTTCGATCGCTATTTCGCCACCGCGCGAAAATTGGAATCAGTCATCCCCGACCCCGCGCATCCGAATCCGATCCGCTCGAACTTGCTGCACATCGAGTCGCAGCTCTAAAGTCGGCGCATGATCCACACCCGCATCGCCGACCGTTACGTCCTGTTCGCCCCGCTCGGCTCCGGCGGTGAGGCCCGCGTCTTCCGCGCGCGCGACGAGCAAAATCCCGGCGAAGTCGCCGTGCGATTGGCGCTCGGCCCGGTCGCTTCCGTCTCCTCCGCCGCCCCGTCCGTCGAACACGAAAACTGGGTCCACTACATCGACTCCGGCATCGATCCCCAGCACGGCGCGTATCAGGTTTTCGAATTGCTCGAGGGAAAAACACTCGGCGAAATCGTCGGCAGCGAACCGCTTTCGCGTGACGCCTGGCGCGAGTTCGTCGATCAATCCCTCGTCGCCGTCGGCGCCCTCCATCGCGCCGAGTGGATCCACGCCGACCTCAACGCCGACAATTTTCTCCGCACCGCCGCCGGCTGGAAACTGCTCGAGCTTCCCTTCTACCGCTTCGAGACGCCGGCCGCGCGTTCCACCATGTTCGGCAGCATCTACACCCTCGCCCCCGAACAAATCGACGGCGCCAAGCCCGACGTCCGCTCCGATCTCTATTCGCTCGGCTGTCTCTATTATTATGCGGCTGCTGGCAAATGGCCGCATCCTGGCGACACCATCCAGCAAATCGCCATAGAACGCCTCATGCATGCGCCGCCCGATCTCCGCCAACTTGCGCCCGAACTCCCCCCCGCATGGGCCGATTGGACAATGAAGCTCCTCGCCGTGAAGCCAGATGGTCGTTTTCCATCAATCGCCACGGCACGTCAACTGCTGGCGGATGCAGTTGCATAAATGCGATTTGCTGATTTACTGCCACGCGTATGACGCCTGAATTCCGCCGCGACCCGTTGCACAACATCTGGGTTGTCTTCGCCCCGGAACGCCAACGCCGTCCGCAGGACTATGCGGCCGCCACGCTTTCGCCGACCTCACTCGATCCCTTTGCCGAGGGTCACGAACGCCTCACGCCCCCGGAGGTCTTCTCCATCCGCAAGGAAAAGACCAAACCCAACGAGCCCGGCTGGCGCGTCCGCGTCGTGCCCAACCGTTATCCCGCGCTCCGCATCGAGGGCCAGCTCGACGCCCGGCCCGAGGGCCTCTACGACCGCGTCAGCGGCATCGGCGCGCACGAGGTCATCATCGAGACGCCCGACGCCAAGACCGCGCTCGAGGACCTCACCATCGGCGGCATGGCCGAAGTCTTCGCCACCTATCGCGAGCGCATCCTCGATCTCGACAAGGACTCGCGCTTCCAGCACATCTACATTTTCAAGAACAACGGCCCCTCCGCCGGCGCCTCGCTCGCGCACGCTCATTCGCAATTGGTCGCGTTGCCCCTCGTGCCGCCGCTGGTCGAGGCCAAACTGGTTCGCGCCCGCGAACACTTCGCCGCCCGGCAGCGCAGCCTCTTCTCCGACATCCTGCACACCGAGCGCAGCGACGGCTCGCGCATGGTCGCGGAAAACGACGGTTTCGTGCTCTTCTGCCCCTACGCCAGCCGCTTCCCCTTCGAGCTCGCCGTCTTTCCGCGCCGGCACAGCCCCGATTTCATTTCATGCTCGCCCGGCGAGTTGCACGATCTCGCCGAAGTCGTTCGCTTCGCCCTGCAGCGGCTCAACGCCGTGCTCGAGAAGCCCGGCTACAACCTGCTCCTGCACACCGCGCCGCTCAAGCGCCCGCTCAACGATCGCTTCGCCAGCGCGAAGCATGATTACTGCTGGCACCTGGAACTCGTGCCGCGCTTCCATTCACTCGCCGGGTTCGAGATCGGCCTCGGCGCCTTCATCAACACGGTTTATCCCGAGGACGCCGCGCGCTTCCTGCGCGGAGAGGTACGCGCATGAACGTCGTCATTCTCTGGCACATGCACCAGCCCTACTACGTCAATCCGTTGACGAAGAAGGCGATGATGCCCTGGGTCCGGCTGCACGCGGTCAAGGGCTACCTCGACATGATCGACCTCGTCACCGCGCAGCCCGATGTCCGCGTGAATTTCAATTTCACGCCGGTGCTGATCCGGCAGATCAACGAGCTCGTCACCGGCGAGGTCGAGGACACGTGGGAAACGCTCAGCCGCAAGTCGGCGCATGAACTCGACAACGACGACCACCGCCATCTCATCGAGAATTTCTTCAAGATCAACTGGGACACCCTGATTCGTCCCGTCCCGCGCTACGCCGAGTTGCTGGCCAAGCGCGGCCCGAGCTACACGCTGGAAAAGCTCGATAATATCGTGAAGACCTTCACCGAGGAAGATTTTCGCGACCTGCAGGTGCTCTACAATCTTCAGTGGACCGGTTTCTCCGCCACGCGCCGCTTCCCGCAAATCCAGGCGCTACGCAACAAGGGCCGCGGCTTCACCGAGCAGGAGAAGATCGAGCTGCTCGATATCCACTGCGAAATTCTCAAGCTCGTGCTGCCAGAGTACAAGGCAGCGTCGGATCGCGGGCAGATCGAGCTGACCACCACCCCCTATTTTCATCCCATCATGCCGCTGGTTTACGACACCAGCATCGCGCGCCGCTGCCAGCCGCAAGCCCCGCTGCCTTCGGTCTTTTCCGCGCCGGAAGACGTGCGCGCCCACCTGCGCCTCGCGCAGGAGCAGCATGAAAAGACCTTCGGCCGTCGCGCCCGCGGCATCTGGCCCTCGGAGGGTTCCATCGCGCCGGAAATCGTGCCGCTGATGGTCGAGGCCGGGTTCGAATATTTTTGCAGCGACGAAGGCAACCTCTTCCGCAGCCTGAAAAACGATCCGGCGTGGAACAACCGCAACGTCGACCACATCGAGCTTTTCCAGGGCTGGCGCATCCACGCCTATGAGAAGTCGATACAGGCCCTATTCCGCGAGCGGCCCCTTTCCGATTTCATCGGCTTCGATGCCGCGCGCAACGAGACTGACAAGGCGGTCGCGCACATCGTCGACAACCTGAAGAACATCGCCAAGGCGCTGCCGGACGAACGCCACGTGGTGCCGCTGATCCTCGACGGCGAGAATGCGTGGGAAGCCTTCATCGACGGCGGCGAGGCGTTCCTCAGCACCTTTTACAAGACGCTCCTCGAGACGCCCGAGCTGAGGACGATGTGCATCGGCGATTACTTCGACGCCTACCCTTCCCGCGTCGAGACCTGCTACCTCCATTCCGGCTCGTGGATTCGCAGCGACTTCGACATCTGGATCGGCGATCCGGAGGAAAACAAGGCCTGGGAGTGGCTGAAGGAAACGCGTCACTTCCTCACCGAGCGCATCTCCCAGGGCAACGTTTCGCCCGATCAGGCCGAGGCGGCCTGGTGGGAAATCTACGCCGCGGAAGGCAGCGACTGGTTCTGGTGGTACGGCCCCGATTTCACCATCGACACCGACTTTCTCTTCGACGAGCTGTTCCGGCTTCACCTGCAGAACGTCTATCGCATCCTCAACGTCGAGCCGCCGGCGCATCTCGATGTGCCGATCTGCCTGCCCAGCTCGGAGCTCGGCTACACCGAGCCGCTGCGTCTCCTCACGCCAAATATCTCCGGCCAGACCGAGCGGTACTTCAACTGGCTCGGCGCGGGTGAGCTCGACCTGACCACGCAGCAGACCGCGATGTTCCAGGGCGACCGCATCGGGCGGAAACTCTTCTTCGGCTTCGGCGCGAACGACTTCTTCCTCCGGCTCGATCTCAGCCGCCATCCGGAGGCGGTCACTGTCCGCTTCCTGCTGCCGCACCCGGCGCGCATTACCCTGCAGCAGGCTACGAATGCGGAGATCAAGACCGTGTTTGAAACCAGCGCCGACGGGGTCGCCTTCAATCCCGCGCCGGCCACCGGGGTTCACTCCTTCTGGGGCCAGTCGCTCGTGCTGTCGATCCCGCGCGCGCTGCTGCGCGTCGAGCCCGGCCACGAGTTCGCGTTTTTCGTCCAGGTGCTCGAGGGCGGCCTGCAGCGTGAACGTTATCCCGAGCGCGGAGCGATCGAGCTCAACGCGCCCGGCAAGGACTTTGAGGCCGAACAGTGGTTCGTCTGATTGAACATGCTTTGGACAGGAGTAATATGAGGAACAGGAAGGAATGGGAAGACAGCCTGCTGTTTTACCCTCCTGAATTTCATGTTCCTCCTGTCAAATTAGTGACAAAATACCGGTTGCTGAGCCTAGTGTTTTGTGAGATGAAAGGAACCATATGAAGAAACTTTTGGGAGTTGTAGCCCTGGTCGGAACCCTTGCCGCCGTCGGCTGTTCGCATCAGTCCGGCACCGACGACAACGGCACCGCGCCCGCCTCGCTGCCACAAACCAACGCGTCCATGAACCCCGTTCCGCCCGGATCGACGCCAGACCAGACCGCGCCTGCGCAAAATCCTCCGGCCGATAACAGCACGACGCAGACCCCGCCCGCTCCTTCCGACAACACCCAAAACTCGACGGCCACAGCGCCGCCCAAGCCTTCCACCCAGTACCCCATGGGCATCGTCATTCCCGGAAAGAAAGGCTTCGTCAAGAGCCCCTACGCCGAGTACGCCGAGCCGGTCGACGTGCGCGGCTATCCCGCCGGAACCGCCGTCCGCTGCCCCTACACCAACAAGATCTTCATCGTTCCGCAGACCTGATCGTCTGCCCCAAACGAAACGAAAAGCGGCGACCCCCAGTCGCCGCTTTTTTGTGCCTCATTTGCCTCAGGCCCGGAGGGCCGTGAGAAATTAGCCGGTGGCGTCAGCCACCGGTAGTCACATCCGATAAGGAATAGCCCCGGAGGGACGACGGAAGCACAGACGCTGAACAGCGCCGTCTCAACGCGCCCTGGTTTTCCTGACCTTTTTCGCCATCAACCCAAGGTAATTCCTCTCCGACTCATCATCCGCCGGGAACATGCATTCGATGCGAAACTCCTGGGCAATAATCGAAGCAGGCGCACCAGCCGTCGTGATAAGCGAAAACAGATTGATCCTTTTGCCTTTAAGAGCAAAACCGATGGGAATGAGCGGCAGCACGCTGGAAATCGTGGGCTGACGCCATTCGTCCTTTACCCCGGGATAAGCCCGGAGCTGCGCGAGCAGTTCTCCGGTCTTTTCGTCAATAACACACCCAATGGATTCACGATAAACGCGCTGCAACAAGCTGGCCGCCACTTCCGGCCAATTTGTGATGAACGGGCGCAAGCCCTTGGGATCGAACATCAGATGAAGAAGGTTGCGCGGTGGCTTTCGTGCCTCCAAGTCGATGAAGTGGTTGAAGAAACGCGGGGCGGACTCGTTTCGCATCACAACATGCCAGTATCGGTCCATCACGACGGCGGGATAGGGCTCATGCTGCTGCAGCACGCGCTCCAACGCCTTGGTGAGACTCTGCATTTCTGTCGCGCTCCACTCGCCCGCTGCGAAAATGGGAGCGTAGCCGGCCGATAACAAGAGGGTGTTGCGTTCGCGCAGGGGAATGTCGAGCGCCGTGGCGATGTCGAGCAAGGCTTGGCGGCTTGGCGCGCTGCGGCCACTTTCGATAAAACTCAGGTGACGCTGCGACAGACCGGAATCGAGCGACAAATCAAGCTGGCTTTTGCCGCGCGCATCGCGCCAATAACGCAAAAGCTCGCCGAGTTTCCGGTCCTGTGGGCTGGAAAGTTTATGAGGGGCGCTCATGAATTGCCTCTGCCTCGATTCTATATTTATGACGCGGGTTGGATGCCCAGCCGCGCCGCCACGCGACGCGCTGTCTCGAGCCTTCGCGTCGCCCGATCCGCGCCGGCTTTTCGCGCCTCGGCCAGGACGTCCGGGGGAGCTTCGCCGGGCGTGCCGCTGGAAAAGGGCGGCTCCGGCGCGTACTCCATGCCGAGTTGAATCATCTGCGCGATCTTCTCGCCGCGCAATTCCGCCGCCACTCGGAGTGCGCCATCGATTCCCGCCGTCACGCCGGCGGCAAAGACCCAGTTGCCATCGACCACGACCCGTTCATTGACCGGTGTCGCCCCGAAATAAGGCAGGAGGTGATGGGCGCTCCAGTGCGTGGTGGCCCGGCGTCCTTTGAGAAGTCCAGCCGCACCGCAAATCAGGGCGCCGGTGCAGACAGAAAAGACGCAACGGGCTCCCCCGGCCTGTTGCCGCAACCAGCCAAGCACCTCCTCGTTGTCCATCAGGGCTTCCTGGCCTCCTCCGCCGGGCACGTGCAGCACGTCGAGTTGCGGCGCGTCGGAAAGCAGCGCATCGGCCATCAGCCGGAGCCCCTGGACGTCGCGCACCGGCGACAGGGTCGTGGAGTAGATCCGGTAAGTGGAGTTCGGAAGGCGAGAAAGCACCTCAAAGGGCCCGGTGACGTCGATCTGGTCGATCCCCTCAAAGAGGAGCGACCCGATCTGCAGATGGTCAGTATCAGGAATCATTTTCGCGTGGGTTTAAATGTATCATTCCTTTTATCGCGTCAAAATCCGACGGGCCCAACCGAGCCGTACCAAGCTCGAACCTTCTCGGGATTCTCCTCGTCCATGTAGAAGAAGTGAGTCATGACCGGCCTGACCACCGGCTTCGTCTGGTCATCGGGGGTCATGGTCACGAGACCCCGGAACATCTTGATCGTTCCTCCGTCCCAATATTCCTCGACCTTGTGAAGCGCGGTGAATCCCGTGTCGATGAAGGCCCGGAGGTTCTGGCGGATCGTCTCGCGGCCGTTCCACTGCGCCACGCCAAGTCGGCAGATGGCATCTTCCGTGAAGCAGTCAAAACCCCGGCCAAAGGTCTTGTCGTCGATTTCCTTCCAGAAATCGAGGAGCCACAGCGGCGGCGTGGTTTTCCTGAAGGTCAGCGTGGTTTTCTGGTTCTCTTTCGTTTGCATGTGAGTTTTTCCTTTCGTTGTGCTTCCGGTCTCTTTGACCGATCGCTCACCTCAAACTACGAGATTGGTGAATGCTCTCAATTACCTCACAGGTAATATCTGAGGCTTCAGTTCTAAAGGATCATCCCCTCCACTCGTTCCGAATCAGATTCACTGAGGATCAGCGTTCTTATTACCTGTGAGGTAATTGAGACGGCGCAAGGCGGCAATAGATTGAGCTTAATCTTCCATCGCAAAATAGCTGGGAGAGCAATCCAATCAGAAACGGAAAACCTATGAACACCACAAAAAACCTTAGCAAAGAACCGCCCCGCAGTCCGCGCGCTCATCTCGGCCATTACGCGCTCATGGCCCGCATGATCGACAAGGGCCGCGCTACCCTCGCAGGCACCTCTGGTGAATACCATTTCGCCTGTCCACTGGACACGATGCTCTTCGATTATAAAGGTGTGAAGGCCGACGAGGTGAAAAAGCTGCTCGCCTCAGGCGCCACCGACGAACAGGTTGTCGACTGGTTCACCAGCCACGGCACGCCCAAAACCACCGAGGAAACCAAGGCCTGGTCCGCGGGAATCGAAAGCTATCGTCCTTATGACAATCCGGAAAAGAAGGATTGGTTCATAGCCGAATGCGCTCCACTAGGGCTCAAGCCGGAAGCCTCGACTTTGGTCGAGTACCTCGAGGCGGATGATATCGCCAGTTTCAGAATCTGAGCAACCCGGGAATGGGCGGTCGATTTAGTCGCCGCCCTTTCCCACTTGGACTTCAATCCAAGCCCTGCCGCAGAAAGTGCATGGCATCCGGCGGCTGAAGTGCCGCGACAACAGCAACTCCGCAAAAATAAAAGTGCGATGCTCCTCCACCGCCGCTACATTCAGCCATGCAAGTCTACCTCGACCTCCTGCGTCTCGTCCTCGAGCAGGGTCGCCCCAAGACCGACCGCACCGGCACCGGCACGCGCTCCTATTTCGGCGCGCAATCGCGCTATTCCCTTCGCGACGGCTTTCCGCTTTTGACGACCAAAAAGATGGCGTGGAAAGCCATCGTCGCCGAGCTCTTCTGGTTCCTTTCCGGCGACACCAACGTGG
>FSWX01000287.1_pt1 | contig 13441 bp, 10 predicted proteins | sample 1638111 | NCBI WGS metagenome assembly FSWX01 (sample SAMEA3914788, study PRJEB12502) | metagenome | biome: forest; material: soil | place: Canada | collected 2011-07-03 | depth 0.1 m | reverse complement strand
CTTTCATACACTGAAGGCTTGGCGATTGATCCATGAAGAGAACCAAATGTCGCGCGCGGCGTTAGTTGACCGTCCAGTAAGCTCGTTTTTGCCAGCTCCTCCCACTTCTTGTATTCATTCCAGCCTCTGGCCTGACTTCGCGACGTCCGTCACCGGTGGCAATGTCCTCTTTACCTGTGTCCACCGTTTATAAAGTCGGCACGCTGGCCTACACGCGCGCCAGCATCGTCGCGCTTTTTTTCTACCTGCTCTGGGGCGACTTCTGTTTCTCGCTGATGGAAACGGTGATGCCCTCGCTGCTACCGATCCGGCTGGCCCAGCTTAGCGCGCCCAACTGGATGGTAGGCCTGATCATCACCACGATTCCGAATCTCATGACGCTCATGGTCAACCCGGTCGTGAGTTTCCGCAGCGACCGTTTCCGCAGCCGATGGGGCCGACGCATTCCTTTCCTCGCGATCGCCAGCCCCTTCGTCGTGGTGTTTCTCATCCTGCTCGGGATGTCGGAGCCGATCAGTCACGCTTTGCAGCACTACGCTTTGGGCAGCAAATTCGCGCCCCTCACCGTGCTTCTCGGCGTGATTTGCGTGCTGATGGTTCTCTTCCAGATGTTCAACGCAGTCATCCAGTCGATCTATTACTATCTTTTCAACGACGTCGTTCCGTCCGAAATGCTGGCACGAATGATGACGCTCTTTCGTATCGTCGGAACCCTGGCGGGCTCGATCTATAGTTGGTTTGTCTTTCCCTACTCCGAGGGTCATCTCGGGGAGATCTTCATCGGCGCTGGGCTCATTTACCTTATCGGCTTTGGCATCATGTGCGCGGGCGTGAAGGAAGGTAAATATCCGCCTCCGCCGGAGAACGTGGGGAATCAGCATGGCGTTCTCGCCGCGGTCGAGACCTACGCGGCCGAATGTTTCACTCATCGTTTCTACTGGTTCATTTTTCTGGCCAACGCCTGCTGGGCCATGACATGGGCCAGCGGCCCGTTTTCTCAGCCGGCCGCATTGCAGTACATGGGCTTTGATCGCCTCTTCACTGGCCATCTGGGCACCATTACGGGAATCGCGGGGATGATCCTGTTATTTCCCGGCGGCATCCTGGCGGACCGCTTTCATCCGTTGCGGATCATGTTGCTGGGACTCTTCTGCATTCTCTGCATCGACCCCCTGTGGATTACATTCTATTTTTTTCGGCACTCCCTGTCGCTGCATACCGCCCAAGTCATCAACATATCCCTTTCCGTCGTCTCTGTTCCCTTGGGCACGCTCTCGGCGGCGGGCGAAATCGCACTCTTCATGCGCATCCTGCCCAAGGAACGCTACGGCCAGTTTTGCTCGGCCAACGCCCTAGTCCGGTCGCTGGCGCTCATTTTCGGCGGTGTCGCGTGCGGGGCGCTACTCGACGCGGCCAAGTCGCTCACACCTTCGCCGGATGATTGCTATCGATTTGTGCCGGTGTGGAACTTCGTCTTCCGCTGCGGGCAGGTTTTCTTTTACTACCTTGTCTATCGCGAGTGGAAAAAACTCGGCGGCACGAAGAGCTTCCAGCCGCCCAACGCGGAGGCTCCCCAATATTTGCGTCGCTTCTTCGCCCGGTTCCGGGGCTCAACCCAATCCTCATTATGACACCAACACCCTTCCCGCAAAATTTCAAATGGGGCGCGGCCTCCGCCGCCTATCAGATCGAAGGCGCGTGGAATGAAGACGGCAAGGGCCCGTCTGTCTGGGACGAGCTCTGCCATCAGCCGGGACGCATCCATTCAGGCCACACCGGCGATGTGGCCTGCGATCACTATCACCGGTATCCGGAGGACGTCGCACTGATGAGGCACATCGGGCTCGAGGCCTATCGTTTTTCGATCTCGTGGCCTCGTGTTCTTCCTGAAGGCGTCGGCGCGATCAATGCCAAGGGGCTCGATTTCTACAGTCGCCTGGTCGATGGCCTTTTGGAGGCGGGCATCGAGCCGTGGGTGACGCTTTTCCACTGGGATTATCCGCTCAGTCTCTATCACCGAGGCGGCTGGCTCAACCGGGACAGTGTCGAGTGGTTCGGCGAATATGCCAGTGTTGTCGCCGAGCATTTGGGCGACCGAGTGCGGCACTGGATCACGCTCAACGAAATCCAATGCTTCATCGCGATCGGCCATCGGCTGGGACAACACGCCCCCGGTGATAAACTCGGCGCGGCGCTCGTCTGGCGGGCCGCGCATCACGCGCTGATGGCGCACGGCCGCGCGGTCCAGGCCTTGCGCGCATCGAGCCCCCAGCCCTGCCAGATCGGCTACGCGCCCAGCATGAACGCCAAGATGCCGCTCACGGATTCACCCGAGGACATCGAGGCCGCTCGTAGCGTTTACTTCGATGTCGAGCCGGACAATTTTTTCGGGCTGAGCCTTTATGCCGACCCGGTCTATCTGGGGAGGTATCCGGAAAAGGCGCAAAAAGTTCACGGCGCCAATTGGCCCGAAGTGACGGACGCTGATCTTAAGCTCATCTGCCAACCGCTCGATTTCATGGGTTGCAACACCTACACCGCCGGTTACGTCGAGCATGTCGCGAATGGCCAGCCGCGAAATATTCCCTGGCCTGAGGGCGGTCCGAGCGGCGCGCTCGACTGGCTGCAAGTGATGCCGGACGCCCTGTACTGGACCGCGCGATTCCAATCGGAACGCTACGGCAACCTCCCTTTCGTCGTGACCGAAAACGGCTTTTGCAATCTCGACTGGGTGGCTCTCGACGGCGGCGTGCATGACCCGCAACGCATCGATTACGTTCACCGTTACCTTCGCGGTCTGAAGCGAGCAGCGGCCGAAGGCATTGCTCTCGGCGGTTACTTCTATTTGTCCCTTCTCGACAACTTCGAGTGGGCCGAAGGCTACCGCTCGCGCTTCGGGCTCGTGCATGTCGACTACGCCACGCAAAAGCGGACGCTTAAGGACTCCGCGCTCTGGTATCGCGACGTCATTCGCACCAAGGGCGGCAATATCTGAACGCTGACTCGTCCGTCAGTACGTAGTTGCGAGTGAGCGGACTTCCAGTCGGCGGGCAATTTCCTTCGCAGACGCCGCCTGTCGCGTTGTGATCCGAACGGATTGCGTCTCATTCGGGTAGAGCTCGAAGAAATTATCGCCGGCGCTTTGGAGCAACCCCTCAAGCTCGAATTGAACCTGGTGGTGAAAGCACTTGGAGCGAAAGGCGATTTCAAATTCCCGTTCGCCGATTTTTTTCACCTTGTGCGAAATGGGGCCGCGAGGCAATTCGACCAGGCGGGGCGCAGTCAGGAACACCGTGTCTTGTGAAAGATGGCCAGCCTTGGACGTCAACCGCAGCCGAAGGAAGATATTTTGCGCCTTATATCTCTGGATCGCGTTCTGGAAATCGAGCGTCGCTTGCCGGCGCGCTTCGCCATATCGCAGAGTCACTGTCTTGCTTCCACTCTCGACTACGCGGCCGTCGATATGGAAGAGCGTCCACTCGAGCTGGCCCGAAGTCTTTTGAGGAACATCGCAAACCGTGTGAACGTGAACTTCGCGGATTGTGCTCTTTAACGTGTTGCCCAAGGCGAACGTTTCGACGCCGGGCACATGGGCGGAGACGAGAACCGGAGCGAAGAAGCGCTTGGCGGCGTAGTGGAGCGCTTTCCATTTGCCGCCAAATTCAAGGCTACTCCATGAAAAAACCGGCCAGCAATCGTTGAGCTGCCAGTAGAGCGCCCCCATGGTGCGCGGCATCGAGCGGCGAAAATGTTCGATGGCCACCTTCATGCAATAGGCTTGGTTAAGTTGCGAGAGATACGCCAGCGCGGGGTAATCCTTCGGGAACCGGTAGAGGCGCGCAACGTAGTCGAGAATGATCAGATTACCAGCGGGATTCTTCTGGTGGCTTTCCATCGCCGGCGCAAAAATATTGAAATCCTTCGGGTCACAGAACGTGGCCGCGACTTCCGGCGAGCTATAGGACTGCATGCCGAATTCCGAGCAGAAGCGGAATCCCTTTTCCTCATAACGCTTCACAGGGAACCGCGCATGCCAGACGTCCCAGAAGTGGCTGTCACCCGCTCGCTCATTGTTGAACCCTTTTTTATATCCGTCGGGGTTATGGGGCGAGCCGGGCCAATAGGTCGTCACCCCATCAAATTTCTCAACTGCGTCCGGCAGGATGCGATAAAAGACGTTCTCAAAAGCCTTCTTGCGCTTCTTCGTCTTGATGATTTCGTGCGGCATCTGTTCGATCTCATTGTTGCCGCACCACAGCGCCAGGCAGGCGCGATTGACCAGTCGCCGCACCTGGTATTCAGCCTCGGTCTTCACCAGCAACAAGAACTCGGGAGTGCCCGGATAAAGCGCGCAGCTGAACATAAAATCCTGCCAAACGAGAATTCCCTTTTCGTCGCAAAGCTCGTAGAAGTCGTCCATCTCGTAGATGCCGCCGCCCCAAACCCGGATCATGTTCATGTGGGCTTCGGCAGCGCTCGTCAGCAAATTATCGTAAAGCTCCCGCTTGGCTTCTGTGACGAAGCTGTGCGCGGGAATCCAGTTGGCGCCCTTCGCAAACATGGGGCGGCCGTTGACCACAAACTGAAAGCTTTCGCCCCATTCATCCTGATGACGGTCCAAGGTGATTGTGCGCAACCCGATTTTTTCGCTCCACGTATCGAGCACCTCATCTCCTCGCAGGAGCTCCAGACTCACGGTGTAAAGCGGTTGCTCACCGTGACCGTTGGGCCACCACAGGCGTGGCGACGCAATGTGGGCCGCGCCATTTTTGATTTCAGCGACCGTCTTGCCATTAAGGAAAACAGTTCCTCTCACCTCGGTGGATCCCGTGCCTTTAAGTTCTGCCTTCACCTTCAACGTCACACCGCGACCAGAGTGCACCTGGGTGATGTGCGCCGACTCGATCCGCGCGCGGGACCACCCCTCCAAACGAATCGCCTTATAAATGCCGCTCGTGGCAAAGCGCGGGCCCCAATCCCAGCCAAATGAACACGGCTCTTTTCGAATCAACGAACATCCACCGACCGTTTCATTCCATTCCTTGTAGTCATCCGGCCGCTGGCGTGCGCGGATGTACTTCATCGGACTGGTGAACGTGATCTCGAGGATGTTCGTCCCAATCTTGACCCATTTACCGATAGCAAAGCGCCAACCGACGAACATGTTCGCGGTTTTGCCGATGACGTGGCCATTAAGCCGGAGAGTTGCGACGGTATCGAGTCCCTCGGCCACCAAGTCGATGTGTTCATGCCGGATGAGCTCGTCGTCGACTGTGAATTTGCACCGATAGTCCCAGTCGCACTCCTCGATCCATTGCAGGCCCTGCTCGTTTGAGCTCCAGAAAGGATCGGGAATCAACTTGTGTGCGTAGAGATCAGTATGAACACAGCCGGGAACTGTGGCTGCGAGAAATTTGCCAGTTGCCGGCGCCAGAAACTGCCAACCGGACGCGAGAGATTGAATCGTGCGCATGGAAATTAAGATATTTTGAAGAACTTCTATACCGCAGAGGCTCTCATTATCTCCCTTTTAGTTTGGTAGCAACTAGCTTAATCCGTTTGACAGTCAGCCTGGAACTTAACCGCACGTCGCGGGGCGTTTGGCCAAGCAATTGCCGAAATTGACGGTGAAAATAAAAGACGTCTCGATACCCGAGAGCCTCGGCTATTTCCTTGATCGACAGTTCCGTTTCCCGCAGCAATGTCGCCGCCCGGCCAACGCGCTCACGAAGAACGAACTGCTGGAACGAAGATCCAAAGGCCCTCCTGAAACGACGATTGAATTGGGGCGTCGAGAGGGCACAGCGATGCGCCATCGAGGGAACATCCCACTTGGCCCCTGGCCGGGAGCGGATTTCCAGCGCGAGCGCGGCGAGCTTTTCGTCCGCGGGATGGACCGCGCCCCTTTGCTCATTTAGCAGCAAAGCTTCCGCAACGAGCTGACCGACCAGCGTCGCCGCGAATTGCTGGCCCGTTGCGCCTCGTTCATAGACCTGAGTGGCCATCTCCGCGCACCGTCCTGCATAATCAACGTTATTGACAGTATAGTGAAAAAGATTTTGCAGGAACCGATCACTTTCCCGATAGGGTTTCGATCGCAAAAAATGACAGGCAAACACGACCAACGGGTTTTCGGGATCGTGTAGGGCTTCTATATGATCTCCCGGCTGAAAGACAAAACCGGTACCGGCTCGAAGATTATGATTCGCTTTGCCGCACGTCAGCGTTCCCCGGCCGGCCAGAACGATCCAAAGATCGAAGTCACGAAAGGGCGTCGGTTTCCAGTGCCAGGCCGGTTCGCACCGATACACGCGAGGCTGGCTGATCTTGATGGCCAAGGTAGGCGCAAGTTCCATCATGATCTATTTATGCAATTATTTGATTTGTCTGTCCATTGTTTTATCCATGCGGATGACTAGGATTAACCCCATGACACATCTCGATCATTCATTGACCGCATGTTCGGATAAACTCTCGCACGATCAGATAATGCAATACCAGTCGGAGGGCTATCTTGCCTTTACCGATGTTTTAACGCCTCTGGAGGTTGATCAATGCCGCCGGGCGCTCGAACGGATCGCCCGTGAAATGGTGGAATCGAAAGACACGAGATACACGCCGCCTCGTATCGGTAAACACGACAGCCGTCTTGGTGCCTTATATCAGAGGCCCGACAGCCCCTCCATGATGACCTTGGAAGCTGGATTCGATCCCAACGGGAAGCCCTTCCACGAAATCGACGCTCATGTGCGGAAATTCATGTGTTTTTGCGAAGAGGACGAAACACTTCAACGCCTGGTTTCTGGGGGGAGCCGCCTACACAGCTTGGTTTCATCCCTGATTGGTCCCAACCCGATCCTTTTTCAGGAGATGGCTTTGGTAAAACCTCCTTTCATTGGAAGTGAGAAGCCTTGGCATCAGGATAATGCCTACTTTTCCGTTTCACCGCTCGACCTGGTCATCGGAGTTTGGATTGCGCTCGACGATGCCGGCGTTGAAAACGGCTGCATGCACGTGATTCCGGGCGGCCATACCGACGGCGCTTTCCGGCATCATCACCGGATGGACTGCGAGATCGATCCGGCACTGTTGAAGATCAATGCGGTGCGTCCCGTTCCCATTCCTGCCGGCGGAGCCATGTTTTTCCACGGCATGATTCCGCACGAAACGCCGCCCAATACTTCGGCCCAACGCCGGCGTGCCTTGCAGTTTCATTTCCGGGGAGCTAAGACGCAAATCATCGACGAGGCGGAATACGACAAGCTCTTCATCGATCGTCTCGGAACGGCGGCATCGTGCCGGGCGGCATCCAAGCACGGCTTCTAGTCACACGCGACGGACTGTTCTCTTTTAGCCACGCAGCCGCTTTTTATACGCGACACCATCCGCCGCCGCAAAAATCGCGGCGCGTGGCGGATTAAATTCGCACTCCGTTTCTCCTCGGAAAAGCCCCGGGATCCGCGACGCCTCGCATCGGCGCGTGAACAAAATGGCATTGTGCCTGCTAGGCAACCGTATTGCCTAATAGACAACTAGCACTTGCCCTTCAACCTCAACCCTCACCTTCACCCGTATGACCATCCTGCCCGCCGACAAACTCAAGCCCGCGTGCCTGAACTTCTTCGAGCTTCTGGCCCAAAACATCGCGCTGATTTCACCCACGATGACCGCCGCGCTCATCGTTCCACTGATGTTTTCCAACACCGGAAACCTTAGCTGGATCGCCTACGCGGTCGGCACAGTCATGCTCCTCTTCGTCGCCTTCAGCCTCAACCAGTTTGCCAAGAGAAGCACCGGCGCCGGCTCGATGTACACCTACACTTCGCTCGGCCTTGGGCCGACCACCGGCTCCATGTCCGGATGGTGCCTGATCTGGTCCTACCTGTTCATCGGCCTGGCCGGCACCACCGGCTTCACCATCTTCGCCGGAAAGATATTGGACGCGATGGGCATTCACCTGCCGGACGTCCTGCTCTTCCTCGTCTGCATCGGCAGTTGCTTCGTACTCGCCTACAAGGACATCGTCATCTCCACCATCGTGATGCTGATCCTCGAAGGCGTCTCCTGCACATTGATCGCCATCCTCGCCGTGATCGTCCTCACCCATCACGGGCTCGGAATGTTTGACAGCGCACAGTTCGATTTCAAACAGATGAGCTGGTCCAGCCTTGGTCTCGGCGTGGTCGTCGCGGTTTTCAGCCTGGTCGGCTTCGAAAGCTCAACCGCCTTCGGCGAGGAAGCCAAGAACCCCCTGAAGACCATCCCGCGCTCGATCATCTGGAGCCTCATCCTCACCGGCCTCTTCTTCGTCTTCGTCAGCTACGTCGAAGTGCTCGGCACACGTGGTTACACCTCCGGCGGCAAGGCCGTGACGCTCGACGCCATCGACACCCCGCTCAACGTGCTCGCGCAAATGTACAGCGTCCCGTGGCTCTCCATTCCGCTCTCCATCGGCGCCATGGTGAGCTTCTTCGCCCTCGCCCTTTCCTGCATGAACGCCGGCGCACGCGTCCTGTTCGCCATGAGCCGCCACGGCGCCTTCCACAATTGCTTTCGCCGCTCACACAAGGCGAACGAGACGCCCCACATCGCACTCGGCGGCATGGCCCTGCTGATGTTCGCCGTCGTCTCCTTCTTCAACGGCGTGTGCGGCTTGGCCGTGCTCGATGAATTCAACGACGCCGGCACCATGGGCGCGTTCGGCTTCCTCGGCGCCTACACGCTGATTTGCATCGCGGCGCCGGTCTACCTCAGGAGAATCGGGGAGCTCAAGACCAAGGATACCGTGGTCTGCGTCGCGGCCCTCGCGCTGCTCCTGATTCCCGCCGTCGGCAGCGTCTACCCCGTGCCCGCGCCGCCGGTCAACTACTTCCCCTACATCTTCCTCGGTTACCTCGCCCTCGGCCTCTTCCGCGCGCTCGCCTACAAGGTGCGCGACCCGAAGACGCTCCAGCAAATTCGCGAGGAACTCGCCGAGATGCGCGTGCCCGGGGGGCTCGCGTTCAAATAGGCCACGTGTTGCCACCAAGGCATTTCTGTTGCCAATCGTGATGGTTGCGACTAGAGCATCTGAATGAGCAAACCCAAAAACGTCGTGAAAGATCAACTGGCCGCCTTCGGCGACAATCTCAAGCAGCAGCGCCTGCGGAAAGGATGGACCTTGGATGAGCTGGCCAAGCGCAGCGGTCTCTCCAAGCCCTTCCTCTCTCGGCTCGAATCGGGAGATCGCCAGGCCTCCATTGCCGCCGTGCTGACACTTTCCGAAGTCTTCGGCTTGTCGCTCGCCGAGATGTTCGAAACGCACGTGCCCCTCGATCCGTGCCTCATCGTCCGCAAGGCGGAGACAGTCGAGCGCGAAGTCCACGGGCTGACCTACGTGCCGCTCTCCAAGGCCGGCCACCACTTCAACGTCCGCCCCATCCGCGTCACCGTCTCGCCCGAGCGCACCGGCACCGAGCATTACCGCCACGAGGGCGAAGAGTGGATCTATGTTCTCTCCGGTAAGCTCACGCTCTCGCTCGCCGGTGAAAGCTACGAACTCGATGCCGGCGACGCCATCCATTTTGATTCCCGCCTGCCGCACCGCGTCATCGCCAGCGGAAAGAAGTCCGCCGAAATCCTACTCGTCGCCTCGCCCCAACCCATCGAGCGCCGCTCCGCCGCCGCTTCCTTCACGCTGACCAACGCCCGCCGTGCGATTCCCGCCCGGGATTCGACCGAGCATGGAAGCGAGCTCTCGCCTTTGTCCTGAACTCAACCAACCAACGGAAAGCCCACACGGCTTTGTCACCAACCCAACCCCAACTCGACACACTATGACCACAATGCCTCCTCAAAAGACGTTCGCCTCGGCCGACTTCGACAAAACGCCGCCCGAGCCCCATGTCATCATCCCCGATCGGCTCATCCACGAGGGCGTGGAATCCGCCGGCAAGCAGGACGACTACTCCAAGGAGCGCAAGCACCCGGTCTTCTTTGTCGACCTGCCGTCGAAGTGTCTCAGCCTCACCATCGGTTGGCTCGATCCGGGGCAGTCTTCCAACATGCACCGGCACACCTACGAGACTATTCTCTATGTTCTCGAAGGCACCGGCTACTCGCAGGTCCAGGACCAAAAAGTGCCGTGGAAGATCGGCGACGCGATCTACATCCCGGTCTGGGCCTGGCACAAACACACCAACACCGGCACCGGCTTGTGCCGCTACCTCGCCTGCGAGAACGCGCCGCTCCTCCAGAACATCGGCGGCATCGCCCTGCGCCAGGAAATCGGCAAGCACGTCGTCGCGAAATAAACCCTCAACCCAATAACTCCCATGTCACGCAACGTACCTCTCAAAGGCATCATCGCCTATCCCATCACTCCGTTCACCGCGGACGGTTCGGTTGATCTCCGCAAGTACAGCCAGCTCGTCGACCGCATGGTCACCGCCGGTGTCCATGCCATCGCACCTCTCGGCAGCGCAGGCGTCTTGCCCTACCTCTCCGACGCAGAGCGCGAATCGGTTGTCGCCGCCACCATGGAAAGCGTCAACGGCCGCGTGCCGGTAATGATCGGCGTTTCGTCGCTCACCACCGAGCGCGTCGTTCACCACGCGCGCTTCGCCGAAAAAATGGGCGCGACGGCGGTCATGATCATTCCCATGAGCTACTGGAAGCTGACAGAAGCGGAAATCCTGAAGCACTACGAAACGGTCGCTTCCGCTATCTCGCTTCCGATCATGGCCTACAACAATCCCGCGACGGGCGGCTTGGATATGGCGCCGGAATTCCTCGCCAAGTTGCTGAAGATTCCGAACGTCACGATGATCAAGGAAAGCACGGGAGACGTGAATCGCCTGCATCGCCTCGTCCAGGCGGCGGGTGAGGATGTCGCGTTCTACAATGGCTCCAATCCGTTGGCGCTCGATGCCTTCATCGCCGGCGCACGCGGCTGGTGCACGGCCGCGCCCAACCTCATCCCCCAGCTTAACCTCGATCTCTACGCCGCGATCCAGAGTGGAGATTTGCCCGCAGCTCTTGCCGTCTTCCGCAAGCAGTTGCCTCTCCTGCAATTCATCGTGGCGGGTGGTCTGCCGCGGACCGTTGCCGCAGGCCTGAAGATTCTGGGCATCGATGGCGGTTATCAACGCGCGCCCCTGCTCGACATCACCGAAGCGGATAGCGATCGCCTCGCGGGTATTCTCAAGTCGCTGGCATAAAGGCTGAGGAGGCAGTTTCGTTCACGAGTGAGACTCTCATCATTCCCGAAGCTGCCTCCCGCCCCCGCAGGCGTGATTTTATAACCTGCACGCAAGAGACATCGGTTACGGTAACTCTGCAGCCTTCTTCACACGCGGGCCGGCCTCCTTATGATAGGAATGGGCCAAGTCCGCATGAAACCTTTCCGCATCTTCCAGTTTCTTCCGCTGGGTGTTTGTCTTTTGGCGTCCGGACTGCGGGCCGATGACGTCGCGCCACTCGCATCCAATCTGACGCTCTGGTACGCGAAACCCGCCGTCAATCCCCTCAACGAAGGATTGCCCATCGGCAACGGCCGGATCGACGGACTTATCACGGGTGGGACCGCCAATGAGCGGATCATTCTCAATGAGGACAGCCTGTGGACCGGAAATGAAAATCCCTCCGGCGGGTACGACGACGTTAATTTCGGAAATTACCAGACGTTGGGCACGCTCCGCATCAACCTGCCGGGTCACGACAAGAATACGTCCAATTATCGCCGGGACCTCGACATCGGGCAGGCCTTGGCCCACGTCAGTTACGACGTAAATGGCATACACTACCAGCGGGAATATTTTTGCAGTCATCCTTCCGGTGTGATGGTGGTGCGGTTGACCGCGGGCAAGCCGGGCAGTTACAGCGGGACGATCGAATTGCAGGACGCACGGCAGGGTGCGACACAGGCGGACGGAAACAGCCTGAACTTTTCAGCGACGCTTCCGAATAACCTGAACTATGAGGCGCGCGTTTCAGCCACGCACGAGGGCGGGAGCCTGACCGCGTCCGACGGCAAGCTCTCGTTCCAGAATTGCGACAGCCTGACCTCGTACTTCGCCACCGGAACAAACTACGCCATGGATTACGCCAAGGGCTACCGGGGCGACGATCCGCATGGACGGCTGGATAACTCCATCAAGGATGCCGCCGCCCAATCTTACGCCGCGCTGAAAGCGGCGCATGTGCAGGATTTCCAGTCGTTCTTCAATCGTGTCTCCCTCGATCTCGGCGCTTCATCCGCCGCGCAAAGGGCTCTTCCCTTCGACCAGCGCAAACTCCAAGCCGCGAAAACGGTGGATCCCGAACTGGAAGCCCTCTTCATGCAATATGGCCGTTATCTCCTGATCTCGTGCTCCCGCCCCGGCGGATTACCCGCGAATTTGCAGGGTCTCTAGAATGACAGCGACCATCCGGAGTGGCACAGCGATTACCACTCGAACATCAACATCGAGATGAATTATTGGCCCGCGGAATCGACCAATTTATCCGAATGCGCCGTGCCCTTTTTTGACCTGGTGCAGAGCCAGCTCGAGCCATAGAGAAAAGCCACCGCCTTGTCGAAGGACCTCGAGACACCGGACGGCGCGATGACGTCACGCGGCTTCGCCATTCGGACGTCCCACAACATTTTCGGCGGCATGGGCTGGCAGTGGGACAAGACCGCCAACGCCTGGTACTGCCAAATTTTCTGGGAACACTACGCGTTCGGCCAGGACAAAGATTACCTCCGGCAGGTCGCTTATCCCATCATGAAGGAGACCTGCGAGTTCTGGGAAGACCATCTGAAGACCTTGCCGGACGGCAGCCTCGTCGTGCCCAAAGGCTGGTCGCCCGAACACGGCCCGGTCCAGGACGGCGTGAACTACAACCAGGAAATCGTCTGGGATCTCTTCAATAATTACGTCGAGGCCAGCAACGCGCTGGCCGTCGATGCCGAGTACCGGGACAAGATCGCCGCCCTGCGGGACAAGCTCGCGACGCCCGGAATCGGCAGTTGGGGCCAGCTCCTCGAATGGCGCACCGAGCTCCATAACGCGCCCGGTCAATCGCCGGAGCTTGATACGCCGAACGATCATCATCGCCACACCTCCCACCTCTTCGCGGTTTTCCCGGGCCGGCAGATCACGACCACCGGCAATCCCGACCTTGCCAAGGCCGCCCAGATTTCCCTGGATGCGCGTGGCGACACCGGCGACGTCCGCGAGTGGTCCTTCGCGTGGCGCACCGCCCTTTACGCCCGGCTCCGGGATGGCGAGGACGCGCATCGCGAGCTTCAGCAACTCTTTTCGTGGCATAACACCTGCCCGAATTTATTCGGACTCCATCCGCCCATGCAGATGGATGGCAATTTCGGTTCCGCCGCCGCCGTCGCGGAAATGTTGCTGCAAAGCCAGGCCGGCGAAATTCATCTCCTGCCCGCGTTGCCCACCGGGTCGGTCAAGGG
>FSWX01000288.1_pt1 | contig 13580 bp, 13 predicted proteins | sample 1638111 | NCBI WGS metagenome assembly FSWX01 (sample SAMEA3914788, study PRJEB12502) | metagenome | biome: forest; material: soil | place: Canada | collected 2011-07-03 | depth 0.1 m | reverse complement strand
GGCTCGTCGAAGACGGGCAGCAGGTCACCGAGGGGCAGCCCATCTACGTGATCGAGACTGAAAAGGCGGCTCAAGACGTCGACGCGCCAGCCACGGGGCGCTTGTCCCACAAGCTGCCCTCCGGCGCGATTTATGACGTCGGGACGGAGATTGGCGAAATCGTCTAGTTGCCCGCTTTGGGCTCGGCAGGACCTTCACGGAACCGAACGCGTCCGCATCTCGTCCGTCGCGCGAGGCTGGTTGCGTTAAATGAAGCATTTCGCGTCCTGACCGGCGAGGTCAATTTGGGCCCCATCTGTACAGGATCGACGACTGCCGATCAGATTTCTCGCTGACTTCAGTCCGACAAGGCAATCCAGGGGCGATCATGGATATTCAGACGCTAAGTAATCGTGTCGCCATACGTGATGTGATCGATCGATATTCTGACGCGGTGACCCGGCGCGATTGGCCAAGCGTCGGCGCAACCTTCCATGACGATCCGTCTGGAGTGTGGGGGGCAGCTTCAATCTCGAATACCGTTCCCGCGAGGACATCGAAGCCGGCCTTCGCGCCGGCGTGAGCACGTTTGAGTTTCTCGTGCAGATGACCCATTCGGTGGTCATCGAACTGGAAGGCCGCCGCGCCAGGGCTCGAACGCTTGTCAATGAGATGGGACGCAACTCCGCGCAGAAGACCGGGCTGTTCCTGCTGGGCTTTTACACGGATGTGCTGTCGCAGCGCGAGGGCCGCTGGGCGTTCGATAGTCGACACTTCGAGCCGATCTATGCTGACGCGGCTTGGTTGGGTGGACTGGCCACACCGATCTAACGGCCGAACCATCATACATGGCGGGCCAGGCGGGCGCCGGCGGCTACCTCTCGACAATGGAGGTAGAAAACTCGGCTCGCGCTGGGGCGAGCTTCCTACGCCTCTTCGGTTAGCCACAGGCTCATCTCGGTCACGGCCTCGGCGAACTCGTCCATGAACTCCGTGACGACGGTCTTTGAAGACTTGACCCCATCAACCAGCCCGACGCCCTGGCCGACAAAGTAGGTGACCAACTCGCGGGCCTGCGGATTGCCCGCCGCAGCCGACACCTCGATGGATTTGAGCGCCGGCTCGCTGATGAGCGATTGCATGGGCATGGGCAGCGCGCCGGGGCTGTCCTTTCCTTCCCAGGCGTCGGTCCATCCCGACCGCAGCTGGCGGGAGAATTTTCCGGTTCGGCCTTTGGAGCGGACCGTATCCCTCGAGCCGGCCGCCACCAGCTTCTCACGGAAGATCTCGGAGGTTTCCGCTTCCGGCGTGGCGAGCCAGACCGATCCGGTCCAGACGCCGGCGGCCCCCATCGCCATGCAGCCGGCCATCTGCCTTCCCGTCATAATACCGCCAGCGGCAAGGACCGGGATGTCATGACCCGAGGCTTTAAGGGCGCGCACGACCTCGGGGACGAGAACGAGGGTCGAGACCTCGCCACAATGCCCGCCGGCTTCGCCCCCTTGGGCGACGACAATGTCGACGCCGGCGGTCGCCAAGCGCAGGGCATGCTCCTTCGCGCCAGCCAAGGCCGCCAAGGGGACGCCATGGTCGCGCGCCATCTGGATCATTTCGGGCGGCGGCACGCCAAGGGCATTGGCGATAAGGCGGATCGGGTGACGAAAGGCGACCTCAAGCAGCTTCATCGCCTGCTCGGGGGAGAAAGGCGGCGGAGCGCCCGTGCGGCCCGCGAAGGCGCCGTTCGGTATGTCGACGCCGTGCGATGCCAGCAGGTCGCTGACGAAGGCGCGGTGCGCTTCGGGAATACGCTTCGCCAACCCGTCCGCAGTCAGGCCCTTTTCCGCGCTTAGCGGCAGGTTCTCCGGGATCAAAACGTCCAGGCCGTACGGCTTGCCGCCCACATGCGCATCGATCCACGCAAGCTCAACTTCGAGCTGGTCGGGCGTAAAGGCAGTGGCGCCGAGAACCCCGAACCCACCCGCGCGGCTCACGGCGGCGACGACGTCGCGGCAGTGGCTGAAAGCCACCAACGGGAACTCGATGTTCAACATGTCGCAGATTTTGGACTTCACGAGCGGCCTTCCTCGGGTGTTTTGGCAGCGGCGCTGAAACCTTGCCTCGGCAGACCGCCCAGGGCGTGGCGGTGCGCAAAATCTCTAGGCGACGGCATGCCGAGGCGCAATAGAGGTATTTCATTATCGTCGAGGCGGGATTTTCAGGAGGATTCCCAGGTCGCCGAGGGCGCCACTTCCTGGCGAACTCCCTGGCCTCGTCAGGGCTTCGCGATGGTGATCGGCGGGCCGCCTTGCGTGAAGACGAAGCTGCGATTGGTGAAGAGCCAGCGACCGCCCACGCGGCGCAGCGCATCGTGATATATGCCTTGATAGCCCTTGCGGCCGTCAGTGTAGGCCGGATTGTCCATCACCCCGATATGGCGCGCGGTGTCGCCGTCCAGGACAACCGTCGTGGTCTGCACAAACGGAAACGTCGTGCCGGGGCTCATGCGGTTGAAGAAGGCTACCAGGGCCTCGCGACCGGCAATGCGCAGGTTGGCGGACTCGATCCTGAAGACTCCGTCGTCCGCAAAAAGATCGGGAATCTTCGAGGTTTCATTGTTCAAGATATGGAGCGAATACAGCCCCACCGCTTCTTTGATCGCCTCACGATCTTCCAGCGCCTGAAGCCGTTGCGCCAATTGCGAATCCATTTGGTCTTCTCCCTGGTCTCGCTTGAGACAGATTCTCAGCCGTCCCCGATCGTAAGTCTGGAGCCGCCTGCGCGGTCTTAGATGTCGTCGGCGCGGGCGGCCGGGACGGGGACGTCCGCCGTAACGGCCGGCGAGCGCCACACCTCCTCATCCCGCCAGGTCTGCATAAATTCGGACAGGCGGTTTGCGAACAGTTCGGCGACGCTGGGATCACCGTCCAGGATCGCCTCGATAAGGCGTGTGCGTCGCTCCCGGTAGGCTTCGACCCGTTCGGGACGGCCCAGGAACAAGTCATGCTCCGGCCTGATGTTGCCAGCCAAGTCGTAGAGAATGCCGAAAAACAGCGACAGGACATTGTTGCGGCTGGCTGCCCCCAACATCTGCCCGAACTCGCGCTCGCTCCTGGCGAAGGCGCGCAATCCACTGTTGTCCGCTAGACCGTCCGCTTCGCGCCGCAGGAAACCCTTGAAGGCCTGACGGGAGGCGTCGTCGAGATTGGCAGCGGCCAAGCGCGCCAATTCCGTGCGGATTGGAGCGGTCGATTGGCCAATTTCGTCCATGCTCGTCTCGCGCGTGCTCAGGAAGATCGCCGCCATATGCGCCACCGCGCGACTGGTTGGTCTGCGGGCGATGTAGCCGCCGCCCACACCCCGGCGCACTTGCAGGAGTTGTTCCTGCGCGACGAGCGCCGCGGCCTGACGGAGGGTCGGTCGACTGACCCGATGGCGCGCTAGCAAGTCATCCTCTGAACCGATCAACTCGCCTTCGATGCATTGCAGAGATTCCTCCCGCAAAGCTTCGACGGTCTGTTGCAGCGTCGCCGACAGCCTCTGGTCCTCCTGCGGCTTCGCGCGCCTAGCCATGCGGATCCGATTCCCAGTTCAAGCTGTACCCTGAGGCGTTATTCCGGTTGCGCAATTGGCGTTGGCCCCCACCGTGTTCCCTATAAATTCTCGAAAAACGGAGAATAGGTCCAGCCCAATCGCCAATACTGACGCCTCTATGGTCTTCAGGAGAGCCGGGCGGCGACGCCATTCAGGTGCTTCGGCGGTGGGTTGTGATGGTGGGCGGTGGTGGGAGTTTGGCAGGTCCGCCAGACTTTGAGGCGACCAGGATGATGCCCTTGCCGACGAGATTGTCGCCGCCCCGCTGGTTGACGCCACGGACATCGATCTCGATCAACGGGCCCAGAGTCTCATCGGTGCGCACGCCGGTGATCACACCGGAGAGCCAGGTCGTATCACCCATGTAGTTGAAGGCCCGGTACTCGGTACGCATGTAGTAGACCCAACCGTCGTCGCCGGCGAAGTTGGTGAGATAGTGCCCCAGCATGCCGAAACGCATCGGCCCGATGTCGTAGCTGCTCTGCACGCCGATCTGCTGCGCCAGCTTCGGCTCCCAGTGAATTCGCTGCAGAACGTCCCAGGCGTTGTACTCATTGCGGGTGTAGAATCCGCGCGAGCCCTTCCGGGACTCGTAGGCGAGGCGATGCGGATAGTTGCCGTAGGGCGACCATCCCGATCCCATGTGGAAATTCATGAGGTCGGTGATGGTCAAGGGACCCTTGACCATGCGCGGCAGGGTTTGGCCCACGCTGCAGTCTTCGATGTAGAGAGTGTCGGCGCCGCGCAGATACTGCTGGTCGTAGGCTTCCTCAATCTCGCGCAGCTGCTCGTCGGTGTAGAAGGCCGGCTGGTCCTTGGCGTACTTGCCTTCCGTCTTCGAGGCCTGGCGGCGCTCGGTATGGATGAACCAGTTCGAGCCCGAGTTCACGACCTCTTCGTTCTGGTTCCAGGTCTGCTGGTTGTTCGTGACCAGGACCGAGCGATTGGCGAAGGTGCTGGATTTCTCCTCCACCGAGGCGACCCACCCGGAACGGAACAGGCTGTCCCCTGGGCGAACCGGCCGATGATAGTACATGTCGACGCCGGAGTTGAAGAGGTGGATGCCACGCAGGGCCTTGCTGGTCGCCTTGGCGAAGTCCGGATCCATGATCGCAGAGCAGTCCGTGCCCATCGACATCTCATACCCCGGCGAGGCGATGGTTCCGCCCCAACGGGTCGTCGCCGCGTAGGCTGGGTCGGTGTAGAGGGGGTTATCGTCGCCGTTGCCCAGCGCCCAGTGGCGGATGGTGTCGTCCGCGGCGATACGGTTCCAGGGGCCGAGGCCGAGCGATCCGCGCAAGGTGGGGTTCGGAAAGCCGATGCGCTGGCGCATCAGGGCGATGCTCTCGTCGGTCAGTCGCTCAACCACAAGGCCGGTTTCGTTCGCCATGGCCAATTTGTCTCCCCACAGGACGGCCATGCAGCCGCCAATTCAGTAATCTCAATTGAAGGAGAATTGCCCAAGAACTGCAAGCAAAATTTTACCGGCGGCCATTGCCGCGGCTGGTTCTAGCCGTCTCAGCACGGATAGATTCCAAGACGGACCTCCGTCGCCGCCAGGGCGGACGTGGCCTGCTCAGTTTGCTCTATGCGGCATCGGCCCCGTTGCTGAGGCCACGCGAGCGACACATAACGCCGGTCGATCCGCTCAGGTCTTAGCTGACGGTGTCGTGGCCAATAGAACTGCGCGCCTTCCAGTACAAAGCGGCCGCCAGAAAGCCGAGCGATGCGCCAATCACGAGGGCAATCCGCAGTCCCTGCGCGATCCCAAGGCCGGCTGCATGAGAGAGATAGTCGCTAAGCACGCCGACGAGGAGGGGCCCCAAGCCCAGGCCGACCAGATTGACCACCAGCATGTAGATGGCAAAGGCCGTCGCACGGCTGCGCGGGTGCACGACGCTCTGCAGCACCGTATAAGCCGGGGCGAAGCTCATGGCGTAGAAGAGCGATTGCGCTAGGAGCAGAGAGAAGGCGAGTGGCACCGAACCGACCGTGATCGCGACGATATAGATCGGCGTTGTGACGAGGTTTACCCAGGCCATCTGAGTCGCCAAGCCCTTGGGATCCTTCGCGACGTGACGGTCCGCGATCTTTCCGCCGATAAAGCTGCCGAGCGTTCCGCCTATTCCTGCGATCAGCCCAAGAGCAAGCCCGAGGAATCCCGCCGTCTGCAGCCCCATTCCCGCCGCGTCCTGCGCGAGCGCCGCGCCATGGTTCCGAAAAAAGAAGGAGCCCATGAAAGCGCCATTCCCGAACCCGACCAGAGCCTGCAAGGTCCCCCCGAGCATGAAGAGCAGGTAGGTTTTGGAGTTGCGCAATTCGCGCGCGGCCTCCCTGAAGGTTGGCGCCGGCGGGGTGAACGCCGCCACCTGTTGAGCCGCCTTTCTGGGCTCCCTGAGTGTCAGCGCCGCCAGCGCGGCGACCAGCAAGCCGGGGGCGGCGGCCACGAGAAAGGCCATGCGCCAGCCCCCGATGTCGGCCACAAGCCCACCGAGCGCCAAGCCGATCAGGGCGCCGATCGGCACGCCCATGGTATAGATTCCGAGGGCGGAGGCGCGTTTTTCAGGTGGCGCTAAGTCGCTGATCAACGAGACGGCGGCGGGTGTGCACCCGGCTTCCCCGACGCCGACGCCGACCCGGGCCAGCACAAGCTGGGGGAAGGTGCGCGTGATGCCGCAGAGCGCGGTAAAGATGCTCCAGACCGCGACGGAAGTCGCAATGATGAGCGAGCGATTGCCCTTCTCAGCGAGGCGGGCGATCGGAATGCCGAGCATCACGTATAAGATCGCGAACGCGAAGCCCGTCATCATGCCGATCTGCCAGTCGTGCAGATTCAAGTCCTTCCGGATGGGTTCGGCGAGGATGTTGGCGATTTGCCGATCGACATTGTTGAGGACGTAGACCACCAGCAGAAGGGCGAGGGCGTATCGGGGCAGCCGGCTGGGCTTGGAGGGCGGCGCGCCGATCGGGATCGGTGAAGTGGGGCTCGCCACCATCATATTACTCCTCCGCCGCGGCTGACCGCTTCGTTGTTTGGGGGCCCTCAAGGGCGCTTTCGGCGATAGTCGCGACAATCTAAGCCCGCGTCCACGGGAAACTGCCTCAGGGGTCGCTATAAAGTGATCTCTATGAGATGCGGAGGCCTGAGATTTGCGGTCCGAAATTCAAATCCACCGCAAAGAACCCGCCCGCGGCCCAAATGATTCTGCCGCGCCCGCGTCGGCGCTCCACACCAAAGTCGTTGATCAAGGCCGATATTTGGAAGATCTGAGATTGCGATCGACGGTTACGCTCCGGCAGGATTAGACGAACCGTGACCTGTTGGCCGGCGCAACTCGCCTGTAACCCAGCCCGTCCCCATAATGCCCCTTCTAATAGCGGTATCTGTTTTAGATGTTTTCAGCAGCGTTTGTTCCAAGGTCACAGCCCTTTCGGCGCACTGCCGCCAACCCGCCCGTGCCCTTGAGTTGGGCAACCTGGGCGCGTCACCGTGGCCGCGAGAGGGAAGGGGCAACACGCCAAGGTCGGACGAACAATCCCGCGATTCAGAATTTGGAGGAAGCTGTGACTGCAGTCCTCAAGGAGACATCGCCGCGGCGAAGCCCGCCGGCGGGCGGCTATGCCCGAGGCGAGGAAACCCGTGCGCGGATCATCGACGCCGCGCTGAAGGTGTTCGGCGAGGAAGGCTATGCCTGCGCCTCGACCCGGCAGATCGCTCGGGAAGCGGGCGTCATGCCGCCGGCCCTGCAGTATTATTTCGACAGCAAGGAGGGGCTGCACCGCGCCTGCGCGGACTTCATCATAGAGAGCGCCTCGCCGACCCTGTTTCCCGCGATCGACACCGCCGCGGCGGTCATCGAGGAAGGACGGCCTCAGGCCGCCGCGGACACCCTATGCGACCTCATGGACGCCCTGGTCGACGCGTCCCTGTTCACCTCCAACTCTCAACACTGGCGCACCTTTTCGGCGCGCATCAAGGGCGAAGAGGATAGTCCGGGCGGGCAGGTGATCGAAGCTCGGGTCGCGGCGCCCCTCCGCGAGGTCTTTGCACGCCTGGTCGCCCAGGCGACCGAGACCCCACTGGACGACGCGAGCCGTTTGCGCGGCGTGGTGATCTTGAGCCAGGTCTCGGCCTTCAGCATTCACCTGGAGGGCACGCTACAAGCGATGAGCTGGCCGGATTTCGACGGGCCCCGCCGCGAGGCCGTCAAAGCGGTGCTCCGCGCCCACACACGGGCGGCGTTGAAATAGGATAGCTGAATCTAGTTTGGTTCGATCGGCAGCTTCGTCCTTGTTCCGAGTGCGCCGCCAGGCGCGCGAGGCGCCCAGTGTTAGTGGCGCGGATCTCGAGATGACGCTCCTCGAGATTCGCTGCGGTGAACCTGGGCGACTTACGATCGAATACTGATTATCAGCACGCGCGTTTCGCTTCCGATACCAAACCTTGGAAGGCGCCAAGACGCGGCTCCGCGCCTCGTTCGCCATTCTCCTGCCAAGCGATCTTCGCCTGGACGTAGCGTTTCAGCTGATCCAGCTCCTCCGATTTGGCTTCCAGACGGGCAAGCTGATCCTTCATCATAGCTATCCGTTCGGTGAGCGGCAGGTCACCCCGGCGCCGGGCCTCGCGCAACTCGCAGATTTCACGCAGCGATAGACCGAGCGTCTGGCCGACGCGGATCATGTCAGCTGAGCGCACATCGTCTTCGGTGAACATCAGATAGGGATGACGGCCGCCCTTCTGCGTCTGCAGCGGCTGGAGAAGCCCCATCCGCACGTAGAAGCGTACGGTTTCACGTGCGATGCCCGTCCGTCGAGAAAATTCGGAAATAAGCATTCAACTCTTGACCATGTAGCGCACTACGCAGTTACATCACGGAGCAATCCTATTCACAACATCCGAAGGATTGCGAGATGAGCAAGATAGAGGCTGCAGGCGAGTTCAAGATCGGCGGCGACCTGTGTGTGCGGAAGTTCGGTTTCGGCGCGATGCGCCTGACCGGCAAGGGCGTTTGGGGCCCACCTGAAGATGTGCCCGCCGCACAAGCGGTCCTGCGCCGCGCGGTCGAGGTGGGCATCAATTTCATCGACACGGCCGGGTCTTACGGGCCAGGCGATAACGAGCGCCTGGTCCGCGACACCCTAGGGCCGTATCCGATCGGGCTCGTCATCGGCACCAAAGGAGGTATGAGGAAGACCGGACCATCGACCCCAGACAGTTGGGGCATCGAGTTGGACGCGAGCGAGCCGTTTCTACGGCAAGGCGTGGAGGGGAGCCTTCGCGACCTGGGCGTCGAGCGGATCGACCTCTACCAGCTTCACCGAGTCGATCCGAAGGTCCCCATCGAGGACACAATGGGCGTGTTGGCCCGGTTGCAGGACGAAGGCAAGATTCGACACGTTGGACTGTCGGCAGTAACTGTCGAGCAGATCGAGCGGGCGCGCATCGTCATCGACATCGCGACCGTACAGAACGAATACAACCTTGCCAGCCGCAAGCACCAGGACGTCCTCACCTACTGTGAGCAGCAGGCGATCGGGTTCATCCCGTTCTACCCGCAGCAGATTGGCAAGCTCGCCGAAACCGAGACCCTGCGGGCGATCGCCGCGCGCGAAGACGCCACGCCGACGATGGTCGCGCTGGCATGGCTGCTGCGTCGGTCACCGGTCATGATCCCCATTCCCGGAACGTCCTCGCGCGCGCACCTCGACGAGAATGTCGACTCCTGCCGGATCGCGCTCTCCGACGATGACATGGCGGCGCTGGAGGAGTTGGCGACTTAAACGGTCAAACACGCCGCCTGAAGTCCGGGCCACGCCGTCGCCTTGTCTCTCGTGATATGTGAGGTCACCGGGGCCTCCCGCGCAAACGAGAACAAACGCGACGAGCAATATGCCTATAGCCGTCGCGCCTGACTCAGAAGCAAAGGCGGCGAGCGCCGCTGTTGCGCGTGAGTTTGACACCAGCCTAGATGGCCGAGCGCGGTAGACCTGTTCAACTCGCCAGCAGTCAGCTCGCTCTGTTGTTCTGATCAACCGCATGCCGAGAACCCACTGAGTCCGTTCCACTGGTCTGATCAAAGTCGGCGTAGGTATCGCCTTAGCGCGACAGTAAGTTCTATTTCGAGCAGGCCCCGCCGGGCAGGCTGTTAACACCAAGTGCGAATCTCGCATGCCGACCGGATTCGCCGAAGATTTCGTGAAGAAGAATCGAGGCGTGGTCCATGACCTGGCTGTGATTGGCGAAGTCGGGCACGGCATTGACGAAGCCGCGCACGAACAGAATGCGTTCGACGGCCGCCGTAGCCGGTAACGCTGCGACGAGCACGCTCAGGGCCCGCAGCACACAGGTCCGTGCCGCGTGCTGGATGATGTCGGGCAATGTATCGTAATCGACGGGCCCGCTGATGAGTTCGTCGCCGATGCGGCTGACCTGGCCACTGACGTAAGCGATGCCGCCATGTATCACCGTCCCTACATAAGCACCCCGCGGCGATGGCAGGGGCGGCAGGGTCATGCCCAGCTCCGCCAGGCGGCGGATGAAGTCTGTCGTCATGTCAGGGCGCTGTGATGCGGTTCTAAGTGAACCGGGCCGCCCAGCCAGCACCCGTCCGGCCGGTCATTATCAAAACTGAAGCGTACCGAGATTTGCGAAGGGCGCTTCATGGCGCGTCCCTGGCGGATCGTGATCGTGCGTTCGGATGCCTCCACCATGCCGTTGGCGAGGAGGCCGAAAGACAGCGCGGAAGCCGCAATTCCGGTAGCCGCATCTTCCGGATATCCTGAAGCGCATGGGAACTGCCGAGCGTCAAAAATTTGACGGCTAGAATCGAAGATGGCGTAAGGATAAAGGCCGGTCGAGCCGATCCTTTCACACAAAGCCTCAATCTTTTCGAACCGGGGCTGAAGAGCATCGAGATCGGCGATGCTGGCGAGTGGGATCAGTGTCTTAACTCTACTGGTACAAGCATTCTGAATCGGCAGGGGCGCCAGTTGCGCGTCACTGATGCCGAGAGTCGTGAGAATCTCATTCCGGTGGTGTTGTGCGTCTGGCGATGGGTCAATGCGGCCTGCCGGCTGGGAAATCTCGACTTCGGCGCCCTCGGCGGTGTGCCCAGTAATACGGCTTTCAACCTGGCCACTTCGGGTTTGGATGGTTAGCCGGTCGCGCCGCAATCGCCCAGTCCGATGAAGTAGCCAGATCGCGCCGACAGTGGCGTGTCCGCACATCGACATCTCGTGGTTGGGAACCCAGAAACGAATCTCAAAATCACAATTGGACCCGGGCGGGGCCGGCAAGACGAAGCCGCTTTCGTGGCCATAGCGCCTGGCCACGGCCTGCATTTCCGCGTCGGACATGCCAGCGGCTTCGAGCACGATGGGCGCTGGGTTTCCGCCGCCTGGACCCGCGGCGAACACACTGACAAGTTCGACTTTTTTGCTTCGAGACATAATGATGTCGGCTCGACGTCACGAATATTGGAACATGACCCCGCGGAAAGCCGGATCAGAGTAAATCAAAGAGATCGAGTGGGGACCGTGGCTATTAATTCCCGGGCGTCCCGCATTCGCCCTTGACGGCCTTTCCCGCAAATCGGTCTGCTATCCAGGACAACTGATCAGGAATCGATTTTTCCATAGTCGGGCCATGGTCCAGACCCGGGTAGATTCGGAAATTCAGGGCTCCGCCACGCCTGCAGGCTTTGCTGACCGCATCTCTGACCGCGACTAACTGGATCGTATGGTCTTGGTCGCCCGCGACGATGAACATCGGTCCGCCAAGCGAAACCTTGCCCGGCTCGTTCACCCGAAAAAGGCGCTCGGCCGCCTCTGTCTTTTCCCAACCCGGCTTGAGCTTCTTGGATGGTTCGAGATCGCCGGGATAGTGGGCGGTATATGAATAACAGCCTTTGGTGGTGACGTCGTAAAAGCGGGCCATCGATTGCTTGGTCAGCATGTCCGAGACTTGGAACGACGGGGTCTTCCGGTGGATTGCATAGGCGAGGTAGTCGAAATAGTAGCCCGCGGGGACGGGTTCGGCCATGTGGAGCAGGCTCATCATCCTCAGATCGACGCCCGGCGCCACGGCGACGGAGCCCAAGTAACCGGCGTCATGTCGCTTGCCCTCGATCTCGGCCACGCCCCAAACTGCCCGCCCGCCCGTGCTATGCCCGTCGGCGACCCAGCCTCGGCCCAGTTCGGGGACCGCCGTCCTCGCGGCGGGGATTGAGAAGATCACGTCGTTTGCCTGGGCGTACCTGTCCATGTAGCGGTGCGCTCCGGCCGTTCCGAGGCCGCTATAGTCGGTCGCGACCACGGCATAGCCCGCGCGGACCATGACCATCAGTTCTTCGCCGTAATAGACATCCTTCATCAATGACGGCGCGCATTGGCGGGCAACGCCGCTGGTGCCATGGGCCCATGCGATCACCGGCCAGCCGCGGGCCGGCGAGGCTCCGGCGGGGATAAGGATCGCGGCGCTGGTGGCGACATCGTGACCCTCGCCGTCAGTAGAGTGATAGAGGATGCGCACCGCACGCGCGCCCTCGGGGATGTCGTAGCCGTCGAAGGCCTCCTGGCGCAGCAGGGTCCCAGGCTTGGTCGCGCTCAGGGATTTCGGCGTATCGTAAAGCGCTGTGCGCGGCAGGGCGTCGGCAGCCTCCATCTTGATCGCTGAGGCGAGGGACTTGTTCGGTCCGTAGTCCATAGCTTGGGCTGCAGCGCCGCCGCAGAGACTGACTATGGCCGAAGCCGCGATCACAGTGATGCATACTCTTCGCACCTTGAAGGTCTTCATGCACCCCTCCTGAAGTATAGCGTGCAGCGCTCTGCGCTACCGATCCGAGCGCTGAGTCTTGGCCGCCGGGACCCGCGGCAAACACGCTGACCGGCGGAGGTTCTATCCGGTCAACTTACGGAAGTTGGCGGCGCGCCGCGCGGCCGAGCGGGCCCTAGTTCTTGATCGAGCGGGCCATCTTCGAGCGCAGATCGGAGGGTGAATGGCCGCCCACGCGTTGCATCGCCCGAGCAAGCGCCGCACCGCTTTCGAAACCGACACGGTGCGCCACCTCGCTGATCGACAGGTCCGTTTCAGCGACTAACCTACATGCATTTTTGTAGCGCTGCCGCTGCTGAAACTCGCCGATCGACAGGCCCGTACCCTCACGAAACAAACGCGTAATATGGCGACGGGAGATGCTGAAGCGCTTTTCCAAAGCGTCCAGCGGGATGTCTTGGTCAGCATGGCTGGTTAGGAAACTTTCGAGGTCAGCGACCAGCGCCATGCCATGCTCTCGCGGCGAGGTCGCCGGCACCGTCTTACCGGCGACGACCTCGCCGATACACTGCATCAACAGCGCAGACGACAGGGCTTTTCGGATGGCCGGGCCACCATAGGTTCCAATGTCGTTACGCAGTGAGAGGTCTTGTAGAGCGCGAATCGCGGTGGTCCGGCGCACCAGGATGGGTGTCCGTGTACGACGGCGGAATTCGTCGAGAGAGCCGACTTCCATATCGAGCCGTTGCAACGCCTCTTCAGTCACGTAGACGGCGACATGCGTGTGCGTCGCACATCCCGCCCGGGTCTGGTGTGACCGCCCCGAAGGCACCACCGCGAAGCGATCCTGCGATAGCCAAGTTCCCGCGCGCTGATCTTCATGTCGAAGCTCGACGGCCCCGTGACTCGGGAGGATGAACATCAGGCAATCGTGCCAATGCCACGGCATCGCATACGCGCCAGCTCCAGTGAGCACTGCTCGCCCGTCCTCGGAAGCGACCAGAAGTTCTTTCTTGGCGGGCCGACAGACTTCGGTGAACGAGCGCAACATGGTGGTTCTCCCATATTAATGGGTGCCATATCAGGACGGCGAGGGCCGGTCTGTCGCGGGAGGGATGCGATTTCTAACTGGCGTAGTGGTGACATTTCTTCTGTAACGGGCCTTCCTGGGTCAATCCCTCTCAGCTTCATCCATTCGCCGGCGTCGTGCTTCTGTCCGCAGTCAGTCGAGAGCCGC
>FSWX01000267.1_pt1 | contig 13654 bp, 11 predicted proteins | sample 1638111 | NCBI WGS metagenome assembly FSWX01 (sample SAMEA3914788, study PRJEB12502) | metagenome | biome: forest; material: soil | place: Canada | collected 2011-07-03 | depth 0.1 m | reverse complement strand
GGACGGCACCGAGAAGCATCAGCGCGGGGTCTAGCAGCGAAATGCCCCGGTTGATAAACTCGCCCAGACCGCCCGCGCCGATGAACGCGCTCAGTGTGGCCGTGCCCACGCTCCAGACCGCCGCCGTGCGCAGACCCGAGACCAGCAGTGGCGCGCCTTGGGGGATCTTGATTCGCCAAAGAATTTCGCGCGGTGCCAGGCCCAGCGCCGCGCCAACGGCGGCCAGGTCGCGGGCCTCGTCCTGAACCACCGCCAGCGTGTTTCGCAAAATCGGCATGATGGCGTAAAGCGCGAGTGCGCAGATGGCCGGTTTGGCCCCTATCCCGAGCAGCGGCAAAAGAAAGGCGAGCAGCGCCAGACTGGGGACAGTTTGCACGACATTGGCCGTCATCAGCGCCATCTGGGCCATCCGGCGGTGCGGCGACAAGACCAGTCCCAGACCGAAGCCGATGCCCACGGCCATCGCCAGCGCGGCGCCCACCAATTCCAAATGCTGCACCAGACGGAGCACAACTTCCGGCCAGCGATCGTATAGCAAAACGAAAAAGCGATGAAGCAGGCCGGTCATTTGGGTTCCGCGCCTCTCCTTTGCGCCGCCTGTTCCAATTGCCGAACCGGTCGCGCGAAGAGATCGCGCACATAATCGGTCGCGGGCCTTTCCAGAAGATCGGCAGGCGTCCCGACCTGTTCGATTTTCCCTTTTGCCAGCACCGCGATGCGATCCGCGAGGGTGATCGCCTCGAAGAGATCGTGGGTCACGAAAAGCACGGTTTTGCGTAACCGGGATTGCCATTCGCGAAAGGCCTCCTGCAATTGGCCGCGGGTGATTTCATCCAGCGCTCCGAACGGTTCGTCCATGAGTAGGATCGGAGGATCGAGGGCCAGCGCTCGCGCCACGTTCACTCGCTGTTGCTGACCGCCGGAAAGCTGACGAGGGAATCGTCCGGCCAAATCGTCGGGAAGCCCCACCAGCTTCAGGAGCTTCAGGGAACGTTCGCGCCTTGCCGCCAGCGCCTGCGCTCGCCGTGAATCGAACCAGGAAACGTCCTCAATCACGGACGGCACAAGCTCAATATTTTCCACGACGTTCAAATGAGGCAACAGGCCCGCATCCTGCAGGACATAGCCGCACCGGCGGCGTAGGGAGATCACGTCGATACTCGCCGCGTCGTCCCCGTCGATCCGCACCACGCCGCTGTCGGGATCGAGCAGACGATTGGCCAATCGCAGGAGCGTTGTTTTTCCGGAACCCGACGCGCCCAGCAGCACCATGATTTCCCCGGCGCAGACCTCCATCGACACTTGGTCCAGAATGGGGGAAGGGAGGCCGGGATAGGTCTTGGTCACTTTTTCAAAAGCGATCATGGATGCGTCCATCGTGCCTTGACCGGCAGCGGGAGCAAATACAACAAAATCGCATTCAACTCGAACCGGTCCAATTTCTCCCCAACGGCCTTTCAGCAGTCGGCGGCCCGAGGCGGGTGGCCTCATAATCTGGTTGCTACTTTCCCTGCATCTGCCCATACAAATTCCATGGCTTCCGCTCCCGGCGACCGTGAACCCGAAAGGGCGCCTCTCGGATCGTCGGCACAAGGGAGTGCCAGCGCGGATACGCGCCAGAACACGAACCTTGGTTCGGATCGCCGGTCCGGCAAGGCATACACCGACCTGCCCACTTTCGACGAGCCCGACAAGCGCAAGAAATCCATTTCCTCGACGCGGGTGATGCCGATTGTGGCAGCAACTGTGCTTGCCATTGGTGTGGGCGCCTATTTTCTCAAGCCGCATGATCAGGCCGTGGCGATTTCAGCCGCGGATATGGATCAGGCGACCACGAGCCGGGTGGTGGCCGAATTGAAGGCCGGTGGGACCGAGCCCGAGGTGTCCTCGCTCTCTGATCAGGAAAAAGCGGAGTTGATCAGTGGTGAGCGCCAATTTTACCTGCTTCCGCTTTCCAACGCGGCCGGCGCGATGGCCCGCAATGGATCTGGCGACCGCATTCGCGTGACCGTGAACGGAGTGCCTCACGGAGAGTACACGCTGGGCGGTGACCCGGTTACCCTGGAATTGCCCAACAAGCCCGGAGATCAATTTGCAGTGACGTGCCTTTCTGTCGGCGAAGGTGAGACCGCCGTGGCCGTCAAAATCGCCACGGCAGTCAACCCTGTGGAAACCGCACCGCTCGCGCCGGGACAGTCGCAGACTTTCACACTGAGGCAGGGCGGCGGGGGGCAGAACTTTGCGTGGTTCATGCAAGAGGCGCAAGCGGGCAACGCCGTCGCGCAGTATGGCTTGGCCCACATGTTTCAGTATGGGCTCGGCGTGCCCAAGGACGTGAAACAGGCCGCGTACTGGTACCATCAAGCCGCCGCGCAAAATTATCCCGGCGCGCAGGATCAACTCAACGCCCTGGGGCAACCATGAACGCGTTCGTCATCCTTGGCCGAATCATCGCCATTGGGACATTGATCCTGGGGGCCGACCACGTCAGCAAATGGGCGACCGCCGGGATTTTCGCAGCCTCGCTTGTGGCTCTCGTAGTCGTCATCGTCCTCGATCGGCAGAAGCAGATTCAGGGAAGCGGCAAGAGCGTCGACTATGCGCGGTTGGCCTCCATCAACTTTTCGCGCATGGCCCCCTGGCTGAAGGAAAACCTGCGCGGTCATGACGCGCAGGTGGACGAGATCGCAACCTCCGTTCAGGAAGAACTGGCGGTCGCCCGCCCCGGAAAGATCATCGGGGCCTACATGCTGGTGGGCCCGCCCGGCACGGGCAAATCGTTCCTGGGCCAGCTCGTCGGGCAAGCGCTCTATCCCGAGTCCAAACCCGTCATCCTGCCGATGAACCAGTACAAGCATTCCGACGATGTTTTCACGCTGTTGGGCCCGCCCCCGGGACGGCCCGGATTTGAGGTCGGCGGTTCGTTGACGCGGCCCGTCCTGGAAAATCCCTACCGCGTCATCGTCCTGAACGAGCTCGATGAAGCGCACCATGATATTCATCACTGTCTCTACAACATTCTCGATGAGGGTACCTGTACGGAGAAGAGCTCCGGCAAACTCGTTGATTTCAGTGGATGCGTTTTTGTCGCCACGGGCAATCGCGCGGCCAAAGAGCTGCACGATGCCTTCGCCCAGACAGAAGATCCCGGCATGCAGGCCCTGCAGAGCCGAGAGCTGCTTCATGAAGTGGCCGGGTTCGACAAGGCGTTCCTTTCCCGCTGGACCGGGATCGTGCTCATGGACGAGTTGGAGCCCATCCATATCGCGGAAGTGGCGCTGCTCAAAGTCTGCGAGCATTGGAAGCGCTTCGGCATGGAAATCACCTACGTGCCGCCCGAGCTGTTGGTGGAGGCGATGAAGCGCAACACCGAGTTTCGCGCCTACGGTGTGCGCAACCTGGGCAAGTTTGTGGAGGAACAGACCAAGCACGCGATCGGCCAGGCCCGCGCGGCAAAGATGACTCGCGTTCTTCTCGATATCTCGCCCGACGGCAAGTTCATCGCCAGACCGAGGGAAGCCGGCGCAAGCGGCGGCTCCGCGTCGGCGCAGGCAAGGGAGTAAAATGGGAACCTATTCAATCAAGGTGCTGTCGCACAATTCCTGGTTCCAGCTCGCCGCTTGCTCGGCCATCTTTTCCGGCGCATTACTGGTGTACGATTTTATCTTGCAGCACCCCGTGCCTTCTCTGCCGATTCCTCCAGCATCGGGGCCAACTGCCAATACCGCTCCCAACTCGTACACGAACCTACACCCTGACGACCTTCGCGCGAAGGCGCAGGCAGGAGACTCCAACGCGGCCCTGCAGTTGGCGGTGTTTTATTACAACGGCCAGGGCGTCACGAAGGATTATCGGGAAGCTTTCCGGTTTTCCAAGCAGGCGGCAGACGCGGGCAATGTCATCGGGGAATTGAACGTCGGCATTCATTACGAAAACGGCTTGGGCGTAACGCGGGATTACGTCCAAGCCGCGGCATGGTATCAAAAATCGGCTGATGCCGATTACCCACCCGGGGAGATAGCGTTGGGCTACCTTTATCAACGTGGTGTGGGTGTGTCTCAGGATTATGCCCAAGCCATGCAATTGTATCAGAAGGCCGCCGCTGCCAACTCGCCGAGGGCGTTTGCCGCCGTGGGCTGGTTTTACGAGCACGGCCTGGGGGTATCGTTCGATGCGACTCAAGCCTTGGATTGGTATCGGAAAGGGGTTTCTCATGGAGACACCTACGCTCAGGCCATGCTGGATCAGCTTCAATCGGTGATGGGGAGCATCAATTTCAATCCGAGCAACGGCGTATCGACTGACAACCCTCAGGCGGCCGAGCTTCGCGTGAAGGCGATCGCCGGCGATTCGCAATCAGCATTTTATCTCGGGCGCCTCTACTATAGGGGCGAGGGCGTTCCTCAGGACTACGGGCAGGCCTTCAAATGGGCCGCAAAGTCAGCGCAGGAGGGTAATACTTCGGGACAAGGCAGTTTGGCGATGATGTACGAAAAGGGCGAGGGCACTGCCGCTGACCTTTATCAGGCCGCAGCTTGGTACAGCCGGGGAGCTGATGGCGGGGACACCTACTCGCAAAATAAAATCGGCGCCATGTATGCCAGCGGCAAGGGCGCACCCCAGGATTATGGCGTCGCCATGAAGTGGTTTCAAAAGGCAGCGGCGTCCAACGATGCCTCCGCCGAAAACAACGTCGCCTGGCTCTATGAGCATGGCTTGGGAGTGCCAATTGATGTTGATGAGGCTGTCATTTGGTATCAAAAAGCGGCGGCCCGCGGCGATTCGGACGCCCAGGGGAATCTCAAGCGCCTCGGTCGTTGACGGCGAAATCACTACCCTGGCCGGGGAGCCACCGGGGAATTTCGTTTCTCCCCGGTGTGGAATTTGCTAAGAACCACACATGGCCGACCTCTCCAGCTTGACCGACAAGACAAAGCTCGAGGCTCTCCTCAAGACGATGGGGGAGAAACCGAAAACGGCGAAAGTCGACGAGGCAGCGCTGGCTGCCCATCTCCGCTCGCGCGTTCTCGGGCAGGACACCATCGTCGCCGAGGTCGCCAAGTTGATTCGGCTGCAAATGGGCAAGGTCGTCAAGTCGCGCCCCATCTGCAATCTCCTCTTTCTCGGTCCTCCCGGCACGGGCAAGACCGAATTGTGCAAAGCCCTGGCGGAATATCTTTTCGGCGACGAGACGGCCCTTCTGCGCTTCGATTGCTCGGAATTCAAAACGCCGGAGTCGCTGACGCGCCTCATCGGCATGCCCACCGGGTACGTCGGCGCCGACAAAGGCGGCGCTCTCACCCGGCCCGTGATGGCCAAGCCGCAACGCGTCATCCTGTTCGACGAAATCGACAAGGGACACCCCAATATCTACGACCTTTTCCTGCAAATGATGGGCGAGGGCCGCCTGACGGAACAGGGCAACAACAAACTGGTCGACTTCACTCAGTCGATCATCATTTTGACCAGCAACACGCACGCTGAGGAGATCGCCAAGATTCAGAAAGAGTTCACGGACTACCACGACATGTTCAACGCCGTGAAGAGCTCTCTGGCCGATGCCAAAGCCTTTCGCGAGGAAATCCTGAGCCGCATCGACAAAGTCTACGTTTTTTCCCCGCTCGAGGGTGCGATCGTGGCGCACATCGCGCTGCTCAAAATCGCCAAACTCGGTAAAGAATACGGCCTGGAAGTGCAGTTCATCGCGCCCGAGTTGCTCATCAAGGCAATGGAAGCCAACCAAAAAGTGCGTCGTTTCGGCATTCGCGAACTCGAGCGCATCGTAAATGAAATGTTCGCGTCGTCCTTCGCCGACCTTAAAGACCAGGGTCACCTCACGGTGAAATGTGACGTCGATGAGGCCGGCGAGCCCGTGGTCAAGCCGGGAACCCCGCCTGCCCGGAAGTAGGCCTCATCACGCAGATGTCGTGATGCAACTGCGGGCCGAGCGCCCGCTTAGGCGGCCGGACTGGAGGCTTTGCGCTTCGTCTCAAGATCTTCCCACCGGCGGTAACCTTCCCTGACTCGCACTTCCAGCGCGGCGAGTTCCGCCTTCAGTCGGGGGATTGCCGCCGGGTCGTCCTTATAAGTTGCCGGGTCCCACAACTGGTGATTGAGCGTGCTGACCTCTTCTTCCATCTTTTCGATTTTCTCGGGAAGTTCGTCGAGTTCGCGCTGCTCGCGCTTGAGAAATTTTACCTCGGTTTCCGCGCGCTGGACGGGCGCTGACTTGGGAGCAGGTTTTGTTTCAACCGGGGCGATTGCCGCAGCCGCGGCCTGGCGCTGCCACAGCCAGTCCTCGTAACCTCCGGTGTATTCGGTCACCCGCCCATCACCTTCGAAAACGAGCGTGCCCGTCACGACGTGATCGAGAAACGCCCGGTCGTGCGAAACCAGCAGCAGCGTCCCCGTGTACTCCAACACCAGCTCCTCAAGCAATTCGAGCGTCTCGGCATCGAGGTCATTGGTCGGCTCGTCGAGCACGAGCACGTTGGCTGGCTGCAGGAAGAGGCGGGCCAGTAGGAGCCGGTTGCGCTCACCGCCGGAAAGCATTTTTGCCGGCATGCGAATCCGATCGGCCCGGAAGAGAAAATCCTGGAGATAGCTGTGAATGTGGCGCGGCCGTCCCTGGAACGTCACCGTCTCGGCGTCGCCGGCGACATTTTGGGCGATCGTCTTGGCATCGTCGATCTGTCCGCGCAACTGGTCGAGATAGACGACTTGCAAATTGGTCCCAAGCTTGACCTCGCCGGAATCGGGAGCGAGTTGCCCGAGGAGAAGCTTGAGCAGCGTCGTCTTGCCGCCGCCGTTCGGGCCGATGATGCCGATCTTGTCGCCGCGCCAGACGATGGTGCTGAAGTTGCGGACGATCGACTGGTCTCCGTAAGCGAAGCTGATGTCCTTTGCCTCGATGACCTTTTGTCCCGAGAGACTGCCAGCCTGGATTTCGATGCGGGCCGTGGACTCGCGCTGGCGCCGTTCGCCGCGTTCGACGCGCATCTTGAGCAGCGCTCGTACCCGACCCTCGTTGCGCGTTCGCCGCGCCTTCACGCCCTGCCGCAGCCACGCTTCCTCTTGCGCCAGCTTCTTATCAAAGGAGGCCCATTGCTTTTCCTCCGCCTCGAGGTTCGCCGCCTTCCGCTCGAGATACGTGTCGTAATCGCAGGCCCAACTCGTGAGCTTCCCGCGGTCCAGCTCGACAATTCGCGTGGCCAGCTTTCGCAGGAAAGTGCGGTCGTGCGTCACAAAGAAAAGCGTGATCTTCGAATTCAGCAAAAAGTTCTCGAGCCAGAGGATCGAATCGAGATCGAGATGGTTCGTCGGTTCATCGAGCAGCAAAATATCCGGCTGCCCCGCCAGCGCTCGTCCGAGCAGCACACGGCGCTTGAGCCCGCCGGAGAGCGCCGCGAATTCCGCGTGTGTGGGCAGGCGCATCTCGGCGGCAAGGTCCTCCAGGCGGATATCGGTCTGCCATTCCTCTTCGTGGCGATCAGGACGCAGACCCGAGTGCAGCACCTCGGAGACGGTCCCGGTGACGTCGTCGGGGATTTCCTGGATCAGGCGCGTCACCTTGACCGAATCGGAGAGAATAATTTCGCCCTCGTTCGGCGTTTCCTCGCCGGTGATGATCCGCATGAGGCTTGTTTTTCCTGCGCCGTTGCGACCGAGCAGACACACGCGTTCGCCAGCATCGACTTGGAAATCGACCTGGTCGAGCAGCGGCGCGGCACTGTATTTGAGCGTGAGTTGGCGAAGTTGAAGGAGAGGCATGGCAGGAAGAGCCGAACAGCCTACCTCTTTTCGCCAAAATCCGTAGCTCAAAATCAAGGCTACGACAACAAAGAGCGCCACTATCCGGGTCGCGCGTTCTTTTGCTGCCGAAAAGCGCGTGGGCTTTGGCCGAAGTGTTGCTTGAAGCGCAGGGAAAGATGGAAAGGCGAGGAATAGCCGACCTGCCCGGCGATTTGCGCGAGAGTCTGGTTGGTGTAAGCGAGAAGCTGGCGCGTCTTCGCCAGGCGCTGCGCATCGACGAAGCGCCCGGGCGGCTGCCCGACTTGGCGGCGAAACAGCGAGGCGAAACGCGAGCGGGAAAAGCCGAAGCCCCGGGCCGTGACCTCGAGAAGATGCCGTTCGCTTAGATTGCGGGCAAGATAATCGGCCGCCTGCTGGATGCGCGGGCGCCAGAGAGGTCCGCCGCGTTGCGGATTGGCGCGATGGCAAAAAAGCAGCGCTCGCTCGATGGCGTTGAGGGCGAGCTCCTCCCCGCGCGAAACGCCGGTGTTCAAGTTCGAGGCGCCAAACACGAGCTCGTTGCGGACGAGTCGGCGCAGTTCCGGAGGAAGTTGAAGATGCCGCAACCCCGGCGCTAGTTCAGGCCAGTTGAGCCATTCCAGGACTTCCGCACGTGGCACCCAGTGGACCCAAACATGCCGCCAGCGCCCGGCAGGATCGTGCTGTCCGTAGTCCTGTGCTGCCCCGGCCTGGTAGAGAATGATGTCGCCAGGCCCCGTTTGGAATTCGCCATCGGCGTGACGGACGAGGCCATGGCCGGTTTCGGTGTAGATCAGCAGCCAATCCTTGGTGCCGTTGGGACGCCAGCCATGCACATAGCCATGCGAGTCCCAGTGCTGGGCGTAGATCGGCCCGGCAGGTGGTGCGGGAGTTTCCTTGTAAACCGGCATGAGACGATTCTATATGCTTTTGAGCAGTCCGTCGATTCCCATGCCCGAGGTGAAACGCTAAGTTGGGATCCATGACGACCGAATCCTTTGATACGATTGACTATCTTTTCGACCTTCGCGGCTACGCGATCCTGAGGCAGGCGGTTGATCCCCTGCACATCGCCGAGCTCAACGCGGCCTTCGATCAATTTCCTGAGCTGCCCTTCATGGGTTGGTGGGGCAATGTCCAACGCCTCGATAATAACGGTGAGGCGGGCACGGAACTGCAGAACATCGTGGAGGCCGGCGAACCCTTCGAAAAATTGATCGACCATCCGGCATGGTATGAACGCTTGCGCCGGTATTGTGGCGAGAAGAACACGTATGTGGAGGGGCTTTTCATCGACGAGTGTTTTGCTTCCATTCGCCGCACAGGCGGCTTCTTCGGGATTCACTCGGGTGGACAGGACGGTATCGTGCGCAACCAGTATCGATTCGTGGACGGCAAGTTTCGCTGCGGTCAGGTCAATATCCTGATGGCCTTGACCGATATCGGGCCCGGCGATGGTGGTACGCTGGTGGTGCCGGGCAGCCACAAGACGAACTTCGTGCCCGATGAAGTGCATGAACTTTATCGCGACAAGCGGAACTACACCCAAGGTCGGCTGCCCGAGGGAGCGATTGAAGTGAACCTGAAGGCCGGCGACGCGCTGATGTTCGTGGATGCCCTGATGCACGGTGCGACTGAGCGAACGAATCCCGGCGAGCGGCGTGTGGTGATTTACCGCTATGGCCCTATCTGGGGCCGAACGCGGCACGGGTTCGAATACTCTGAGGAACTGCTGGCGCGACTGACGCCGGAGCGGCGAAAAGTTCTGCGTCCTTATCCGCGCCGCCTACCCGGGACTCAGCTCGGCGTGCTGCACTAATCGGCCGAGATCCCGGCGGCGTTTAGTGCACGCCGCCTTGCCAGCCATCGCCGCAGGGGCCGCCACCCTGATAGGCCTTGACCCTATTCACGACGCTTCCATCCATCGCCAGGATCGGATGATAGTGCATGGAGACATGCTCGGAAGCCTCATCAATGTAGTGGCCGATAAACGTCCGGCGGCTGCGGTCCGGCGTACGATTGGGGCCGGAGCCGTGAACGAGATTTCCACTGAAGAACATGGTCGAACCCTTGGGCACGCAGACGGGAACAGGCTTCAGTTCGCGCGGAAAGGGATTGATGTGGCTGTCGCCGTACTCGAGCCACGGCTCATTCTTCGCCTTGTCGGAGCAAAAGATGTCGCGCCGGTGCGAGCCGGGCGCCACGTAAAGGCAGCCGTTGTCGAGATCGGAGGCATCGATCGCGGTCCACGCGGCGATGCAGGTGGCTGGCGCGGCGACGAGGTAGAAGTTATCCTGGTGCATGCCCTGGCCCTTGGCGCCGGGCGGCTTGAAGTAGTACATCGACTGGGCGGCGAGCGCCGGCTTGCCCAGCAGGACTTCCAGCACGGCCGCAACTTCGGGATGCAACATCCAGTCCTGTGCTTTTTTACTATGGCGATGCGGATGCATCGCGCGAAGCTGGCGCTTTGCGGGATCGACTTCCTCGTACTTGGTGCCGTCGAAGATGCTCAGGCCGGTCTTCTTGAACTCTTCGAAGAAAGTCTCGATCTGGTCGATTTCACCAAGCGTGAAGAGTTCGTCGACGACGCAGTAACCGTCGCGATGGTATTGCTCAACCTGTTCCGCGCTGATTCGGGCGTGGGAAATTGTGGAGGACATGATTCCCATCCTGCCAAAAGGCAGGCAGACGTGGAATGGACGAAATTCCTTTTCTCCTATAAGATTTTCCTGCATGCCCTCTAGAAAGACTACGCCACATCAAAACATCTCGGCGATCCTGGCCGACGAATTCGACCGCGGCGGCGATTACGCCAGCTGGCGTCCGCAAGGCAGCGGCGACTGGCTTTTGATCTATACAGTGGCGGGTAGCGGCGCCATCGGGCTGCCGGGCGGCACGTATTGCACGAAGCCGGGCGATCTTCTTTTGTATGAGCCGGGCGCCCTGCAGGATTATCGTACCGCGCCCGAAGCGGGGAGATGGCGGTTGCGTTGGGCCCATTTTCGTCCCCGGCCTGCCTGGCACGCGTGGATGGCATGGCACGAACGCGGCCCGCGTGTTCAGCTCGCGCACCTGTCGGGAACGTGGCGCAAGTCATGCATGGAGGCGCTCGGTCGCATGATCCGCGCCTCGCGCCGGCCCGGTCCGATCCAAGTCGAAATCGCCCTTTGCGCGTTGGAGGAAGCCGTCCTTTGCGGTCACGCCGCGCAGTCCAGGGAGAAGGACGTCCACGGCGACCCCCGGATCGAGCGTGCCGTCGCGCGGCTCATCGACGGTTTCAAGCAACCCTTTCACCTGCCGTCACTCGCCCGCGAATGCGGCCTTTCGATTTCCCGTCTCGCCTTTCTTTTTCGTCGCCAGACCGGGAAGACGCCCGGTCAGTTTCTCGAGGAGCAACGTCTTTCCCACGCGACGCATCTCCTGCGTCGGACGTCGCTGACTATCGGCGAGATCGCGAACGGATGCGGTTTCGCGGACCCATTTTATTTCACAAATCGTTTCCGGCGGCATCACCGTATGAGCCCGACGCAGTTCCGGGAAGTATCGCGGAAGCGTTGAAAGGATTCGGATTTTTCGGCGAGGTTCGCGCGCCACTAGTTCCCGCGCGCAGCCATTCGATGCAGGCGGCGGTACGCCACTGGAGCCAGGCCTAGGTGCGCCCGGAATGCTCGCGAAAAATGAAAGCGATCCGTGAACCCCAGCGCGTCCGCAATTTCCTCGATGGTGCGCGACGTTGCCGTGAGCCACTGCGCGGCGAGGGCCACGCGGCGCTCCAAGCCATAGCGAGCGGGTGTCATGCCAACGATTTGCCGGAACTTGCGGATAAAGCGGTCCGTGCTGACATGGCAGAGTCGTGCGAGTTCCGGATTGGAGGGGGGGCGCGAGAGACGCCGGTCGATGCATTCGAGCGCGGGGCCGATTGGGCTGAAGTCCTGCCACGAACGAGAGAAGGCCTGTTGGCCGGCCTGGGGCAATAACTCCGCCGCGGCTGCGACAGCCGCGCAGGCCAGCGCGCTCGCCCAGCCCAGCTCCGTGAAGCCGGTCGATGAGACTAGGCCGTCGCGCCAACGGCAGCAGAGCCCTTCCAGGACGGCATCGCGGTCCACAAGCAGCGGACAAGCAAAGAACCGGCGCAAAAGTGTCGGTGGAACGCCCGTGACGTAGAAGTGCATATAGTCCTGCGTCATCGGCCTGCTTGCGGAGGACTGGAACCGGACCCATGCTGGAATGAGATAAATGCGTCCCGGAGACAGCGCGAGTTTGTTGCCGTCGTGTGTGATGAAAGCGCCCGACTTATCCACAATATAGAGGCGCCAGAAAGGACTTTGCAGGTCGTACCGCCAGGTAACATTGATCTCAAAGCGTCGCGACAAGGCGAGTTGGACCTGGATTTTCCGCAGGGCATCCTCCTGAGGACTGGTGGGAAGATCTCCAACAAGCACGACGGGAATCTACATAAACAGGCTGCGTTTTGCCATACCATTCGCTGTCCGTGGTGGCACGCTGTTCCCATGCGCATCCATCCCCTCGTTTCCCATCAGCGCCAGGTGCACCTCGATTTTCACACGTCGCCGTTGATCCATGACGTGGGCTCGGAGTTCGACGCGAAAGCCTTCGCGAAAACGCTCAAGCGGGCCCATATCAACAGCACCACTATTTTTGCCAAGTGTCATCACGGGATGTGCTACTTCCCCACGCGCTCTGGAGTGATGCATCCCGCGCTAAAGGGCAAGGACCTGATGGGGGAGATGATTGAGGCGATGCATCGCGAGGGCATTCGCGCACCCATTTACGTGACCGTCGCGTGGGAGGAAGACTCGGCGCAGAAACATCCCGAGTGGCGCCAACTGCGCGCGGACGGCACGTTCGGCAGAATAGGCAATGTGGACCAGGGCAAGCCGACTTTCCCCGGCGGCTGGTGGTTTCTCAATTTTCTTCACCCCGATTACCAGGACTACATCGAGGCACTCGTCCGCGAGTTGCTGAAGGACTACAAGGTCGACGGAATCTTCTTCGACATCCTTTTCTTCGACGTCGGCGCGTGCTGGAGCGAGCACAGCGTGAAGTTCCGCGAAAAGCACCATCTGCTCGGCAAGGATCGCGTCACGCAAACACGATTCGAGAGCCTGGCCCAGGTCGCTTTCAGCCAGCGCTTCACGAAATTGATCAAGGGAATCAACAAGGATGCGACCATCTTTTACAACTCGCCCAATCCGATCTTCGCCGATTCCAGCGCCGGCGTGCGCACCCGCCACGAGCTGCAAACCCACTGGGAGCTCGAATCGCTACCCTCTGGGTTCTGGGGCTACCAGCATTTCCCGCGGCTCGCGCGCGCCTTTGGCACCTGGGGCAAACCCTGGCTTGGCATGACCGGGCGCTTCCAGAAAATGTGGGGCGACTTCGGCGGACTCAAGCCGCAGGCGGCGCTGGAATACGAATGTTTCCGGTCGCAGGCCCTGGGCGGCGCGAATTCGATTGGTGACCAACTTCCCCCGCGCGGCACGCTGGATGCCGGAGCCTACGATTTGATCGGCGCGGTTTTCACGCAGTGCGAGGCGGCGGAGCCCTTCTATGCCGGTTCCGCGCCGCTGCCGCAGATCGGCATCATCGCGCCGGGACATCCCAATCTCGATCCCAGCACGACGGACAAGGTGCTCGAGGGCGCGGTGCAGATCTGCGAGGAGGCGCACTACGATACCGTGGTCCTCGACGATGCAAACCGGCTCGACGGCCTCGATCTTCTTCTCTTGCCCGACAGCGTGGTGCTCACCCCTATGCTCAGGAAGAAGATCGCCGCTTATCTCGCCAAGGGTGGCAAGCTGGTCCTTTCGGGTCGGAGTGGATTCAACGCCCAGGGGAAGTGCGAAATCCCGGGCGTGAATCT
>FSWX01000281.1_pt1 | contig 13704 bp, 6 predicted proteins | sample 1638111 | NCBI WGS metagenome assembly FSWX01 (sample SAMEA3914788, study PRJEB12502) | metagenome | biome: forest; material: soil | place: Canada | collected 2011-07-03 | depth 0.1 m | reverse complement strand
TTCATCCTCGGCACCGTCGCGGCGCAGGACGAATGGAAGCAGAAGCGCAACCTGGTGGCCTACTGGCGCAGCGAGGGCCCGGCCCCGGATAATTTTCGCGTGGGATTCTGTCTCGACGAATCAAACGAATCCCTAGCCGGATTTCCCGGTGAGAAGATCCACTTTTACAGCCATCAGGTGAAGGATGCGGCGCTGGTGGCGCTCTCCACGACGGCCAACGTTCCCGGCCAAAACGTCTCCACCCTCGTCTTCGATGGAAACGCCGTCATCGATGCCGGGAACGGTGCGCCCCTTCGTGTCCGCGATGGCTCCGTCACGGCGTACCTCTATCCGGTGACCAACACGAGCGTCCAATATGCCGTCCAGCTCAAGACGAATCCCATGCCCAATGGCCAGGACTTTTTTCTCGTGCGGCCGGTGCCCTACAGCATTTCCCGCGTGATGCGGTTCTGGGACTCGGCCGATGCAGTCGGGCCGGTGCGCATTCTCTCCTACCTGATTGTCTTTCGCGCCTCGGACCAACCCAAGCCGGTGGTGACCGATCTTTCGCTTAAGCCGGATGCGGGAGGCGTGGCCGCCAGCGCGAAAGTGGACGGGGCGCCTCTTGCCCTTTCGTTCAAGAATTGAGAGGGCGCGCTCTTGGGAACGAGGGGAAGGTGCTAACCCATCCCGAGTTTCTTTTTGCCTTCCTCGGAAATCTTGTCGGGAGACCAGACGGGTTCCCAGACGACTTGGACGTCGGCGTCGGCGACGCCGGAGAGGAGAAGGATTTTCTGCTGGGCCTCGCGGGCGATGGCGGGGCCCATGCCACAGCCAGGGGCGGTGAGGGTCATTTGCACGGCGACTTTGGCGCCTTCGGGGCTCTGCTCAAGCGTGAGGCTGTAGACCAAGCCGAGGTCGACGATGTTGACGGGGATTTCCGGGTCGTAGCAGGTTTTCAACACCTGCCAAACCTTCTCCTCGGTCAGGGGCCCGGCGTCTTGCGGTGTGGCGGAAGTGGTGCTCGCGGGCGCGTCTTTACCGAGGGCGTCGGCAAATTCGGCGTCGATGCGGTAGAGGCCGGCCTCGCTGGGAATCACGACGGTGAAGGAACCGCCGAGCGCCTGGGTGATCAGGACGAGCGTCCCTTGCGGGAGCGTGATGGCCTCGCCCTGCGGGATTCGCGTGGCGGTGATTTCGCGCTTCAGGGCGATGGCGGTATCGCTCATGGTTAGCTCCCCTCTCCCTCGGAGGCGCTTTCCGGAGCGAGGGAGCTACCCAGCATGCCTTGTCCCAGGAATTGCTCAACGAGGAGCAGGCCGCCTTCGCCGGCGCGCTCGACCGTCTTGAGGAGATCGTTCATCGAGGAGACCTCCTCGACCTGCTCCTTGATGAACCACTGGAGAAAGATGCTGGTGATGTGGTCGTTTTCCTTGAGGGCGAGGTCGTAGATGGAGTTGATCGCCTGCGTGACCTTGATCTCCTGGTCGAGGGAGAGCTTCACCGCGTCCTTGGCGAACTTGAAATCGGGCACGGGCGCCTCGATGGTGGGGATGACGACGCGCGAGCCGGCATCGAGCACGAACCTCATGAAGCGATGGGCGTGGCCGCGCTCCTCGGTCGACTGCTTGTAAAAGTGCTTCGCGAGACGAGGGAGCGACTGGAAGTCAAAATGAGCACCGATGGCGTCGTACTGGAGGGAGGCGGCAAGTTCCATTCCGATCTGGCCGTTGATGGCATCGATGATTTTTTGTGAGACGAGCATGCCCACAGTATAGGCGCGAAATCCTGCGTGTGTAAACCGCCCTACTTTCGGCGGCGCGTGCCTGGACTCGAGAGCGGTCCCTAAGCCGCGCGGGCAGGCCGAATGAACGAGCCATCGTCGACCTTGACGAGAGTCCCGGTTTGATCAGCACGTTTCATGGCCTCGATGATGCGCAGGCCCGCGAGGGTATCGCGAATGAACGCGGGACTGGGCGAGTCGCGCTGCTGCAACGCGCGCACGAATTGCGGCCACTGATAGAAGCCGCTGCCGAGCGGGACGTTCTTTCGCTCCACCAGACGCTTCTCGTTCCGGCCCTCGCGCACCAAGGTGAGCTCCATGAAACCCGCGCTGCCGGGACTGGGCACACCGACGTTGCGGAAGATGGTGCCGCGCTCGAAATTGATGGTGAGGCTATTGCGATAGCGGAGGGAATCCTCGACGCAGAATGAGGCGAAGACGCTGGCGAGCGCACCGTTCTTGAAACGAATGCCCAACTGCGCGTTGTCGGACGTGGGCCGCTCGGTGAAGAGGCGCGACTGGAGAACCTGCACCTCGTCCGCCGCGCCGAACATGGCAACCAAATCGTTGATGAGATAAATCCCGAGGCGGAAAATCGGCGCGACCGGACACATCTTGGGGTCGTCGTACCAACTGCTGTCGGCCTTCTCCCGGTAGGAGACCCAGACGTCGCCGCGGGCGCCGATGGGGCGGCCCAAATCGTAGCGCTCGCGCCAGCGGGCAATTTGCGCCATGTCATGGGCGTGCTCCGCCGTGGGCGAGTTGAGGTGCACGACCCGCTTCAGCCGGCAGGCTTCCTCGAGGGCTTCCTCGGCGCGGTCGGGGTCGTCCTCAAAGGGCTTGGTGGTCATGACGTCCTTACCCGCGCGAAAGATGCGCTTGAGCAGAGCCGCCCTTCCGACCGGCCCGGTGAAGAGCCCGACGACAGGGATTTCGCCATCGGCGAGCAGATGATCGAGGTCCGCGTAGGACTTGACGCCGAGCCGATCCCCCACGGCCTGGGCCTTGGCGGGGACTTGATCGCAAACGGCCGCGACCTTGAAGTAGCGGCTGTTTTCTGGGGCGGAAAGATGGTCGATCAGATGCTGGCCAAAGTTCAGGCCAACTATTCCAATGGGAATAGGCTTGCGAACGCGGGGATGGCAGCCGTTGGGTTTCAGGATGGTATTTTGGAGAAGGTTAAAAGATAGGTATCTAAACCTATTATTATGGCATTTGGGCAAAAAGATAGCAGATTCTTAGGCTATTATTTTTCCGTTCCAGCTCTGGCGCGGGCGATCATAACTGCTAATTGATAGTATTTCTTAATTAATGCCTCAAAACCCTTTATGGCGTTTTCACGGGGGCGGCTACCGCGCTCGCATTGGGCGGAAAGAATCGGTCGATGACCGGCTGGATGGCGTCGGCCCAGATTAGATAGCCGTTTCCGTTGGGATGGAGAAAGTCGTTGGTGATCGGGGCGGTGTACTGTCCCTGGGCGTTCAGCAGCTTGTCGCCGAAATCGAGGAAGATGACCTTCTTCCCGTCGCCCAGCGCGGAAATCATCTGGTTGACCTGCTTGACCTTGGCGCGGAGGCCGTCGGTGGGCTGCTGGCCGCGGGGGAAAACGCCCTGCAGGAGGATCGCCGCATCGGGGCATTGTTTCTGGTACTCCGCGACGATGGCCTTGATTCCGCCAGCGATCTGCTCTGCCGAATTTGCGAACATGTTGTTCGTCCCGATGAGCAAAACGATCAGCTTGGGATGCAGGCCGGCCACCTGGCCGCTTTGCACCCGCCACAAACAGCCGGAGGTGTTGTCGCCCGAGATGCCGAAGTCGTAGGCGTTGAGCTTGGCGTAGCGATGATTCCAAATGCCGCCGCCGCCGCTGCCCATCCAGCCATAAGTGATCGAGTCACCGTCGAAAACGAGGTCGACGGGTTTCTTGCGCGAGTCGGCAAGATTTTGCTCGAAGTGAGTCATCCAACCCATCGGCACCGCGGGGATGATGGCTGGATTGGCGCCGGGTGGCACGGGCGGCCCTGGCCATGCGACCGTTCCGCCCACGGGAGAGGCGGCGGATGAGTTCGACGCGGTGGCAGGCGCGGACGTGTCCTGCGGCGGGCAGAGCTTCTCGACCAAGGGCTGGATGGCATCAGTGAAGATCTTCAAGCCGTTCGGCACAAAATGGGCGAAGTCGCCGAGCGTGGTGCGGCTGATGGTTCCGTCGGGCTGGAGGATTTTGTCGCCGAAATCGAGGTAGATGATCTTTTGTCCATCGGCGAGCGGGGCGATGAGATCGTCGAGCGCCTTGACCTTGGCCCGCATGGGATCGGTGGGCTTTTCGCCGTGGGGCGGCTCGCCACAGAGCAGGATCGGCACACTGGGACAGCGCTTTTGGTACTCGCCGATGACGGCCTTGATTCCATCGGCGGTTTGCTCCGGCGTGCAGTTGACCAGATTGTTTCCACCGAGGAGAAGAACGATCAGGCGCGGATGCAGGCCATCCATCTGGCCGTTCTGCAGACGCCACAGCGACGATTGCGTCGTCTCGCCCATCGAGCTGAAATCGGCCGTGGTGAGCTTGGGGAAACGCCCCACCAGCAGGCTCGGCTTCATGTCCCAATAGGTGTAGGCCAGGAAATTGTCTCCGTCGAAAACGACGTCGAGGTGAGACTGGGCGCGGGCGGCTTGCACGCATTTCGAGAAATGATCCAGCCAGCCCGAAAAGGGAGCGCGAGCGAGAGCCGCGGGATTGGCGTCATCCGGCAGCGGGGGAGATGGCCAAGTGACGGTGCCCTCGGCTTGGAGCCGGGCGACCGAGATGATACAAAGGAAGAGGAGTGAGCAGGCTTTAGTCATTTTGATGGGCCATGAATGGGTAGGCGTCTTGATATACTATTAATTAACTCGCTGGCGAAAGTCTAGTTGCAGCTTTTTTTAACCAATGAGCAGCCACACATAGGGCAATGCGAAACTTTGACCGAAGAAGTGAGTTTTTAATCATATACTATGATCTTTCCTTTTCGGGTAGCCGCCCTGTTGGCCATCTTTATTAGCCTGACTGCCCTCGCGCGCTGCGATTCGTCGCGGGCCGTTACACCTCTCACTTACGAAGATACGGGGACAATCACTTTCGCGGATTGGGCGGATGGCAAGGAACAGCCGGTGCCACCGTTTCCGGCCGATGCCTACTCCCTGCAATATCTCTGGACGGATAAGGCGCGGGAGGGCCGGACGCTTTATTACGGTGACTCGAAAAATCCGGGGAAGCGCTACCTGCGCGTGGCATTGGAAAAACCGGTCACCATCGGGTCAATTCTCGTTCGCGGCGGCGGCTCGGTCAGCGTGCTCAAGGCGGGTGCGGCGCAGACGGCGGACCTGAACGCCGACGACCAGTGGGTCGCCGCGGAGCGGATCAAGAATGGCGCGATTTCCCATGACGAGGCCGGACCGAATGACGTGGTCCTCTGGACGCTGCCCCAACCTGTGACCACCCAGGCGATTCGTTTTACCCATGACGCCCAGGCGGCCGATCGGCGTTATGCGGGCACCTTTGAGGGACTCGCCTTGTTTCCGGATCGCCTGACCAATGTCGCACCGCAGGCGTGGGCCTCCGCCAGCGCAGCGGATCAAAATGCCCCGAAGCTGAACGACGAGAGTTCGAACATCGAATGGAACGGCTGGGAGAATATTTCGTCGCGTGATGGCCAGCGCCCGGCGACCATCGCCGATTCCCCCGAGTGGGTGATGCTTGTTTGGCCGAAGCCGGTTCCGTTGAGCGGCCTGGCCTTGCTGGGAAATCAATTCGGGAGCGCCGACATCCAGATCTTCACCGGTTCGGACTCCGAGCATCCCCGCGAGGCCGCGGAGAGCGAATGGAAGACCCTGCAGTCGCTGACCGGCATCAAGCCGCAGGCGCCGTCGCCGCTGGACATGGTTCCGGTCCGTTTCGACGCGACGCAAACGGTACGCGCGATCCGGTTGCGCTTCACCGGCAGCTTTGACGAAGCGACGAGTTTCTTCCGGCTCAAGGGCAATACCCGCGATGGCAAGCGCGTCGGCCTGGGCGAGTTCATGGCCTTGGAGTCACTCGAGTCCCAGCCGCTGGCCGACGCCATTCTCCCCACCGAGAAGACCGAGGTGCATGCGCCCATCCCCATCAAGTTTACGCTGCCGGAAGCGGGCGAGGTCACGCTCGTCGTCGAGGACAGTGCGGGCAAGCGTGTGCGCAATCTCGTCTCGCAAACGCCGTTTCCGGCCGGCGAGAACATGGTCTACTGGGATGGCACGGATGACATCACGCGCGATCCCGATGCGGCGAATCACGGCTTCTACTACATTCCGCCGCAATTTGTCGCGCCGGGCGCGTACACGGTGCGCGGCATCTGGCACAAGCCGCTCGACCTGCGTTATGAGTTTTCCGTTTATAATCCGGGCAACCCTCCTTGGGGCACGGCTGATAACTCCGGCGGTTGGATGACCAACCACACGCCGGCCTCGAGTGCCGTCTTTATTCCCGGCGACAAAGCGCCAGGCGGCGCTCCGCTGATTGGCATCGGCGCTGCGGTGAGCGAAGGCGGCTCGGCCTTCTCGTGGCTCGACCTTACCGGTAATAAGCTCGGCGGGCGCGGATGGATTGGCGGCGTCTGGACCGGAGCCTACTACTTGTCCGGGGATCCGGGACCGGATGCGGAGCCGGGCGTGGCTGCTTACGTCGGGTCCGTTTACCAGGGAAATAAAAAGTACGGTGTGGATGGCAAAATTGAAGTCCGCTTGACCAAGCTGACGACGCTTTCTCCCGGCGGAGACAAGCCGGTGGTCACCGACAAAATCCTCCTCGATTCGCCACCGCCGCCGCCGCCGGGAGCCGATCCCGCGAAGTATCCTCGGGCGGGCGACTACCTTGGAGGAATCGCGGTTTACAATGGCTTCCTCGTGTTTAGCAAGCCGATCATGAACAAGCTCACTTTTGTGAATGCGAAGGGGGGAGGCGTCGTTGGCGATGTCGACGTGGCGGACCCGCGTGGGGTGGCCTATGATGCGACAGGACGGTTACTGGTGCTCTCCGGCCAGACGTTGCTGCGTTACGCAGCGGGCGCGAGCGTGAGCAATATGTCGGCACCAGAAAAACTGGTGACGGGTTTGGAGAATCCACGCGGCCTTACGCTCGACTCGGGGGGGAAGATTTATATTTCCGACCAGGGGTCAGTCAACCAGGTGAAGGTTTACTCGCCGGACGGCCAGCCGGTGATGACGTACGGCAAGCCCGGCCCCTTGGGTGTGGGGCAGTACGATCCGCTGCATATGAACAGCCCGAAGGGCATCGCGGTCGATTCGAACGGACGGCTTTGGGTGACAGAGGATGATTACCTGCCGAAGCGCGTCAGCGTATGGAATCCGGATGGCTCGCTGTGGAAAGCCTACTATGGCGGGCCGCGGTATGGCGGGGGCGGCATGCTCGATTCCCATCAGGTCGGCACGTTTCTCTACGATGGCATGGAGTTCAAGCTCGATTGGGAGAAGGGTGAGAGCGTCCTGAGCCGGGTCTATTATCGCCCGGGCCCGAACGATCTGCAGCTCGCGTTCCGGGATGTAGCGCCCGAGGCGCCGGTGTACTTCAACGGCAAGCGCTACCTGTCGGACTGCTACAACAGTGGCGAGACGATGGGGCACAATTCGGCGTTCATCTTTCTGGACAAGGGCGACGGTGGCGCGGTGGTGCCGGTTGCAGGCGCGGGTGCGGCCCAAATGTGGCCGATCCTGAAGACGGATGCCTTCAAGGACCTCTGGCCGAAAGGTGTGGATTCCAAGGGTGAACCCTTTAAGAACGCGGCGTTCTTTATCTGGTCTGATCTCAACGGCGACGGGCAGGCGCAACCGAACGAAGTCCAGATCGTGCCGGGCAGCAGCGGCGGCGTGACGGTGGGTGACGACGGCTCGTTCCTCATTTCGCGGCTCGGACCTGAAGCGACCAACCTGCAGGCTATGCGCTTCAAGCCGGTGCGCTTCACCGACGCGGGGGCACCGGTTTATGATGCGACCGCGGGAGAAACGCTGGCGCCGGCGCAACCCCCCAGCAGCGACGGACACGATCAAGTCCTCATCGGCACGAATGGCTGGACGGTGATGACGACGCCGCCACCGCCTCTTTCCAAGCAGGGACTGGGCGGCGCGCGCAATGGCCAGCCGATGTGGAGCTATCCGTCGCTCTGGCCGGGGTTGCATCCCTCCCACAGCGCGCCGGTGCCGAGCGAACCGGGGATGTTGATCGGCACGACGCGGCTGCTTGGCGGGCTGGTGACGCCGAAGGGATCGGAAGCCGCGCCGCTCTTTTTCATCAACAGCAACCAGGGTAACGTTTATGCCTTCACCGAAGACGGCCTTTTCGTGGCGCAGCTTTTCCAGGACATGCGCCAGGGCACCCTTTGGGAAATGCCGAATGCGATCCGCAACACGCAGCTTAATTCGTTGACGTTGCATGACGAAAATTTCCTGCCTTCGGTTGCGCAGAATGCGGATGGGCAGGTCTACATCGATAGCGGCGGGCTAATGGCCATCGTGCGGGTCGATAACCTGAACACGATCCGCAATATCGCGCCGTCGACGATCCAGGTCTCGGCGCAGGATCTCCTCGCCGCGAACAAGTTTGTTGTCGCGCGTGAGGCCGCCCGGCAGGCGGCGCGGGGTTCCGGGCGGCTACGGGTGGGATTGCTCGCGACCGGGCCCGCCTTCAACGGCGGTCTCAGCGGCTGGACGGACGCTGATTGGGCACCGATTGATCACCGGGGAACCTCCGCGTGGTTCAATTCCGATTCGAAGCCGTTCGACGTCAATGGCGCCGTGGCCATCGCTGACGGGAATCTCTACGCGGCGTGGAAAACGGGTGATCCGCGGCTGCTGCAGAACGCGGGCGATGTGCCCAATGCGCTCTTCAAATCCGGCGGAGCGCTGGACTTGATGATTGGCAGCGATTCCTCGGCCCAACCGACGCGGCCCAACGCGGTCGCGGGCGACGAACGCCTTTTGGTGGCGCAGGTCGACGGCAAAACGAAGGCACTGCTTTACCGCCAAGTGGTGCCCGGAACGCAGGACAAGGACAAGGTGCCGTTCAATGCGCCGTGGCACGGCATCACGTTCGACCAGGTGACCGACGTCAGCGGGCAAGTGCAGCTTGAGCAGGACAAGTCGGGCGATTATCAAATCACAGTGCCGCTGCCGCTCCTCGGCCTCAGCCCGCAACCGGGCATGAAGATCAAGGGCGACATCGGGGTGCTGCGCGGCAACGGCCGGGAAACCAGCGCGCGGGTCTACTGGGCGAACAAGTCGACGGGTATCGTGTCGGACGTCCCGACCGAGGCGGAACTTACGCCGAGCCTGTGGGGAACGTGGGAATTTACCGAGAAATGAATCGATGCCGGCGCGCCGATTGTGGGGTGCGCCGGCCGGCCGCTAACTAGTGATGGACCTGAGCCTTCTTTAAATCGGCCTTGTTCTCGAAACTTGCCTTCGAGGTGAAGTTGGTCGACGGCTTGAACTCGTCAATGTAGGTCAGGGATATGGTTCCGGATACCAGGGGAACACTCGGCGCGGCGTTGGAGGCGTCGGCCATCTTTTGGAGCTGGAGCCACTGCGTCCAGACATCGATCTCGGGCGGCTTCATGTTGTCGAACTGCCCGGAGAGAATAAACCGGTCCGACACCTTGAGGGTGAGAAACGAGCTGGGGTCGTTAATCACGCGAATGGTCTCGAACCCCTGCATGAGAAGGCGGGACGCGGTGGTGGGATCCGTGCCGGGCTTGAAATTATCGAAGGAACCCATGCGTTCCGGATCGCGCCCGGTATCGAGTAGGGTGACGGTCACTTCCTTGGGCGGACTCGGCGGCGCCGGAGGTGTACTGGGGGGCGGAGGAGGGGGAACAAAAAGATATTTCCGCACCGCCAGGGTTTCCGGCTGAAAAGCGTAGGATATCCTTTCCCGCGCCATAGAGGAGATCAGTTTCCAATTCTGCGGTGGGGCGGGCAGCAAGGCCAGCAGTTGCGCTGGCTGGAGCGGATAGAAGTCTCCTCCCCGGTCGGTCGTCTGGCCGCTGGCCCGGGACCCGAGGGCCAGGCAGACCGCGCAAAGAACCAACGCCGCGCCAAGGTCCTGTCGAATTGTGCGAATCATTCGGATGAGGGGCGACTCATTGAGCCACCGGCTGGACTTTGCCAGCTAGCGGCCGTCAAGTTCAAGAATTACCCTTGCGACGAATACGCTGCACGAAGAGGAGCAGGCCGATGCCGCCGAGGATCATCGCCCATGTTCCCGGCTCGGGCACCACTTCGACGTCAATGTCGTCCACCCCGGTATTGGCATTCTGATAAAGCACCAGATAGGAGTTCGCGCCGTAATATGAGCTGTCGAGCGTTCCGTTGAAGACCAACTGGAGGTTCGAGCCGGTGATGCGGGTCTCGGTCACGCCGCTGGCGAGCGTCGTCACGGCGCCGAGCGACAGGCCGGAATACTGGCCGCCGGAGACGCCGCTGGTGTCGCTGGTCGAGCCGGTACCGGCAATCAGCACATAGGGCGTGTTGGCGGAGACAATCGCCGGCTGGTTCTGGAGATCGAGCGTCAGTTGGACGCCCGCACCGAAGGTGATGGATGTGCCGCCGACACTCAACTCAGTACCGCTGCCGGCCACGCCAAGGCCACCCGCCTGCGCACCGCCGAGACCACCCGCCACTTTCGCGTTCAGGTTGAACGTCAGATTGGCGTTGGCGATGGTGGACGCTCCAGCGGCCTGCAGCGCTAAAATGCTGCTGGTGTTGGTGTCCGAGGCTGAGGTCATGCCGACCATGACGCTCGCGCGATTGGAGGTGCTCGAGCCGCTGACGGAGAAACTGCCGGCCGAGGCGTTGATGGTGCCGTTGCCGGCCAGTGTCGCGCCGCCGCTGACGGTCACGGAACCCGTGCCCGTCGCGGAATTGCTGGTGTTCTGGACCAGCAGCGTGCCGGCCGAGACCGTCGTGCCGCCGGTGTAGGTGTTACCCGCGGCGTTCGACAGCGCAATCGTGCCGGCTCCCTCGGTCGTCAAGGCATGGGCACCGCTGACTAGGCCACTGACGTTGAGAGTCTGACCCGCATTCGTCACCGACCACGCCTGGTCAGCCCCGAGAGCGATGGGGGCGCTGATCGTTTCCGTCGTGCCGCCCGAGGCCGTATCGGCCAATCCGACGCCGGCGTTATTCGTACCAAGGAGGGTCACGGTGGCGGTGCCGCCAACCGTCGTGCCCGCGCCGTTGGAGTTAAAGGTCAAGCTGTCGATCGTCGTCGCCGCGTTGACCAGGGGGCCCGTCTTGCCAGCGCCGGTCGCCGCCGAGATAAAGACGTCGCTGGTCGAGCTGAGCGTGCCGGTTTGGGCAGTTGAGCCGGCGAGGTCAGACGAGTAGTTCGAGCCGGTGCTGAAATCGGTGCCGGCGCCCGTGTAGTAGTACGTGGTTGGCTGAGCCGCCGGAGCCGCAACGACTACCTCGAGATTGTCGCCGCTTTCCACCAGCGTCAGGGTGTCGCCGTCCAATGATTCGCTTTGCGTGCCGTTGGCAAAGACGAAGTCGCTCGAGGCGTCTTGCGTTCCGCTGTAGGACACGAGGGTATAGGTGCCGGAGTTAAGGGTCAGCGGCGCACCTCCGAAACCAGTCACGTTCGCGATAGAAATGTCCACCTTCTGACCGCCGGCGATGGTAAGGCCGCCGGTGATCGCCAGTTTGTCGGTTCCCAGACTGCCCGAGCCGATGTCGAACACCATGAAGTCGCCTTCCTGCACGCCGCCCTGCACGGTCGCAACTCCCACTGCCATACTGCCGATGGTCAGCGTGCCAATCTGGCCATCCATGAGGTCGATCGCGCCCAAGCCGCTCATCGCGACCTGTCCATTCACTGTGCCGAGACCACCGAGGTTACCATTGGCGAGAACGACCGTCGTGCCTGTAGTCGCCGCCGCCATGGTCGCACCCGAACCGACGTAGATTTCGCCGGAGAGGCCGGTGGCGGAGCCCATGGTCGTCCCGCCGGTGTAGGTGGTGCCTGCGGTGATCGTCATGGTGCCGGTGTTGTTGTAGGTCAAACTATCGCCAGCCACTCCACCCGAAATCGTTCCCACGGTAAAGTTCGCGCCACCGGCAATCGTCATGGCACGAGCCGTTGTCGCACTGTTATTGAGGACCAGGGAATTAATGTTGTACGAGTTGCCCGCAGCGGTGGAGTTTACGTTGAACGTCGTACCGCCCGCGAACGAGGATTGCAGCGTTCCAATCCCGAAAGTACTGGCACTGTTATTCGTGACACCCAGATTGTTGGCCTCAATCGTCACCGTGCCCGTTCCCAAGCTCAAGCTCTGGGAACCCACGAACGTCAGGTTTTGGAAGAGGTTGATATTGGGATTCGCGCTTTCCGTCAGGCTGCCAGACGAGGAATTATTCAGGGCCACGCTAATAGTCCCAGTCGACAGGCCGAAGTTGTTCACCGTCGCACTGGTCAGGGCCTGGGCATTGTTCAGGTCAAGTTCGCCACTTGCCAGGCTGACCGTGCCAGTCTGCCCCGTGTTATTGCCCGAGAGGATCATGACGCCACCTTTTTCGGTCAGCGTTCCACCCAGCGTGCTGGTATTGGCGAGAGTCGCTGTGCCAGAACCGGTGTAGGTGAAGTTGCTTGGAAGCGTCGAACCGCCGTTGGTGAACGCGCCGATGGAGACGTTGCCCGTGCCCTGAAAGACATCGTTCGCAGTAACGGTGTTGCCCGTGGCTGACAACTGAACCGTGTTCAACGTCAGCGTGTTGCCGGCGCCGTTGACCGTCATGGTGTAGCCCGGCGCGGTCGTGCTCGTGCCGGTGCTGATCAGGCTGGTGAAGGTCAGGTCGCTGTTGGTGCCACCGAGTGAAATCGTGCCGCTCGAGAAGCCGTTCGCGGTGGTCAACGAACCCAAGGTCAAGTTTTTCGTGCCACCATACGTGAGCATGGAGGAAAAGTTACCCGTGCCGTTTGCCGAGAGCGTTACGTTATTGGATGCAACAACAGCTGCCGAACTCGTGTTATCGATCGTAGAACCCGTCGTGATATTAAGGGTGCCGCCTCCCAACGCGGTCGCGCTATTAATATCCAAGATGCCGGATGACAAATTAATGGCTCCGGTCGTCGTATTGTTTCCCGAAATGATATACGTACCGTTGATCAGCGTCGTGTTACCGGAATAGCTGTCATTGCCGGCGAGAACGAAAGTGCTGGCCGAGGCCGACGTACCAAGGAGCTCCACACCGGAGGTTTCCGTCCCCACAGCGGTCGTATCAACGAGATTATTGTCTATGACCATCTTGCTGCCGGCCGCGTTGCTAAGGTGGAAAACCGTCACTTCCGCTGTTCCCGTCGAAGTAGACAACGCGAATGTTCCGGTACCTACAGCTCCACCCACTCCGGCAAATGTCAGCGTGCCCGTACCGTTATAGTTAACCGTGTCGCTTGGGGCACCGGGCAGCGAATCAAATCCTTCAAAGGTGATGTTGCCGACACCACCAATGCTATAGGCCACAATGCCGCCAGTTCCGCCGGTGCCAAATTGGACGTTGTTCTGCAGAGTCACTGCCGTTGTGCTCGAGTTTATTAAGCCCGCAGCAGCGGAGGCGGAACCCCATTCGAGCAACGCGGTGCCGAAGGCTGACGAATTTCCGTCCGCGTCAACAGTAAAATCCACCCCGTTCCCGGATGTCTCGCCGAGGTCTACTGTGCCCGAGAAGGTGTTGTTTCCCGTGAGTTGCAGAGTGCCGGTACCATTGGCGACGCCAGCACGGAGTGTCCCACCGCCCGCGATGACACTCGATATCGTTAGAGCGTCCGCGTTCGGGATGATAATCGCGGTCGTCCCGTTAATTGTGATGGTACCGCCGGATAGAGTATAGTTGCCCAAGTCATCAAGTGAGCCTCCATTATA
>FSWX01000279.1_pt1 | contig 14762 bp, 11 predicted proteins | sample 1638111 | NCBI WGS metagenome assembly FSWX01 (sample SAMEA3914788, study PRJEB12502) | metagenome | biome: forest; material: soil | place: Canada | collected 2011-07-03 | depth 0.1 m | reverse complement strand
TCGCAACGCCTTTCTGTCCTTTTCGATACAGATATCGGTTCCGATATCGATGATGCCATTTGTCTTGCGTATCTTTTAGCCAACCCCGCCTGCGACCTACTCGGCATCACTACCGTAACGGGCGACACCATCAAGCGCGCGAGCATGGCATCGGTTCTTTGCAAGATCGCCGGCAAGAAGATTCCCATCCATCCGGGGCGGCAGCAGTCTCTGCTCAGCGAGCAAAAACAACCCCACGTTCCGCAAGCCGCCGTCCTGGACCGCTGGGCACACGACACCGAGTTCAGCCAGGGAGAAGCGGTCGCATTTATGCGCAAGACCATCCGGGCCCATCCGGGGGAGGTGGTCTTGCTTGGCACAGGGCCACTGACCAATATAGCCGCGCTCTTTGCCGCGGATGAGGAGATCCCCAAGTTGCTCAAAGGGCTGGTCTTGATGTGCGGCGTTTTTTCGTATTCAGCCTCTAAATTAGAGTGGAATGCCCTGGTTGATCCGGTCGCGACTGCCATCGCGTATCGCGCCGAGCCACCTTATCATCGCTCGATTGGCCTGGATGTGACCACGAAAGTAACCATGCCCGCAGACGAGGTGCGGCGAAAATTTCAAACGCCCTTGCTACGCCCCGTGCTCGATTTCGCCGAAGTCTGGTTCGAACACGCGACCAGCGTTACCTTCCACGATCCCCTCGCCGCAACCACTCTGTTTGACGACTCTATTTGCGACTTTCAGCCGGGACGCGTCGCCGTTGAACTCAAAAGCGACCATGTAGCCGGTGCCACCCTTTGGTATCCCAAGGACCCTGTGGGACATCATGAGATCGCCACCAAGGTCAATCCCTCCCGATTTTTCGAGCACTACTTCGGTTTTTTCAAATAGAGGTTCGTCGTCGTCCAAATTTCCTGAAATCATGGCAAGCTTCGGATTGTTCTGGATCGCGTTATAATTCCACTCAGAATCTGCGGCTGAGTCCTTCACCGATTTCTGCTTACATGAGGCGAAGCCCGTCTCAATAAGTCCGTTCACGCTTATGATTATCCGCTTGGTTATCAGCTTCATGCTCGTTGTCACCATAATCCACGCGGATGAATCGGCGATTCATTCTATCCATGTGGGAGATCCCCCTTACAAGGTCGCTGGCCCTGACCAATCCAATGGGGATACCTGGGCTGCAGCGTGGACTGCAGACGGCTCTGTCGTGAGTCCGGGCAATGACACTCATGGCTTCGGCAACGTCCACCAAAGCAACATCAATTTCAACCGAATCAACGGCGAGAACCCGGAGAAATTGACCGGCCAGACCGTTAATCCCATGACTGACTACGGCGCTGTCACTCAAAAGGGACCCGATAACTGCACGTGGAAATCAAGCGGCTGTCTCGCGCTGGACGGGACGCTCTACTGGGCCATCGCACGGCACGAATATGGCGAGGAAAGCGGGGATCGCTACCTCCGACAGGATGCACGCAACGGGAGCATTATCAAATCGAACGATGGCGGCAGGACGTGGACACGATCTGCCCGGGAAAATTACGACCATCCGGAATTTCCCGGCACCAGTTTCGTCACGCCATACTTCGTTAACTACGGACAGGAAGGGCACGAGGCCGTCGCCGATGGCAGCGAAAAGTATGTCTACGCCACTTCGAACAACGGATACTGGGACAACGGCGATTATATGGTGCTTGCCCGTTGCTCGCGCATCGACATGCCGAAGCTTGATCGGAAATCCTGGAGTTACTATACCGGCGGCGACGGCAATCAGGATTCCGCCTGGAGCACCGATCGCAGGAATGCCAAGCGGATCATCGACGATCCCGGTCATGTCGGCGAAACCGGAGCGACTTACCTTCCGGCGCAAAAATGTTATCTGATGATAACTTGGTACTATCCGAAAGGGAGTGGCAAGCTCCCCGGCGCCCACACCGAAACCATTTGGGAATTTCGCGTTGCCTCTCATCCCTGGGGACCATGGCGAACCGTCGGATCGAAAAACTTTACGCCCGCAGGCTACTACTGTCCGGGCCTTTGTCCGAAATTCTCTTCTGTCGATGGAAACATGGCTTGGGTATTTTGCGCAGGTGACTGGACGAACAGCGCCGTTTACCGCTTAACCGCAATCCCCATTACCATTCACTAGCCGACCAGATTTTACAGGACCTCAGAAAGAATGGCTGCACTCTTTGATTATGCCGCGAGTACCTTGACAGAGGACAATTGGATCGCCTGCATTTCAAGTACTCGCTTGATGACAACCCCGAGAGCTAGTTTCTCAATCGGTTTCGTGAGATATTCGTTCATCCCGGCGCCGAGACACGACTCGCGATCCCCCATCATCGCGCTGGCCGTAAGGGCAACAATGGGAACCGGCGGCAGTTTGCGTTGCGTTTCGATCTCCCGGATCTTCCGCGCGGCGGTGAAGCCATCCATCTCGGGCATGTGGCAATCCATCAGGATCAGATCGGGGCTTCCGGTTTCCCAGGCGGCGATGGCCTCTTGGCCGTTCCCCACCACGTCCACCTGCGTGTAGCCGAGCTTGAACAAAATCTGCTTCGCCACCTTCTGATTAACGACATTATCTTCCACAAGAAGGATGCGTGCCGACGCCGCGGGTTGCTCCTGCGTGGTTGCTTGCAACACGAGTCCGGACTTCACTGAAGGAAGCGTGCTTTGCCGACCGAAGGGGAGGCTAAACTGGAAGGTCGTCCCTTTGCCGGGCGTACTTGTGACACCGATGATGCCGCCCATCAGTTCCACCAACTTGCGGCAGATGGCGAGACCGAGGCCTGTGCCGCCGTACTTTCGGGTCGTGGACGCGTCGGCCTGGGTGAAAGGGCGAAAGAGGCGCTCGCACGCCTCCTCCGAAATCCCGATCCCGGTGTCTTTCACCGAGAAAGAGAGCGTGGTTTCCCCGGCGGCCTGCGAAAGAATGCCGATGTCGAGACACACGCCCCCCTCATGCGTGAACTTCAGGGCATTGCCGAGCAAGTTGAGCAGAACTTGCCGCAAGCGGTTCGGATCGCCCACCAGCTTTGAATCGACGCCCGAGCGGAAGCTGTAAGTCAGGCTCAGGTTTTTCGTGTCGGCCTGCGCAGTCATCAGTTCCACCGTTTTCTTCACGGTGTCATGCAAGTCGAAATTGATCTTCTCGAACGACATCTTGCCGGCCTCGATCTTGGAAAAGTCCAGGATGTCGTTGATGACGGAGAGAAGCGCGTCGGCGCTGAACTTGATGGTCAGTGCGATGTCGCGCTGCGATGCCGTAAGCTCCGTGTCGAGCATCATGTCGACCATCCCGATGACGCCGTTCATCGGTGTGCGAATTTCGTGACTCATGTTGGCGAGGAATTCGCTTTTGGCCTGGCTGGCGACCAATGCGGTCTCGGCCATCCGTTGCGCCTTATCCTTGGCGTCGAGCAGGAGGCGATTGGCCCCGGCAAGGCCGCCGTTGGCCGCTTCCAGGGCCTGCGTCCGTTCCTGCACGCGCTGCTCGAGATCGTCGAGGCGATGCTTGGCCTCCTGGTAGAGGCGCCACTTTTCCGTCATCGAGATCGTGAGTTGCAGGACCTCGATATTGTCGAAGGGCTTCTTGAGAATCACAAGCCGGTCGGAATAGCCGAGCTTTTTCAGCATGTCCTCCCACGAATAATCGGAGTAGGCCGTGCAGATGACGACCTGCAGGTCGGCGTACTTCTCCCAAATCTTGCACGTGGTCTCGACGCCATCCCAACCGGGGGGCATGCGGACATCGACGAAAGCCATCGCGTAGGGACGGCCGTCGCGCAAACTTTTCTCGATCAGTTCGAGCCCTTCCTTCCCCTGATAGGCCGAATCGATCTCGAACGTGGGCAGGGTGGGCATCGGATGCTCCTCCTCACCGAACAAGGCCGCTTCCTCGGCGGCGAGATCGTTGGGCGCAAAGGAGGACTTCAACAGAACCTTGCGGAAGTCTTCATGAATAGCCTTGTTGTCGTCGATGATCAGGATGCGGTTGTTATTTCGCGGATCGATTTTCATTTTTTGTCCGGGTCTGAATTGGGAGTTCGAGGGTAAAAGTTGCACCGTGACCGAGGCCTTCGCTGGCCGCCGTCAGGGAAGCGCCCATCTCCTGCGCGGCGAGCGCGCCACTGTGGAGGCCGAATCCGTGGCCCTCCTTGCGTGTGGTGAATCCGTGGCAAAAGATGCGCTCCAGGTTTTCGGCCGGAATGCCAATGCCATTGTCGATGACCGAAATCCTCGCGCGATTGTCCTCGTGGGCGACGCGAAGAATGATCTGCTTGTCGGTGCGACCCGAGTCGTCGCAGGCGTATTTTGCGTTGCGAATCAGATTCACGAGGATCTGCAGAACCTTGTGCTTGTCGACAACGATGGGGGGAAGGTCTGGAAATTCGCGAACCAGTTTGACCTGGTGGCGCTCGAGCGCGCCGACGTTGATCCGCACGGCGTCCTCGAGCAGTTCACGGAGATCCAGTTTTTCCGTCAGGCCGGTGACGGAGGCATAATTCTGCTGCACCGCGACGATATCGCGGATGTGCAGGATGTCCTTCGTCAGGACCGCGGCCTCCGCAACGATCTCCTTCTGCTCGGCGACCAGGTTAACCGTCAGCTTGGAAAGATAGCCGGGCAATTGTTTGCCTTTCGGGTCGTTCGCGAAGAAGTTGGCCAGCTCGTCTTTATGCTGCTCGATCAACGCAATGGCCTTGGTGAAGTTGCCGAGCTTTGACATCTGCACCTTTTCGGAGATCAGGGTGCAGGAAACATTTACGCTATTAAGGACGTTGCCCACGTTGTGCAGAACGCTGGTGGCGACTTCCGCCATGCCCGCCTGGCGCGAAGTCTCCAGGAGACTACGGTTGGCCTTGGCCAGTTCCACCTCGGCGCGTTTGCGCTCGGAAATGTCCTGCGCCACGCATACGTAGCCGGAGACCAGTCCGCTGAAATCGTAGAGCGTGGAAGCCGAGAAGGTCATCGGCACCCTGCGTCCATCCCTCGCCTGGTACTGCACCTCAACCTCGGTGACGCTTCCTTTTTGTACCACTTCATCGAGCACGGGTGACGTCCGGCTCGTGAGATCCTCAAGCACGAGGTCCATGGGCCGGTCGATCAGGTCAAAGGATTCATAATTGAGCAAGTCAAGCGCGGACCGGTTGGCCGAGCGGATCGTTCGGTCCGCCCGCAAGACAATCAGCGTGTTGGCCATCGACTTGAGAATGCTGTCGAAATAATCCTTTGAGACTGTGGTGGAACGCAGATTGCCCCGCATTTGATTGAAGGTGTCGGCCAGGACACCGAATTCATCCTTTGTGGGCAGAACGATCTCTCCTTCGAGCTTTCCCCGACCGATTTCCCTGGCTGCGGTTTGCAGCATTCCGAGCGGCCGCGAAATCATTCGGGTGATGAACCAGGCGAGAAGCGAATTCACCAGCACAATCAGCACGCAAAAAAGGATGAAGATAAAATTGGCCCTCCTCAGGTCATGCTCAACTTCATGGGCTTGGTGTTTGTCCTGGTGCTTCATCTGGGCTTCGTACATCTCGACCGGAGCGTTGGCCGTGTCGAGGTCCTTGTCGATCTGGCCGCTGGCGAGGTCGATGCGCATGTCGGCTGGGTGTTCCGGAATCCCCGCTTTCAGGTCGTTTGCCAGCAGGGTAAAATTCGCTTCAATGTCATCGAGCATCGCCATTTCCTTGTGCGCCTCCTCGACGACCTGGGCCTGGCCATCCTTTGTTCCCGTATCGATGGCGTACTGCACGCAGTCACGACAGGCGAGGACGCCTTGCTTCTCAAACACGTCTAGCGTGTCCCGGATGGCTTGCGCGATTTTCGGCACGCGCGCTAGCGCCGCGGCGTGGGTGGAGGCCTTTGCGAGCCGGGACTCATTCAACAACCAGTCGGCCCGATGCCATCGCAACTCGCGCAACGATTCGGCCATGCTGCTGACGCCCTCGGCTTTATCGACAGCTGCCTTGTTAATCTGCTGCACCTGCACCTTGACGCTCGAATTAATGAAGATCGCAGTCAGACAGACGGCGGATGTCATCAGTGCCTTGATGCCGAAGGTCCACGTCAGCTTGCGACGGATCGAAAGACGCTGGAAAAACGTGACGATCGGCGGCGCGGGCTTGGGCAGAATTCGTGGATCAGGCGGGCGGGACATAATTGCTCTTTAACTCATCCATCGGCGCGTCCCGCGAAGGCTGAATGCGTTGAGGGTTTATCGCCGCGACTCTTAGGGTTTTCCCTCGATGAGGCGGAGCTAGAACGCCACGGTCGTACGCAAGCCCAGGACGGTTGCGTTCGGAATGCCTTTTTCTCCACCTGGGGTGACGATGTATTGGAAATCAGGCTGAACCGTCCACCATGGCGCGAGCTGGATTTTATAGGTCGCCTCCAGGACTGTCTCCGCCGTGAAAGGAGTCCCCCCCTGTCGGATCTGGTCATCACTGAAATCACGACTCACGTGCGACCGCGCGATGGCAGCACCGGCGACGTCGGCCGGCCGGCCGGGAATAAAGCCGGTGAAGTCAAATCCTCCGTCCACGTAGAAATCGATAAAATTCGTGTTGGCGGGCGATCCGCCGCTGCAAATGAATCCGCTGATGCTCTCCTTGTCCTTGGTGTAAAGCTGCTGATCGATCACGCCGTAAATTCCGTAGCTCGCGCCCGCGCCCTGCAAAGAGCCGGTGTGGAGGGCCTCGTCGGCTCGCGAAGCCCAAGTGTCGTGGTTGCCGGTGTCGACGAAGGAACCCAGGCGATAGGTTCCCTGGAGGCCATGATCATTCGCTCCTTGGTTCAACAGGTATCCCGCCTCGGTCAAGACCAGGACTCCGCTGTTTGGCGCCATCGCAAAGCGCGTGCCGTATTGGTTGTTGGTCGACGGGCTGGAATCATTGTCCAAGCCGTAGACGCCGGTCATCACATAGGAGTTCGGCGTGGGGAGAAGTTCAAGTCGCACCCCCGGTGAAGCCAACGGATAGCCCGGAAAGTCAGGCACGTTGAGAGCCACCAAGTTGAACGTGCCAAAGGTGCCGCTGAGGAAGAGCGAACCGTTCGACGATAGAAAAAACTCGGAGTCGGCGGACATGTTGCCAACCCTGATCGAGAGGCGTTTGTTCCAGAACCACTTTTCAAGCCAGAGTTCCTGCAGGCGAAGCGAATTATAGAAAGCGATGCTGCTGGTATTGCTGAAATCGCCCACGTAAGCCTGCGAGAGGCTTGTGCCGTGGGTGTAGACGGCATTCGCGTGAAAAGCGAGATCGGTGACAGCCCCGCCGGACATCCTCTCCAAGTCAAAGTCCACCGCGACGTTCATCGCGCCATCGTAGATCACGCCCTGGCGCATGCCTCCCGACGGATTGCCAAAGACTTCCCCCGTATAGACCGGCGTAAAAGTCGCTCCATCCTCCGCCAGTTTCTTGCGCATCCCGCCCCAATCGCCACTCATGGTGTCTTGATCCATGAGGCTCGGCGCCGGGGTGTCCGCAACCGGAGGTGGGTTGAGCGTCACCCCATCGGTGGCTTGAGCCGGCGCGGAGGGCGTTCCCATATCCGACGCCGGGAGGGAGAAAGTTCCGGCAATAAAAGCAAATAACGACAGACCATTGAGAAGCGGACGGACAACGCGGGGCACCCCGAACGACAAACCAGAGCGGACGGAATATCGGGAAGGGGTTGAGGAAGCAAGGTGCAAGGGAGAATCGAGCTTTCCCCTACCAGATCGGTTCTTGTGCGCAGCCCTGAAGGCGCAACGGGCTTTCTCTCCGTATTCTACGGTTTTCCCACGCGGGTGTCGCACGACGTTCGCCCTTGCACAGCCCCAGCCCATCAAGCCTCCTGAGGAATCGTCCGGATAGTTTTCAATAATGTCCCGACGGTGTAGGGCTTGTTGAGAAAGTGCTTCACGGCGATACCTGCATTCCTGGCGGAGTTGCCATTAGCGTTGAGACCCCTGGCAGCGATGATCTTCGCTTCGGCCCTGGTAACCTGGTGGCCCGCGGCGATCAGGACATGCTCCGCCAGTCTCCGCATGCAGGGCAACGCGATATCCCGCATGACGCGTCCTTCGGACGACTTCGCGATGATCGCGTCCGAGATTTCCTCCAATAAAAGCGTGTCGAAGTCAGGCGGCATGATTCAAATTTCCTCGCGAAACAACCCTTTGATTCCCCAATAACCTTGAGGATCCCCTGTAGTAAATCGACTGTTCCCACGGCAAATTAAGAAGAACCCTACCTGTTTTTTCCGCCGCACAAAACTGCCATACCATTACAAATTTGAGCAGCTCGTTTCGCCGCCCGCTCGTCAAACCGCTAGTAAACTATCAAGGTCATGACCGGTGGCCCATGTCCTCGCTCAAGACGATACGGAGCGTTTTCAGCAATGTTGCCGCGGTGTAAGGCTTATCGATCAGATATTGGATCTCGGGACCCGACGCCTGCGCGTTGGGGTTGTTCTTGAGGCCGCTGGCCGCGATGATTTTGATCTTGGGGTTCATCTTCGTCAGGACGCGAATCGTGCAAAGACCATCCATGACCGGCATGGCCATATCGGTGAAAACGGCAGCGATCCGGCCGCGGTTTTCCGCATAGAGGGCGACCGCCTCGGCACCGTCGTTGGCCGTAAGCACTTTGTACCCGAAGGCCTCCAATGTTTCGCCGGTAATCTTCAAAATGGCGGCTTCGTCGTCGACAATCAGCACGGTTTCACCTTGGCCCAGCGGCAAGTCGGAAGGCTCCGGCACATTGCCCGCATCCCCGACCGATTCTTCGACTGCCGGCACGTAGACATGGAAAGTTGTCCCCTGCCCCACGATACTCGTCACGTTGAGAAAGCCCTTGTGGCTTTTCACGATGGCCAGGACTGTTGAGAGCCCCAGCCCGGTGCCCTTCCCGATCTCCTTCGTGGTGAAAAAGGGCTCAAAAATCTTGTCCAGGATGGCCGGGGGAATTCCGGTCCCCGTATCCGAAACGCTGATGACCACATATTTCCCCGGCGTCGCATCGAGATGCATGGCTGCGTACTGCTCATCGATCACGGCATTTTCCGTCGTGATCGTCAGCGAGCCTCCGCCGGGCATGGCATCCCGCGCATTTACACAAAGGTTCATCAGGATTTGGTGCAGTTGTGTCGGATCGCCGAGGAGCGTCCATGATTCGTGCGGAAAGCGATACTTGAGCTGGATGTTCTTGGGCAGCGTCTCCTTGATCAGGGTCTGGATGTCCTTGAGCAAATGCCGCGGTTGCACTTCGACGTGGTCACCCTTCATGCCGCGGGCGAACGAAAGCACCTGCCGCACAATGTCCGCGCCGCGCTTTGCCGTCATTTCGATGGTCTCGATGATGATCCTAGCCCGGGGATGATTCGAGGTCTGCTTCAGCATCTCGATCGACATCATGATGGGCGTCAGGATGTTGTTCAGGTCGTGCGCGATTCCACCGGCCAGGGTGCCGATGCTTTCCATGCGCTGGGCGCGCATCAATTGCGCCTCTATCTTCTTCTTCTCCGTCACATCGGTATTGATCGCGAGGATCGATTTCGGCTGGCCAGAGTCGTCGCGAATCAGCGTCCAGCGCGCCTCTATGGTGATCTCGCCATGTTCGCGGGTGCGGTGCTGCAAGATCCCCTGCCATTCGCCGCTCCCGATGGTCTGGCGATTGACCTCATCGAAACGGCTTGGATCGGTATAGAGAAACTCGGCAATGTTTCGGTCCAGTATCTCCTCGCTCGTCCAGCCGTACAAACGCTCCGCGCCCTTGTTCCAGAATAGAACTTTGCCGGTGAGATCGCGCACCACGATGGCGTCCCGCGCCTTATCCAAGAGGGCCGCCTGTTGCGCGATCTTCTCGTTGGCGCGCTTGGTCTCCGTAATATCCTGGACCTGCTTGATGAAGTATAGCGGATGACCGTCCCGGTCACGGACGAGCGATACGGTGATGTGAATCCAGACCGTGTGCCCCTGCTTATGGAGGTAGCGTTTCTCGATTTGGTAAAAGTTTATTTCTCCCTTGAGCGTGCGCGCCGCCAGGTCCAACTCGGCGGAAAGGTCCTCCGGGTGCGTGATCGATTGGAAATTCGTTTTCCGCAGCTCCTCGGCGGTATAGCCGATCAAATCGCACAATATCCGGTTGACGGTCAGCCAGGTGCCGTCAGGCGCGATGAGCGCCATGCCGATGGGGCCATATTCAAATGCCTGTGAGAAGCGTTCGCCGTTGAGTCGAAGCTCCTCTTCCTGTTCCGGGCTCCCGACGATAGGCCGCAAAACAACGGCGACGGCACAGCAGTTGCGCCGCTCATCCAGGATCGGGAAGATATCCGCCTCCACCGGCTGCTCGCGGCCCGCTTTGTCATAGACCACCAACCGGCGCGTCAGCGTTGCGTGGATTCGAGTCGCGCGTTGAATCTCATCGAAGACCCTAGGATCGGTCTTGGTCCCTTGCAACAGGCGAAAGCTCTTGCCCAGCAAGTGTTGTCGATTGTATCCGATCAGGCGAGTGAACGGCTCATTGGCGGAGAGAATTCGCGGCCCGGCCGGATCATCGGGCCCGACGTCCAGGAGCAGAACGGCATCCTTGAGGCGGGATGTGATCTCCTCGGCAAAGCGAATTTTTCTGGAAGACCAGTCAAGGGCTAACGGCGCCTGGCGAGTCGTCGTGGGAAAGCTTTGCGGTCGAATACCAACTGTCGGGCACTTGGCGGTTTTCATGATGATCTCCTGTGTTCTCAGACGACTTGGGACGTAATACGAAAATAATGACTACTGCCATTCGTCGCCCCATGGGTTGACGCTGAGGTCGGCAAAAAGCTCAAGTTCATGGGCTCGAAAGGCGAAGCGCTCGGAAGAGCCGCCCTTAATGCACTGGAGCTTGAACTCTTTCGTGCGTGAGATCTTGGGCGAGCTGAGTTTGCAATCGAGGCCGGCGTCGCAAAGATTGGATTTGAAATTGCCCACGACCATGTTGCACATCTCTCCCAGGACGTCGTTGGCGATTTTAGGATCGGCCATCTCCGCTGGCGTCAGGCCGAGCATCCGCTCGCCGAAGAGGATCGCCGCGGTGCATGGCAAGCGCAGGTCCACCATCCCGGTCGTCTTTCCGGAGAAGCTGACTTCGCCGATGATGTGTTCGCCGGTAAACGGCACCACTTCCCGTGGCGGCAATGCCTTCAATTCGATGGAGAGCATCGTGTGAAATGCAACAGAGACGGCATGGGTCAGCGGATCGCACATGGCCAGCACCAGGGCATAGCTCATGCCCACGCGCCGAATGGCGCCCTCCGCCGTCGTGGTCACGTAGTCCTCCTTGCGGGCGGTGCCAGGATTGGCCACGCGAAGCAAATGCGCGGTGAGTTCGGGGTCCTGCGCCGCAATCCTGGCGAAGCTTTCCAAGTTCGCGCCACGCTTGGCGATCATCTCTGCGAGACGCTTTACGCTTTCCGGCGACGGTTCGAAGCCGAATTTTTTCGCAAAATCGATAGGGGGTGGGACAGGCATTGGCTTCTCCTCGGAATCACCGGAAATCAGAGCGCGTGCAATTCCCGGCCCACCAGGGGCAGCACGGCGGCGACTTTCTCGACGATCTGCTCGTCCTTGAACGGCTTGACGCAATAATCGCGCACGCCGAGGCCGACAATATTGGAGACATTCACCAGGCCGTGCTCGGCTGTGAGCATCACCACGGGTATGTCCTTTAATTCAGGGTTTTTCTTAAGCGCGGTCAGCATCGTGACGCCATCCATCACGGGCATGGTGATATCGAGGATAATGAGGTCGGGCCGTTGGGCCGCGGCAACGACCAGGCCTTCTTCCCCGTTGCTGGCTTCGCAGATCGTGCAGTCAAAGGCGCTGAAGGCCCGCCGAATGATCATGCGAACGGCTTTGCTGTCGTCGATGGTTAGTATCTTGTGGCTCATGGGACTGGAGTGTTGGCTTGGTTAGGGGGAAGGTTTCATGATGAGTTCGAGCATGATCAGCTCATTGTCGCAGACCATGGTCAGTTGCTCGGCTTCCGATGAGCCGACGGGCTGCACATTTAGTCCGCGGCCACGGATGATCGACGGGATCGTCAGCGTGCATGCAATGCCTTCGTTGCAGAGCCGCGACTTGATCGCGCCGACGACCATGTTGCTTAATTCCCCGATCGTATCGTCGATGATCTCATCTTCGGTCAGCTCGGACTCCTCCAAGCTCAAGAGGCGTCCGGCAAGCGCCCGCGCGAACGAGGCCTTGAGGTACATGTAAACGATTCCGTGCACGTCGCCGACGAAACCGACCGACGCAGCCACGAAGACTTCGTCGCCCTTGCGGATCTCTTCCGGATCGACCGGTAGCACTTCCATCCTCAGCATCGTGCTGAAGACATCAGTGACACTCGCCTGCAGCAGGCCGGTCACTTCGTCGACGAGTTGAGAACTGATTGTATTCATAGTCGTGATTGGAAATGCAACGGCGTGCCTTAGGCGTTCTTGCGCCGGTAACAGGTGGATTTGTCGATGATTTATTTCCTTCCCGCCTCGCGGCGGCAGCCGAGCCAGGAGATCCCGACAGTCTTCGCCAGGCGCCGGTAGGCCGCGCGGCGAAGTTTTTCAACCTCTTGAATTTGCTTTGAAAGACAGTCCTTGCTTCTTTCCCATTCAGAGAGTCTGGGTTCATAAACGCCTAAATCGTTACATCTGAGGCTCGTGGTAAGAGCAAATTTCCTGGTTGTTTTCATGGGCCTTTGTTTGGTTGGATTGCTGCGTTAGTTCGTGGTTGAGTTGACTATTTCCTGAAGTTCTGTCGCCGCCATTCGCGAGAGCTCTCCCGAGGCCTGCTCAAGGTCGGGATCAAGTCGACCAGCGACTCGCAGCTCCTAACGAGGAATTCCATGGCGACATCGTCCATACCAAGATCATCGTCAAATCACTGATTACAAGCTACATATGTAATCCCCATTCGAATGAGTGATAACCCTATTCCACGGGCAAACAAGTGCCGGGGAAACTTGATTTTGGCTCCGCCGGGATACTGCCCCGGGGCAGACCGCGCCTAAAGCCTGGCGATTCCTTCGCGAACGGCGTACCGCACGAGCTCCGCAGCGCTGGCACAATTCAACTTCTTCATCAGCCGCGAGCGATAGGCCTCGACCGACTTGATGCTGAGATCCAGCTCTGTGCTGATCTCCTTGTTCCGGCGGCCTTCCGCCACCAGCTTCAGTAAATACTTTTCGCGTTCGGTGAGCAGCGGCTTTGCGGATTCAGGTCCCCCCTGCAGCTTCTTGCGATAATCCGAAAGGATGTCGCCGCTAACTTCCGGGCTCAAATACAGTTTTCCCGCCATTACGGATTCGATGGCCGTCAACAGCTCCTCCACGCTGCCCGATTTCGACAAGTAACCGCAGACCCCGGCCTGCAGCGCCTCATCAACCAGCGCTCGATTTCCGTCACTGGAGAAGATCAGGACCTTGATCGTGGGATGGCGGCTCAAAATCTCCCGGCTCACTTCGACTCCGTTCGCATCAGGCAGATGGACGTCCATGAGCACAAGCTCGGGCTTGATTGCGTCGACAAGGGCCAGCGCCTGCGCCCCGGTTGAAGCTTCACCGGCCACTTCGAGGCCGGGTTGCTGCGCCAGCGCCTGGCGGAGGCCGCTACGCAGCATTGTGTGGTCATCGACGAGAATGGTCTTGATCTTCATACGGCAACGAGTCAGCGGCTCATGTCTGGTGCGCGGAAACGACCGGTTTGTCGAGGCATTTGCGCATCGCCGCCGCGAGTTCGCTCGTGGTGTAAGGCTTGCAGAGATGCATGATGCCTTCGCCTTTGGCGGCAACGGCCTCCTCAAAATCGGCCCCCTGCCCGCTCGCGATCATGATCTTGAGCGAGGGCTTCTCCTGTTCCATGCGCCGCGCCAGTTCAAGCCCGGTGTTCGTGCCCGGCAATAGAAAGTCCGTTAAGAGCATATCGATTTTTTGCCGATGCTTTTCCCACATCCGGAGCGCCTCCTCGTCGTCACCAGCTTCGAGGACCGCGTAGCCAAGCTTGCGCAGGCACAGCGTACTCACGCGGCGCAGGTATCTCTCGTCTTCAACGAGGAGAATCGTTTCGCTGCCGCCCCGGACCGCCTCCGGTTCGGCCACCGCGGCAGATTCGGCCGCCGACGGCTCCAGCGCCGGGAAGGAAATGCGGAAAGAGGGATTGCGTTCGATCCGGCCTGGCATGTCCAGCCGGCCGTGGTGAAGTGCGACGATCTCATTGATGGAGTCGAGCGTCAGTTCATCCTTCCTCTCCGACAGGAAGCCGAACGGTACAACCGGGTCACCCGATTTTCCCACGACGGCGGGCCCGGCCAGCTTGACCGACAAGCAAACCGCGGTCTCCGAATTGTCGGCTGGCGGAACGAGATTCGTCGCCAGCGTTAGCGTTCCTCCGTGCGACAAACCACCCCGAGAAAGCAGGCAAATGTGCATCATCAACATTTCGATCAAACCAGCGTCGGCGCCGATCCAGCATTCCTCCTCGGCGGGCAAAAAAACGACGAGAATGTTTTCCCTCGCCACGTGCCGAAGCAACTTGAGGATAGCGGCGATAAGCTTGTTGATCTCCATGGGTTCCAAAACAGCGAATTCCCTCCGCCTGCTGAACGACAGAAGCTGCCGCGTTAATTCGGCCGCGCGCGACGCCTCGCCTTGCATCATCTTGAGACCGTCCCTGCTGCTTTCCGACATTCCGGGATCCTGCAGCAAAAGCCCAAGATGAATCAGCGTGGCCGAGAGAATATTGTTAAAATCGTG
>FSWX01000239.1_pt1 | contig 15364 bp, 13 predicted proteins | sample 1638111 | NCBI WGS metagenome assembly FSWX01 (sample SAMEA3914788, study PRJEB12502) | metagenome | biome: forest; material: soil | place: Canada | collected 2011-07-03 | depth 0.1 m | reverse complement strand
GTTTTTCGATGCTCGCGCCAAAGCGAAAGAGAATCTCGGCGACCATGCCGGAGCGGCCGCCGATACGGATCGCGCCAATCAGCTCCGGTCCCAGGCCGCGCCGGCGAAATAAGGCTCCGTCAGACTTCAGCTCGGCCATCCCCATAATCCATGAAGTATCTCTTCTGGGCGATCTACGTCCTCTTAACGCATTTGGGCCTGATGAGGGTCCTCGATCGTCTGATTGATTACTGGCACTTACCCGGATGGATGAAGTTTCCGGCGGAGATTATCCTGATCCTCGCGCTTGCTGCTGCGATCTGGTTTCCCGTGGTGTTCTTATGTCAGTTCATTTACTGGATATTCAGCGAATGGAAATTTGACGACGCAAAAGTTCCTGCGATCGCGAGCTTGGTTCTGGCGATCACTTCGTTGCTGGCGTCCCCCCTCTTTCTCTCGCCTCTGGCGATGATTTGCGGCGCTTTTGCCGGAAGTAGAGGCAGCAGGGTGGGGTGGTTCGGATTTGGCTTGGGCCTGGTGGCGTTGGTAGGCTGGGCGGCCCTCCTGGCGCTTCATCTCCCGGCTCACTGAAATTAATATCAGAGGATCCTCGTGAATTCCCGAGGGAACACGCCGGCTTCGGGGAAGTTACCCTTTGGCGATCAACTTCTCCTCTAGCCGAGCACGCCGGGCGTCGGCCCATTGAGGCCAATAAACTCCCACGGCGAAGACTAAAAGATACCCGCTCACAATGATGGAGATGACGTGGAGCCGGGTAAAAGCGAAAAAAAGAATTAGAACCAAAGCGAGGAGGCCGGTCAGCATGGCTCGAAATTTTTCACCTCGAGTGAGGGCGCGGCGGCCTGTCGGTTCCAGCAGCAGAAAGAAATTGCTGACAGGTTGAAGGGTGAGGGCGAGAAGCAGATAGAGAAACGGAATGGCCAGGAAGAGCCCAAGGGTAAGTGCGCTAAGAAGAACGAAGGCCAGCTTCAATAATTTTAACGCTTCCCTATCATTAAACAGAAGGAGCACCCTTAAATTAGTGCGATAGATCCAAACGCGTTCACGGAGAGATTGGAGGAGACCGAAACGTGCCTGTTCAGAATAGGGATCGACCCGCAGGGCATTGAGGAAATGTTGGTTGGCGCGACGATGATCTCGAACATTCAAGGCGCCATAGCCTGCGTTCGTCTGCCCAAAGGCATCGTTGGGAACCAGGGCGAGGATCGTGGCTGTGATCTCGCGGCTCTCCCGGTGTTGGTGTTGAAAACGCAGAGATTGGGCAAGCAGATTGAGACCGTTAAGGTTCTGCGCGTCAATTTCCAGTATGCGTCGCGCTGAGCGCTCCGCTTTCACCCACTCCGCAGTCCTCGTATAAGCATTGGCCTGCGCAAGGAGGGCGATAAAGCTATCCGGATCATTGGAAAGGGCCTGACTGGCGAACGCCAACGCTTCCTTATATTTTCCAAAATGAGAAAGCAGAAAAGCCTTGTTCCCCATGAAGTGAGCTGAATTCGGAGCAAGTGCCACCGCTCGATCCACTGCCCGGAGAGAATCGGTTTGCCCTCCACGCAAACTGCTCAGTGAAAGCGCAAGTTCCAGATAAGCCTGGGGCTGCTCGGGATCAGCCTGAATCGCCTCTTTGAAGTATTGGCATGCGTCAGAATCCCGCCCGCTTTGACGCAGCAACTGGCCCCGTTGCAGGCTGGCCAGGTAGCCCGGCCTTTCGCTCATTTTTTTAGGCCGAGAAAAGAGAGCACATCGTCGTAAAATCCGCTTTGGTTGGCGTAAAGAGCGTAATTTTTTGCCGTCTCGAACCAGGCCCTCGTGGAAGGTTGCATGGATTTTGCGGCACGAACCAAGTCGTCTGTCGATATGGGCACCACCCGTTTTTCACGCATGGCAAGAGCGAGCTTTTCCTCACTCGCGACGTCGAATACGGCGTTGAGATCGGCACCGGAAAAGTCCTTCGTTTTCCTGGCCAATGCGCGAGCATCGAGATTCAGAATCGGTTTGCCTCGCGCCATGATTTCGATGATGGAAACGCGCGCCTCTTCATCGGGTGGAGGAACGAAGATGACCCGGTCAAAGCGCCCCGGGCGCCGGAACGCGGAATCCACCTGCCAGGGAGCGTTCGTGGCACCCAGCACAAGAATTCCTTCATTGCTACTGGTAGCTCCATCCATTTCGGCCAGGAACTGATTGATGACATTTCGTCCGGCGCCGTGCTTGATCGAAGAACGATCGCTGGCCAGGGCATCGACTTCGTCAAAAAATAGGATTGCCGGATTATTTTCCCGGGCGACATCGAAGATCTTGTGCAGGTTTTTCTCGCTGTTGCCCAGCCACATGTCGAGCACTTGATGAATGCCAATGCTCAGAAAAGTCGCTTTGATTTCTCCCGCCGTCGCCCGGCTAAGCATCGTCTTGCCACACCCAGGGGGGCCATAGAGAAGGATGCCCCCACCGGTCTTCTTCCCGTATTGGCGGAAAAGTTCCGCATTCTGGAGGGGGTAGATGATTTTCATCCGAATGTCCTGTTTCACTCCATCCATTCCACCGAGATCGGCAAACGTGATCGTGGGACGCTCGAATTCGACATCCAGGTCAGCTATCGGATTTTCCGGCGTGCCATTTTCCGCGGGGACTAAATCAGCCCGGTCGTCTGGATCGGGCCCCGATTCAAAACCCGCCGAGTGAGGCGGCGGATCAGTCTTCGGGGTAGTCGTTGTAGCAGATGGCTTCCTTGCCCTCAGTTCGGACTCCAGCTTTTCGTCGCGCACTCCGGGTTCGACTTCCCTGGCTGTTTCATACGATTTGCGTGCTTCGTCCATGCGTCCCTCGCCGAGGGCCAGATGCGCAAGCAGTCTCCAGACTTCACCTTTCCCGGGATGCGCAGCGGCGAGTGCTTCCGCGCGTACGATTCCCTCTGAAAGATGGCCTTTCTTATAGGAAATGCGCGCCAAACCGAAATGAGCGGCAAAACTTCCGGGATCGTGCGCGAGCACTTGGCTAAAATGCTGGTTGGCCTCATCCAGAAGAAATTCCTGCAGGCAGCCTTCGCCCAGCAAGAGCAGGAGAGGAACGTTATCCGGTGAGACGGAGGCCGCTTGCCGTAGAACATCCAGATTTGTTTCCATAGTGCTTTCTGGTGTTTAGCTGACTTATTTACGGTTCTGCCTCTTCCAGCTAAAGACAATCGAACCTATTACTGTGACAGGATAATCCGAGCTATTCGGGAGACCCCGGATGCATCTGACGCAGTCTGTAGTCGATATTCGCTCGATGAGCAGGAGTATTTATTGAGTCATCGCGGGCGGCGTCGGCTGCCGCCTGAGCGATTTCCTGTTGCAGATAAGCCGCATTATGCCCACCTAAGTCATTACCCAAAACTTTGCCATGTTTGTAGGCCGCCATGGCATTATCGGTATCACCGGCCATTTCCAGCGCTACTCCCAAATTCGTCCAACAGGCACCATAATCGGGAGCGAGCGTCAGAGCCTTTGTGTACATCGCCGCCGCATCGCGGGCGGCCTTGATTTTGAGGTAGCCGTTGCCGAGGATGTACCAAATATGAGGATCGTTGGCCTTCTGTGCCGCAAGCCCTTCCTTGTCGAGGATCACCAAGGCTGATTGAACATGCCCTCTCCGTGCATACACCGCCGCCAAATTATTATAGAAGACCGTGTTATCAGGACTGAGCTGGATGGCGTGTCTCATGCTCGAAATCGCCTCGGCATCGATATTCAGGAAAAAGTCGGCCATGCCCAGGCCGAACCACGCATCGCCGTTATTCGGCTCGGCCCGCGTCCACGCGGTGCCGTAGTTGCGCATGCCTTCGAAATCGTTTGCTTGTTTATACCCCTGGATACCTTGCACCGAAAAGGTTTGCCCGTGGGCGCAGAGCGCCATCAGGATCAAAAATGATGTGACGAGTAAGAAGCTTGGGGGGAATGGAGAGGTCTTCATCATTTCATCCGGTAACAATTGGCATCTGCCGTGCCAAGTGAATATGATGGACGTCCCGACGAAGATCAAGCAAAAGGCGGTAAAGTCGTCGAACGACCAATACAGTCACACAATTAGAATACCAAGCCCAAGCCGAGACCGCAGATAATCCACGATGCATCTAATGCCGGCAATCAAAGAAGTTTCTCTCATAGCTATTCCACTTTGTCTTGCCGTTCAGAAACCGCGATCCTCCAGGAAATTCGCGCGGAATTTGTTGCGAGTCAGTTACCCTGATTCCATCGCGGCGGGCAGGTCGAAAAACTGCGTGGAATCAATTTGTACTTCGTGTTCTCGGCAATATCAACGGCTGTTCCGCATCCATGGTTATATGGATGAACCTGCGAATCAGGGGTTAATCGCTCGATTCCAAGCGAGCATGGAGTGATTCCGAAATCGGCTTGCCATCGACAGCGAACGTGGTATTCTCGTCCTATGAGTTAGCTAGAGCGAATTGATCCTGTTACCGCCGCACAACCCGCTCGGGGTGTGCCCAGTAACCAACACGAAAGGATCAGTCCATGCATACTAACCCACACATTAATAGTCGGAATCAGACCGACGAAATCGAAATCATTCGGCTGCGCCGAATATCCCAGATGCACCCCACAGCCTGGGAAGCCGAAAGCTCCACGGGAGACCGGCTGCATATTGCTTATCGGGCAGGCAACATCACCGCCAGCGTTCAGGAACAAATGGCCACGCGTCCCGGAGCCATTGTCTGGCAAGAAATCCTGAATTTCTATCCTCGGAGGATGGAGGCTGAATTGGAGTGGCTCCGCGGAGGCGAGACAGGTGTGCAACGCGACACTCAGAGCCGGAAGGAACTTCATAGTGCCGCAGCAGCCAAGGACTTGGCTGAGCTGCGAGCCGGGAATTGGGGAAAAGGCTTCGTCCTATCCCTCGGTCAATTGCGGCATTGGCTGGAAGTTCGCAGTGAAAATCTGTCTTACCTGATGAAGACCGGATTGGCGGGCGGCCCGGCCGAGGTGGTAATTGCCGCATGGGAGGAGAACGGCTAGGCAATTACTAGCTGGAATTCGCGCGGCATTTTTCGGAAGGATAGCAATCTTTCGAATCTCCGCGCGAATTCACACCACCGATTTCATTCCCCATTTTTTTAAAAGAGCAGGTAATATGAAGAGGCCTTCTTCATCTCTCTAGAAAATGACAAACGAGAAGTGCGTATGACTAATCCCAATCCGCCAAACAATGCTGAATTTCCCGACACGAATTTGCCTGACAACGAAGGCGCAATCCAAAATCTTAAAGCAGATCAGCCCCTTGAGACAACCCCGCTTAATGTGGCGAGCCAAGGGCCGGATGAAATCGGGCGCGCCTTGCCGAACTTTACTCCAAGACGGTTCGGCTTGGATGGCAGAAGGTATGCTTCTGTAGAAGGCTGGTATCAAGGCCTGAAGTGGCCTGATAAAGCTAAACGCACCCAGATTGCCAAACTGACCGGAAGCCGTGCAAAAGACGCCGTCGGCACCTCTTAAAAGTGGGCCATTTTGGACGGAAATTTTGTCGCGTTGTCATGTGGAAGAAGGGCCTAGATCATTTTAACATATAGTGCACATATACCCGGCGTGACGAAAGAAGCCCTGGGGGTCGGCGACCGAGACGGTACGGAGGGCTTGGCCGATGGCCGCCAATAGGTCCTGATCGTTGCGGGCCTTGGCTTGGCGCAGGTAGGCTTTGACTTTGGACCACATCATTTCGATCGGGTTAAGATCGGGGCTGTAGGCGGGCAGGAAGAGAAGCTGGGCTCCATGGGCTTCAATCAACCTCTGCGCCTCGGCGTCCCGGTGAGCCGCGAGGTTGTCGCACACCACGATGTCACCGGGCCGCAGGGTGGGGCCGAGCACTTGGCGGACATATTCCCGAAAAACGTCGGAGTCGGTGGCTCCTTCGATGACCAGGCAACTGGTCACCCCATCGAGCCGGATCGAGCCGAGCATGGTGACGGTGTGCCAGTGGCCGCCCGGCGTGTGATCGTGCAGGCGCTGGCCGCCACGCACCCGGCCCCGCAGCCGCGTCATGTTGGTTTTGGCCGAAGACTCGTCGATGAAGACCAGTCGCCCGGCCGACCACTGACCCTGAAGCTCTTTCCAAAGTTTTCTCTTCTCGGCAATGTCAGCGCGATCTTGTTCGCTGGCCCGCAACGTTTTTTTTATAGCGGTAGCCGAGCCTCTTGAGCGTGTGGTGGATGGTGACCAGCGTGCAATTGACTCCGAGCTTCTCGTGGATCCGCTCCAACGTCGCGTCGGGATGCTTGTCCACGTACTGGGTCAACCGGTTGATCTGCTCGGCATCGAAGCGGCGCGGCTGGCCCACCCTGCCCTTGCGCGGGCCAAGGTCGCCGCCGGCCTTGCGCTGCCGTTTCAGTTTATGCACCCACCACTCACCAACTTTGAAACGCTCGGCAATTTGGCCCACCGTCCATTTGCCCTCGTCGTAGGCCTTCATCACACGCTGACGCAAATCCAGGGAGTATGCTCGCATGGACCCTGACCATACCAAATCTCCACTATGTGCACAATATTTTAATATGCTCTAATGCAGGAATTCGATGAGAGGACTGCCGTAACCCCCGTATCGCTTGTCGCGACTACTTGGAAACAGGAAAGACCCTAAAGTTGCATGGATAGAGCAGACGCTTTAGCGGCTGCGCTGAATGCCTTGGGTTACGACGCCGCCTTCCTCGCGCAGCACTTTCTCGAATTCCTGGCTGCGCGAAAGATACATCATTAGCGCCATGACCGACACGATATCAACGAGCAGACCGATCCAGGGCATCGCGGTGCTGAGGCCGTCGTGGAGGCCATGCAGGATGGCGGGAATACCGAGAGCCGCCGCCCACAGGCCGCGCCGACGGGAACGATAGAGGTAGCCGAGACTCCAGAAATAGGCGCCGATCGCCGTCCACATGGCGTGCAGAAATGGCAGGGTGGTGAGCCGCAACATATTGTCGAAATAATAGGTGGCCATGCCCTGATTCACCGTGGAGGCGTCGTTCATCACGGTGAAGTTCTCGCCCATCTGGTACTTCATTCCCTCATAGATGCCGAAGCCTAGGCCGGACATGAGGCCGTAGAAAACCATGGTCGGCAGGGAAACCATCGATTTCGCCGTTTTGAGCAGATAGATAACGACCAGTGCCTTGCAGAGCTCCTCCGGCACGCCGACGAAAAAAATGTAGCTCACCGTGCTGACGACCAGATTGGAGGACGCGAGCCAGGGGTCGCGCAGGCTCTCCAGCCCCATGCCGAGCAGCGCGAAGAGGATGGCCATGGAGATCACGCCCGTGCCGAGAAAACAGAGTACGGCGTTGGATCGTGTCGCCCCGACCGGGGAGAAGAAGCGAAAAAAGAAAAGCGCCCATAGTACCGAAAAGTAAAAGCCAAAACACCAGTAGGTGCTCTGGGGCGAATCCTGGAAAAGATCCAGGGCCGCGATCGGGAAGAGACCCAGCAGCAGGATGCCGATGAGCTTGTGATCCTGGACCCAGCGCATCGAGCGGATTTCCTCGACGGGCAGGAGGAGGTGCGAGCGGAGGGCGCGCAAGTCCGCAAAGAGTTTCTCGGACTGCTGACGGACGGCGCCGGGGGTGTTGATCTGGGGCATATCGATCTCCTCGCGTGGTTGGGAACGATGGGGAGGCGAAGCCGGCCTCTTACCAGGGGACGGTCTTGCAGAAGGTCTCGAAGTTTTGCTTGGCCGAATTGGCGGCGGCTTGATTGTTTGTTGGGAGGTTTTGGAGGTATTTTAGCTGTTTCTCGTCCTTGGCCATGGCCTCGCGGTCTTTCTCAGTGGGATCGAAGTGAATCGGGCCGTAGTTGACTGAGGGTATCAGCGAGAGGCGGTTAATGTTTCCTTTATGGACCTCAATCGCAGCGTTGAGCCTGTCAATTTCGTCTAGATCACCCTTGCTGCTGCTCAGCGCCGACTTGAGCTTGTCGTAGGTATTAAGCTCGTTCTGCAGGTGACTCTGCGCGGCCTGCAGCTTGGCCGATTCGTTCGCGCTGACGTCGCTCATGGGGATGGACCGAAGGGCCGCGATCTCGCTGCTGAGCCGGTCGTGATCGGGCGCGATTTGGGTCGAAAGATTGGCCAGGGCAAGCTGGGCCGCAATATTGGCCGGATACTTTTGCACGAAGGCGTAGAGTTGCGTGTAAGCCTGCGCCGGGTCACCCCCGCCCGAGGCCGCCTGCATCGCCTGCGACTCCTCCTGCTGGTAGGCGGCGAGTTGCGGCTGGAATTCCGCGGCCAGCGCGGTGGCATCGTCCGAGTTCAGGTTGGACGAGACCGCATCGATGCGCGACTTGGCCGCGTCCAGCTTACCCTCGGTGATAAGCGACCGGATAGCGTCCTCGTTCTGCTTGATGTAGGTCGTCTTCGAGTCATCGAGCGACTTCTGCAGCGTGGTGATATCGACGCCCAGCTCTTTTTCCGCGTCGATCAACGCTTGCGCCGCCGGGAACATATTGTAGTGCACGTAGCGCCCAATGATCTCGTTGGAGAGTTTCGCATACGCATCGCGGTCGGCACCGCTCAGGTCCGAGGGCTTCGTTTGACCCAGGATGGCGGCCGCCACCGCGGGATCGGCGCCCTGGCTGACGCTGACCTTGACCGCGTCCACCGTGCTGTTCGTCGTGGTGTGGGGATCGACATGCACGGTGGTTTCCGGAATATCCATGTCGCCGGCGCTCAGCTTGAGCTTGTAGTCGCCGGAGGGAATGTCCGTGAGTGTGGCGGGCAGCGTGCCGTGATAGGAGGCATGATCGGGATCGGTTTTCGAAACGAGCTCGAAACGAGCATGGGGCGGAACACCGGTGAGGTTCAATGTGCCGAGCGCCCGCTGGAGATCGACGGGAATCCACGGGTAGTCCTGGCCTTCCCGGATTTCGATGGGACGGGTGACCGGGTCGTAGCCAGGCGCAGAGATGGTCACGGAATAGGTGCCGACCTTCAGCTTGGGGAACTGTGCTGGGACGGCTTGATCCGTCTGGCCGGAAATATGGACCATGGCCGTCGGCGGCGTTGCAGAGATGGTGACACTGCCGGGCGTCATGAAGAAAGGATGGATGACATGCCAGCCGATCACGCCCAGAAGCACCACGCCAGCGAGGCCACCCGCGACCTTGCCGATCAGGCCGAAGGGGAGCTTCCTGCCCTTCTCCGCCGCGGAATGGGCCAGCCCCCCCAAGTCCGGCATGCCGGCGCGCGCCTTGTCCACCAGCGCATTGATGTCGGGAAGCTTGTCGCGGAAATCGGGCACAAGCTGGCGCGGCCGTCCGGGCGTGGTCAGGGGCGGCGGTTGTGACGCGGAGACCTTGGGTTTCTGTTCCGTCTGTCCGGCGGCGGCGATGCGTGCCGGGGGCGTGGTGGATTGCAGAGCCTCGCGCCACTGGGCCACGCTCTGTGGGCGATCGCGTTCGTCCACGGCCAGTGCCCAATCGATCGACTGGAGGAAGGATGCGGAATAAAACGCGCCGTATTCGTCGGCCAGTTTGACGATCGGGTCGTTGCGCATCCGATCGCTGGCGCGGGGCGGCGGCTGGCCGTGGATGGCCGTATAGAACGTGCCGCCGAGCGCATAAATATCGCTCCAGGGTCCGACGTTGCCGCGGCTTTGCAGTTGCTCGAACGGGGTGTAGCCGGCGCTTTCCACCACGGTGTGGCTCTTTTCGCTGATGAAAAGTCGCGCGGCGCCGAAATCGATCAGAATCGGGCGGTGGCCGGTGGCCAGGAGAATGTTGGCGGCCTTGATGTCGCGGTGGTAGACGCCTTCGCGATGCAGCACTTCCAGCGCATCCAGCAACGGGTAGAGGAGCTCCTTCAGCCGCGCCTCGACGAAAGCCTCGTTTTGCCCGACCTGCTGGTCGATGACCTCTTTAAGGCTCGCGCCTGGCACATAGGGCATGACGAAATAGGCCGTGTTGTTGGCTTCAAAACGGCGCAGTACGCGGACGATGTTCGGATGATCGAAGCGGGAGAGAGTTTCGGCTTCGCGCATGAAGCTTTCCAAGGCCCACTGAAATTGGTCGCGGTCGCTGAAACTGCTCGTGCGTGGGCGCACCGAGTGAGTGTTGTCGCGCAGCGCGCACTGAAACGGGAGGTTCTCCTTAACCACCACGTCGCGCTTCAAATCGACATCGGTGGCCAGATAGGTAATGCCAAAGCCACCGCTGCCGAGCACGGACTTGATCTCGAATTCTTCCAGCCGATAACCGACCGGCAGCTCGTGGGTCGATTCATAGGGCGTCGTTGCTTCGGTGCTCATGGCAGTAGGAGGGATGAATCGCTTAAGAAGGATAGGGTTCGGTTAGAGTGAATCGCAATGCTAAATAGTCGGCTGAGGCTACTCTGGCATATCCTTCTATTCTCCCCAGGCCGATCTTTGTGACAGAAAGATTCGAAACGCGGCCAGATGAGTAAGCACTACTCTTGCCTAAAATCGATGCGTTTACCGATTGCGGGCAATTGAGGGCCGTCACCTGTCCGCCACGCAAAGAAGATGTCACATCGCGACCTCGCCGGTGTATAAGATCCAGATTAGCGCTCATCACCATGCGATCCGACTCCAACGATTATCATCTTGCGCTGCCCGTCGGCACGCGGCTGAGCGAATTCCGGATCGATCGCATCCTGGGCAGCGGCGGTTTCGGCATCACGTATGCCGCGTATGACACCGACCTGATGCGCAAGATGGCCATCAAGGAGTTCTTTCCCGTCGTTTTGGCCACGCGGCTCTCGTCCTATGAGGTTTCGACGCAGGACGAGGAGGGAGCGCGGGAATTTGGCCGGCAACTCAAGAGATTCCTGAACGAGGCGACGATCCTGGCGCAACTCGACCACCCCAACCTGGTGCGCGTTTCACGCTACATGCGGGCCAACGGCACCGCTTATTTTGTGATGGAATACATAGAAGGGGCGACGCTGGAGCAGCACTTCGGTTCGTCTCTCGGCCTGCCGACGGAGGCTGACATCCGCAGCGTTCTCGACCAGATACTCGCCGGGCTGGAATGCCTGCATGGCCGCAATTTGCTGCATCGCGACCTCAAGCCCGACAATATTCTGATGACCGGCCGCCGCGCGGTGATCATCGACCTGGGTGTGGCCAAGTCGGCCACGCCTTATTCCGTGACGGGCGAGGCGTTCTGCACCCCCGGCTACACGCCCTTCGAGCAGTACCAGACCCATGGCGACATGGGTCCCTGGACCGATCTCTATGCGCTCGGCGCGACGATGCACAAGCTCCTCACTGGCCAAGCGCCGCCCGAGGCGCTCAAACGCCTCGACCAGGACCCGTACCAACCGCTCGCGCGCCGGCTGGCCGGCCAGTACTCGCAGCCTCTCCTGCAGGCGATCGACCGCGCCTTGGCCGTGAACGTGCGCGACCGGCCTCAATCTGTCGCGGTGTTCCGGAAGCTGTTGGGAGGCGCCGGGCGGGTGACCCTCAGCCCCGGTCTGCATAAATTCTGGCCCTTTCACGGTTTCACCCTGCCGGGCCGGCATTCGCTGCCCAAATTTGGCGGCTTACTGAAGCGAGTCAGAATGCCGAAGATCGGCGGATTCCCGAAACTGAATGCGCTGCCAAGGCTCGACTGGCTTCCGTTCGATCCACGCTTTATGATCGTGGGCATTTTTCTTTTCCTGCTGGCCCTCCTGATCGGCTTTCTCATTTTCACCTGACCGCAACACATTTTCCTCATGACTCCCCTTCCCCTGGACAAGGACCGCTTTCTCATCGCCGACTCGATCGGCTCCCGGCGTGAGCAGGAGGACGCCGCCATTTGCAAAATCGATACGGAAACGGGAACCGCGTTCGTCGTCGTTTGCGACGGGGTGGGCGGCAGCCGGGACGGCGGAACCGCCTCGCACTTCGTGATCGAATTCGCGGAGAAATTCTGGCGAGATCACGGAAAAGTGCTGCCTCATCCCGAGCAGGATCTCGCCCGGTTTTGCCGCGAGGCTCATGAAGGCGTGCTGGCGACCGGCCAGCAGTCCAAAACTTCCGCCCGCACCACGCTGGTGGCGCTTTACCTGAACGGGCAGCGGGCCTGGTGGGTCCATTCGGGCGACAGCCGGCTTTATCACTTCCGGGCGGGAAAACTCCGGGCGCGCACCCGCGATCACTCGGTCGTCGAGGTTCTCGTCGAGCAGGGCGAGGTGGCAGAGGACGAAATGGGCGGTCATCCCGACCAGGGACGGTTGCTCCAATCCATCGGCGGGAGTGAATACAAGGAGCCGACACAGGCTTCCGACAGCGTCACCCTGGATGACGCCTTCCTTCTCTGCACGGACGGCTTTTGGGAACGGACCCCGGAGACGGAAATGGCCGGCCTTCTCTACGCTCCCCTTTCCGGAGCGAAGGAACGGCTAGCCGAAGCCGTGCAACGGGCGGCCGAGCGCAATGGGAGCAAAGGCGACAACCTGACGGTCGCCGTCGTGCTGCCGACGCGCCTGGCGCAACTGGGCAATCGCCGGCCCTATCTCGCGATCCTCGTAGTCCTGCTCGCCGCGGAATTGATCGTGATGAGCTATTATTTTCTCGGTGCCTGGCTCCGCGGCCATTAGCGGCAATTTATAACCGCGGATTGTACGCGACGGCTGGTTCTCGTTTCGTCCCGGCGGTCACAGACCGCCGCTACAGCGGACCCGCGTTCAAACCTCAATCGACCAGATGCACCGAAGTTGATTCGCTCTAGAAAAGCGCCACCACGGCGAACAGGGCGACGACCACGGCAACCAGGAGAAAGAGGAGGATCGCGCTCTGGCGCTGCGAATCGAAGCGAAAGGCGGAGGAAAACGGCACGACGCGATCACGCAGGTCAAGGAGCTGGAGCGAGATCGTGCGCTGAAGCGAGGGTGATTTTACGGGGACTTGGTAGCTGCCGCCGCGCAGAAGCGCCTCGCGCCAAGCCTCGATGGTTTGCGGTCGATCCGCGCCCCGCGGACGGAGCGCCCAGTCGATAGCCTGAAGAAACGGCGCCGAATACTCCTGGTTCCGCAGCCGGTTGGCGAGCGGCTCGACCGAATCCTTTTTCGCCCGCGCGAAAGCTGCGGGGAAAGCCTCTCCGGGCAGCATGGCGGAGAAGAGCACGACGCCGAGCGAATAGATATCGGTAAAGGGGCCTTCCAGGCCGTCACTGGCATCGGTGAAATAGAGCTCATAGGGCGAGAAACCCTCGGAGACCATGACGTTGCCCGATTTTTTGCCGAGATTGGCTTTCGAGCTCCCGAAGTCGATTAACACCGGTTTGTGGTCCCGGGTCAGATAAATATTACTGGGCTTGATGTCGCGATGCAGGTAGCCGAGCCGGTGGACGGCGTCCAGGCCGTCGAGCAGCGGCAGGAGAAGTTGGAGCAGCTCGCGTTCGTTGGGCCGGTTCGGACGCTGGAGCACGAGATGCCGCCCGAGATCATAGCCCTCCTCGTAACCCATGACGATGTAGCCGGTGCCGAGGGTCTCGAGGTAGTCCATGACGCGGACGACGTTTTCGTGCCGCACGCGGGAGAGAATTTCCGCCTCGCGGCGGAAGATGCGTTTGGCCTCCTGGAAGATGGCAGTCTCGCCCGGGTCTTTCGGAACGATCTTGCCGTGGGGCTGCCGCACCACATGGGCGGAGGGAAAAAGCTCTTTCAAGGCCACCTTGCGACCGTCGCGCCGGCGGCGGGCGGCGTAGGTGACGCCGAAGCCGCCCGGCTGTCCAAGTCGCGACTCGATGGTGTAGTCGTCGACTTCGAAGCCGGGCGGCAGGGGGTCGTGGGGCGACAATTTCATGGTTGGAAATCATCGCCCCGGGCCGGATCAGGCGCGGCGGAACTCCAGCTTGGCCTCGCCGAAGGTTAGCGTGTCGCCTTCGCGCAGGGAGACCTCGGCGAAGGGCACGCCGGTGAACTGCCCGTTGACCGCCGTGCGGTTGGAGGAATTGCGGTCCGCGATGAAGAAGCTGCTGCCTTCCTTGCGGATATGGGCGTGCTGGCGGGAGACGTCGTCGGTCTCGAGCACCAGGTGGCTCAGCTCCGAACTGCGGCCGATGATGAGGCGGTTGCCGTTGCGGCTGAAGAGGCCCTCGCTGAACTCCACGTTCAGGTTGCGGTCTCCCGCCCGGCCGGCCAGCACCCACCCCGAACCGGGCTTGCCCGGAACGATCGTGCGGTCGCCGCCCTTGGCTGGGCCATTCTTGGGCGGGGTGACGCCGTAGTTCGCCGCCGATCCGGCGCCACCACCCGCCGGGGCGTGGGCCAGGTCGGGACGCCGCGAGTTCAGGCTGATGTAGACGAATCCGAACGCGACGATCAGGATACCGAGACCGACCATGATCATCGTCCGGCGCGGGATGTAGAGCAGCTTCTGGTAATGACGGGATGGATCGCCGTCGAGCCAGTTTTTCAGCTGGATGATCTGGGTCGCGTAGTTGGCGCTCTCCGCGTCTCCTTCGTGCACATTTTCTGTGGCGCGGCCGACGACGCCGATGACGCCACCGCGGTCGCTCAGGAGCGGGCCGCCGCTGTTGCCATGCTGAATGTTGACCGCGTACTGGATCAGCGGGACGGTGATCTGCGAATCGTCCGAAAAGGACGGCCCCGTGGTGAGCCTCTGGATCTTGCCGTCGTTCTGCGTGACTTCGAAGTAGTTCAGCCACGACGGATTCCGGGCGAGCACGTCCGTGATGTCCCAGGTAGTGGCCGAGCCCCAGGTCGGATTGATCTTTTCGGCGATTTCACCCAGGCAGTTGTCGAAGTTGGATTCCTTGGCCGAGGCTCGCGCGTCGTCATCCGCCTTGTCTTCGATCGTCTTTTCGTCCGCGTCGTTCGGCTTGGCCCCGTTGTGGGCTTGGCTGAAATCATTCTCGCCGATTTTGACCAGGAGGGGTTTGAGATGCTCGAAGAGCAGCTCCGCCTGGTCGGCATTGATCGCGATCTCATCACTCATACCCGGATAGCCCATGGTAAAGGCGTCCTGCTCACCGTGCACGGCACCGGTATCCAAGGGAATGGCCTTGGCGGAGAGCTTATCGACCTGAATGACGGCGATATCATTCTCCGGCGAAAGCCACATCACGTTCGCCTTATGGGCGACCCGCGTTTTCCTGCCGTCGGATCCCGTGATCGTCTCAACCACCACGATGACGCTGTTCGCCTGGCGGGCGCTGGGCGTGATGGCAACCACGTGATTATTGGTCACGATGTAGCCGTTCTCCTTGTTAATCACGAAGCCCGTGCCGCAGCTCCACGGCACGATGGTGAGGCGGGCACCAGCCAAATCGAGCGTCTTGGCCGGAATGCCGTTGGCCGCTGCGTCCTTGTCGGGGTTGAAGCAGAGGATTCGGACGCAGGAATCGACATACTGTTCGGGATCGTTGTC
>FSWX01000324.1_pt1 | contig 16440 bp, 7 predicted proteins | sample 1638111 | NCBI WGS metagenome assembly FSWX01 (sample SAMEA3914788, study PRJEB12502) | metagenome | biome: forest; material: soil | place: Canada | collected 2011-07-03 | depth 0.1 m | reverse complement strand
GCTCCATTTGCGGAACTGGGACACGACTCATCCGCTGCTGACTCCGCTGGCCGACAACCTCGTGGCTTTGCTCGGCGTCGAGTTTTATCGCGGCTTCTCCGTGGAAAGCGTGGATGCCTCGCCTCTCGCGACCTGGGATGATGGCAGCGCCGCCATCGCCGAGGTCAGCCGCGACAGCCGACGCTTTCTCGTCAGCGGCTTCGATCTGGACCGGGACTCGACGAACTGGCCGATGCAGGCTTCCTTCGTTCCGTTTGTTCATTCCGCGGCGCTCTGGCTGGCGCAGACGCGGCCCGTGGCCGGCAATTGGCGGGTCGGAGATGCCATCGCCCTGCCGGAAGCCGGCACCTGGCAGGCCTTGGAGACGCCGCAACCTCAATCCGACCAGAACGTCTCCGGAACAGTCCGTCCGGAATTGCCCGGCCTTTACCGCTTTCACGGTACGACGAAGGACTCGATCTACGCCGTGAACTTGAGACCTGAGGAATCGGATCTCACTCCGTGGAAAACGCCGAACGATCTGGCGGCCCTTTCCGTCCAGGCTGCGAACGCACCCGAAGTCCAGTCGGCGACCGTGGCTCTTTCACGTGAAGATGCGGAAAGCCAGCAGCGTCTCTGGTGGTGGTTTCTCGCGCTGGCGGTCATTTTGATTTTAGCCGAGCTTCGTCTCGCGAACCGCACCACGGTCTGAACTGGAGTTGACCCATGCCGACACTTCTCGAAAAACCTACCCAGATCGCAGCCGCCCCACTTATGCCAGCAGACGTGCTCCGTCTGCGATACCGTTGGGAGCGTTGGCGCGGCGTCCTCCTCATGTTACTGGCGGGGCTTGCCGTGACTCTGACGGCGCTCTGGACAATTCATCTCCGGATGCACACCCCGCGCGCGTGGGAAGTCGTGGCGGGAATCTGGGTGGCAGGTCTCTTCCTCACGATCCTCGCGGCTGCGGCAGGATGGCATTTCGCCCCATCTTCGTTGCTCGATACCGCCCAACACATGGATCGCGATCTCACGACCAAGAACCGGCTGGAGGCGACCGCCACTTTGCACGAATCCAATTCGCCGCTGGCCCGGGCGCAGCGCGAGGAAACGGCCCTCTTTCTCAGCCGGGAGCCGCGCGGCATCCGCCCTCCGCGCGCCTTGCCGTGGCTCGTCGGGGGTATTCTTCTTTTGGCCGCCGCCCATTTGGTCACGCTGGGATTATGGGTCATTCCCTTCGGGGCGCATGCACCGGCGCCCGTCCCTCCGCCACCGCCAGCGAAGGAGATGCCGAAAGCCTCCATCGTCTGGAAGTCGCCCGAGCCCGAGAGCAAGGCGAATCCGATCGAGGAAGTCCCGGCCGTCGCGGTGGCGCAGTCGACGACGGGATTGAAGGATCTCAGCCTGGAAATCAGCGTGAACGGCACGCCGAAGAAAACAGTTCCGCTTCCGGCCACGCCCTATGACAAGGCCGGGAAGAACATCCTGAAAGTTTCGCTCTACATGGACGAACTCGGCGTGGAACCGTTCGATGTCGTCGCCTACTTCATCCGGGCCCAACGGATCACGGACCAAAAAGTTCCCGACACCACATCGGCCATTCAGTTCATCCAGGTCCGCCCGTTCCGGGATGATGTCACCCAGGTGCACGGCGCTCATGGGAACAAAAATTACGAGCTCCTCATTCGGTTGAAGCTCGCCCAGTTGCGCTCGGTGAAGGAAAATTTTGTCCTCGCCCATACCGATCTCGCGGTCACCAATCCTCTGCGCATGAAGGAAAACGACCGGGTCGGCAAGAACCAGGGAGAACTCTCGGCCAAGACGGAGGAAGTCGTGCAGGCTTTCATCGCGGCCGGGTACCCCGCCGATATGATCGACCTTTTGCAGCAAGCCGAGCCGCCGATGGACGACGCTTCCAAGAAGATCCTTGCCACCCAGAATGCCCAGGCCCTCCCGCCTCAGCAAAAAGCCTTGAGCCTCATCGTGGAAGTGGAGAAATTCTTCCACAAGATCATGGCCGACGGCGGTTCCTCGCCACCAGACGACAATCCCTCCGATCCCTTCAAGGACAAGCAGCAGCACGAGCTAAAGAAGCGGATGGAGGCAGCCGCGGGACAATTGGAAATCCTGGCGAAGAACCAGATGCAGCTTTCCGATGACCTGAGCCATCCCGGATCATCCGATGCCGGGACACCATCCCCGGCGGGCGCTCCCGATTCCAGCGCGAATCCGGCTCCGGGAGCAAGCGATGCGAGCGCCGACGGTTCCCAGAAAGTAATTCCGCTGCCTCCCGCGCAATCGGTCGATCCGTTCGGCCCCGATTCCGGCAAGGGTACGCCCGCGGAACGGCAGACTCGCGTGGTGCAAGGAATCGAGACGCTGCTCAATGGCAATACCGTCCTGCCCGACACTGTCACCCAAGCCCTGCAGGAAGCCCAAAAGGACGCCACCTCGTCGATGCACGACCTCAATCAGGCCGACGAAGCGGGAGCGAGGGAACCTGCCGCCCATGCTGCGGAAGATCTCCAGAAAGCCATCGCGGAAATGAACAAGGCCGGTGACGAGCAAACGAAGCAAGCGATGGAAGAGGGGCAGCAAAAACTGAATGATCTGGCCCATCAATTAAGCGACCTTGCACAAAAAGGCGGGCCTGACGCCCAACAGAAGCTGGCCGGTTTGGCGCAGCAGGCGGCGGACATCCAAAAGCAACTCGAGGATGCCGCGGACAAGCAACAGGAAGCCGGGTCCGCGGCGGGCGCCCAGCGGCTGGAACATCTGGCCAAGGCACTCGCGGACCAAAAGATCGCGCAAGATCTGTCGGGCATGGCCAAAACCGGCCTCGATGCCAACAAAGCCGCGACCGATGTCGCCAAGCTCGAGGCCTTGGCCGGGCAGGCGGCGGCGGCGGCGATTCCAGGAAAACCGTCCGCGCAGGATCTCGCCAATCTGATCAATTCCCTGGAACGGAGCCGCGCGAACCTGGCGCGGCTCGCGCAGCAGGCGGGTGGATCTCTCCCCGATGCCGCGACGCCGATGGGAACGGCACCCGGGCAAAATCCCGGGCAGCCGAAGCCGGGTGATCAAGGCAAACAGGGAGCGGGAAAAACTCCCGGGCAAGATCAGGCCGGCCAAACGCCGGGAAAAGGCCAGCAATCGGGACAAGGACAGGGTCCACAACCCGGCGCGCAAAAAGGGCAGGGCGAAGGAGCTCAATCGGATGCTTCGTCAAAAGGTCAGGGTCAGGGGCAGTCTCAAGGTCAAGGTCAAGGGCAGCCGCAAAGTCAGGGCCAGGGGCAAGGCCAGGGCACCCCTTCGCCGGACAATCCCCCCACCGGGAGCTCGGGCGGATCGGAAGGAAACTCTGCTTCCGGAAGCGGCGGCCAGAACGATCCGAAAAATCCGAACGCGGCTGCCCCGGGTGGAATCGGCACCGATTCTAATTCCAACAAGGCACCTTCCGGGTACAGCGAAGCTTATCACGAAGTCATCGCGGACTTGAAAGACGAGGCCCAATTGGCGAATGCCACCGTCCAGAATGCAAACACCACCGCGCTCATGAACGCGGTGATCCGCTACGACCAGGATACCCGCTATCGCGACGTCACTTCGGTCAATGTGGTGCACGGCTATCAGGCCATCGCCGGCCCGCTCGACCAATTGCTCTTCGAGTTGAAGGCCGATGTGGCCCACGCCCAGCGGGACGAAGTCGTCAAGCAGCCGGACCTGGACGACGCCCCGCCCGCGTATCGATCGGCCGTCTCCGATTACTTTGAGTCGATGTCGAAGGATTACCATCCCGACAGCGATACACCCAATACGAACAAGCCGTGAATTCCGAAAGCGTTTTCGAATGGCAGTTGGGAAGCTGGCTCGGTTTACCACCGGGACTCTGCTGGGTTCTGCTCGCCTTGGTCGCGGCGGGATGCATTGCGCTGGCGGCGTGGTTCTATCGAACCACCCTGCGCGCGCTCTCCTGGCGGCAGCGGCTGATCTTCGTCGCTTTGCGCAGCGGCTTTTTTCTCTCGCTGCTTCTTTGCCTGGCCGGTCCGGCGCGCGTGGAACGAGTTTACGATTCCACGCAAAATTCCCGGCCCCTGGCGGTGCTGATCGATCGTTCCGCGAGCATGACGGTGCCGGATAATCGCGGGACGACCCGCCTCGCCGCCGCCGTGAGGGTGTGGAAGAAAGTGGAGGCCGATGCGCTCCACTCCTTCCCCCATCTCCGCTTCTTTCGATTCAGCGAATCGCTCGAGCCCGCGCCCGATTTGGAGAGCGCGGTGACTGGTCCCGAATCGGGAACCGACACGCATTTTTACGCCTCACTCAATGCCGCCATGAAGGACGCGCCATCGGGCGGTTACGGTGGAATCGTCTGCCTGACCGATGGACTCGACACGACGGATGCCAATGCGGAGGAGTGCGTCTCCCGCGCTTCGCAGAGTCACTGCCCGCTCTTTTTCTGCGTCGGACAGAGTCACTCGGCGCCTCACGAAACTTTGCTGGTGCGCGAGATGGACGTCCCGGGACAGGTCCTGCGCAAATCCCAATTCACCGCCCGCGTCGTGGTGGAGGCGCATACGAGCCAGGCCCGGGACGTTCACGTCTCACTCACGATGGACAATCAGCCCGTCGCGGAGACCCGGCTGCATTTGCAATCGGGCGCCAACCTCATTCCCTGGACGGTTCCGGTCAATTCCGCCGAACCCGGCGTGATTCATCTCAACTGCCGTCTCGGCGAGGGCGCGGATGAGGAGTCGGTTGCGGCGGCGGTTCGCGTGGTCGGGCAGGAACAAATCCATATCCTGTTTTACCAGGGCAGCCTCGATTGGAGTTATCGCTTCATCAACCTCGCGTTGCAGACCGACACGAGCTTTTCGCTCACCGGACTTTTCAGTCCCGACCTGAGCCTGACCCGGGAGATCGCGTCATCGCCCCAGGATGCCGCCCTGACCCAGATGCCCGAGAAGGCGGAAGACTTGCAGCCGTATCAAGTGGTCGTTCTATCCAATGTCGTCGCGGATCAAATGTCGCCGCTTCAGCAAGCCGCCCTGACGAAATATGTCCGCGGCGGCGGCGGCGTCTTTTTTGTTGTGTCGGATACGAAGATGGCAGCGACGTTTTCAGGCACGGAACTCGAAAGCATCATGCCGGTTGTTTTTGAAGCGCCCGGCAGGAACGGAAATGGAGGCGATACGGAGGCGGATTTCCAGGCGCAGATGAGGCAAACCAGCGGTTCCAATTACGACATGGAGAGCGGTTTTGCCGCCCAGGCGCAAGACGAGACAGGCCTGCCTCCGCTGAAAGCCTTTGCCTTTCCTCCCGCTCCCAAACATTCCGAAGTGGCGGACCTTTTTGGCGCCGCGTCCGGCGGCCTGATCCAGAACCTGCCCCAGTTTGCGACCTACGCGCGGGTCCACGGGATCAAGGCCGGCGGCGAAGTCCTGGCCGTGCATCCCAACGACAAGAGCGAGGGAAACACCCCTCGCGCCCTGCTCGTCACCCAGCGGTTTGGCCAGGGGCACGTCACGGCGCTTCTCACCGACGGTCTCTGGCGCTGGAAAATGTCGCTGCCGAGCGCTTCTCATGATCCGGAGATTTTTTGGCAGCAGCTTTTCCGCGCCCTGGCCCGGCAGGAATCGGCTCACGGAAATTTGCGCTTTGGCGTTCAGCCCTATTTCGCCGATCTGGCGCAGACTTCCGAATTTCGCCTTGATGGTGCCCAGGGGCCGGCCGCCCCCGTCGTCACCGCGACTTCGCCCGCGGGAGTCACGCAAACGCTCGCCCTCCAACCCGATCCGCAAGGCGACTCCTGGACTTTCCAACTCAAGGCCGGCGAGCCGGGCAAATGGCTCGTTCACGCCCAGGATGGCCGTGGAGCAGAAATGGAAACGTGGCTTCGGGTCTCGGGCGCCTCGCACGGACTGGAGCTCTCCGGCTTGCCTCCCGATACGGACGGCCTGCGTCAATTGGCCGCCTCGACCGGCGGAAGCTTGTTGGACGATGGCGTGCCCGACGCATGGTCCGCCACTCCCGCCGCCAACCTGACCACGATTGTAAGCAAGCGTTCCCAACCACTTTGGGACAGCTGGATCATCCTCCTGATCGGTTTGGGCCTATACGTCACGGAACTTGTCTGGCGCCGCCGTCTCAAGCTTCTCTAGCTCTGCTTGGCATTCGTCCCTCCTTCCACTATCCTTTCCTTATGTCTCAGCTCACGCGGGAACGCTTTCTCAAGCTGGTGGCAGCCGGAGGCGCTTCCTTTCTCGGCCTGAATTCCCTCGTTTCAGCGCAAGACGTGCCCAAGGGCCCACTCGTTCCATGGGGCCGCCTCAAGTTCACCGGCGAAGAGGGAAACACGGACGACTGGCACGTGCACCCGCATGGCGACATTAATTTGATCGACCTGATCCGGGACGACACGACCACCAATATCGAAAAGAAATGGAATGTGGCCGATGTCGCGGACCTCACGACCATGACGCAGTATCCTTTCCTTTTCATGCACGGGGAAATCGGGCCCGAGCTCGATGACACCGCCCGCAAAAACCTGCGGGAGTATTTTCTCCGGGGCGGTTTCCTTTTTGCCGAGGACTGCGTGAACGGCTACGGCCATCACGGCAGCAACCGGACAAACGATTACTTTTTCCAGGCGATGATGAGCCAGATTCCCGCCATTCTTCCCGAGGCGAAAATCGAGCTGTTACCGATGGATCATCCCCTTTTCCACTGCTTCTATCACTTCGACCAATGGCCCCACATGCAGGGAACGCCCCACGGTCCTCATGGGGTGATTTTGGACGGGCGCGTTGTTGCTCTGCTCAGTCCTTCGGATTTGCACTGTGGCTGGACCAACGGCGACCGCTGGTTCTACCCGGGGGCGCAAAGGAAGGCCATGCAGATGGGGGCCAACATCTATCTTTACGCCATGACGCAAGCGGCTTGATCGCGGCGTCTGGCCGATTGCCATTTTCGACCCCGGGTGTTTACTGGCGAGATGATGTTTCGATTTTTTCGGTCCCTTTCGCTTGTCCTCTTTTGCATTCAACCGGCCGTAGCGCTGCCGGTGCCGGATGCGGACAACGGAGCGATTCAGCTCCCTCCGGGATTTCGCGCCCTGGTCGTGGCCGATAATTTGGGCCCGACCCGGTTCATGACCGTGGCGCCCAACGGCGATATCTATATCAAGGAAACGAACGATGGCATCCTCGCCCTTCGGGACACCAAGGGCGATGGGCGCGCCGACGTGATCCAAAGATTTGGCGAAGGCTCCGGCACCGGCGTCGCGGTTCACGACGGCTGGCTTTATTACTCCACCAACGATGCGGTGTTTCGATACCGGCTCGACCCAACCGGACTCGTGCCTCAAGGCGAAGCCCAAAATATCGTCATGGATCTGCCAGAGCAGGATGAGCACGAATCGAAGGCCTTCGCCTTTGATCCGCAGGGGACGCTTTACGTGGAGGTCGGATGTCCGTCCAATGGCAGCGGCTCGCCCGACCGGGCCTTGGGCGCGAAGGGTGTCGATCCTTCTCAGTTGTTTGAGCGGCACGGTAGTTTCTGGCGCTTCAAAAACGACGTGCCCAATCAGGAGCAAAAGGACGGCTCCCGCTACGGTCACGGATTCCGGCACATCCTGGCCGTCGCCTGGCAACCGGTCGCGCGGTCGTTCTTCACCATTCAGATGGGCCGCGATCAACTGAATACGGTTGATCCCAAGGATTTCTCCGCGGAGCAGAATGCGGAGTTGCCAGCGGAAGAAATGCACAAGCTGACCGAGAATTCCAACTTCGGTTGGCCTTTTACCTACTACGATCCGCAGCAAAAAGCCCGCATGGTCTCGCCTGAGTTTGGCGGGGATGGCAGGAAAAAGGCGGAGCCGGGCAAGTACGAGGATCCGCTCGTGGCCTTTCCGGCCCATTGGGCGCCCATGCAAATGACGGCCTACACCGGGACGCAGTTTCCCGCGAAGTATCGCAACGGCATGTTTGTCGCCTTCCACGGATCATGGAACCGTGCGCCGCTGCCGCAGGCCGGATACAACGTCAGCTTCGTTCCTTTCGACGACAAGGGAATGCCGGTGGGAACCTACGAAGTCTTTGCGGATAACTTCAAGGGAGAGCCGGTCATTACGTCGCCGGACGACGCGCGCTTTCGTCCCTGTGGTATTGCGATGGGCCCCGACGGCTCGCTTTACGTGTCGGATTCCGAGAAAGGACGAGTCTGGCGAATCATCTACACCGGAGAGGTTGCCGGGGCGGCTCCATTGGCCACCTCGGGCGAGGCGCAGGAGCAACCCGCGACGCCCGGTACGTCTGGACCTGACGCCTTCGCGGCCGGAGCTAAAATCTACACGGAAAATTGCGCGTCCTGCCATCAAGTCGATGGCAGTGGCGTTCCCAACCTGCAACCCGCCTTGAAGGGCGACGCCGTGGTGGAGGGAGCCCCCACCCTCCTGATTCAAACCGTCTTGAAGGGACCCGCCGCGACCTTGCCGGCGAATCGTCCCCACTACTCCAACACCATGCCTCCCTTCGCCCGCCTAAGTGATCCGCAAATCGCCGCGCTCCTGACCTACATCCGTCATCAATTCGGAAACGGGGCGAGTGCCGTAGGCCCCAAGGATGTCGCCACCACCCGCGATCTTCCCCAAAAGCAAAGCGACTAAGCGACAGCTAGCGTGATTGGAAGCTGGTCTTGCGATATCGCTCTATGCGACACGCGGACGCAAGAAGCCCACAGGCTGGAAATCGTGGTTGGGCAGGACGGTTTTGATTTGTGGGTTGCCCAAATGGATCGAGACGACTTCGCCGAGGACGTCGCGGAAATCGGTGGTGTGCAGGAGATCGCGGCCTTGATGCAACTGCTCTTTTCCGAGCCCCGGCCATTTGGACAGTACGGGTTTGACGATGCCTCCGGCGCTGGTGGTAACGAGATTGCCACCGAGCGCGACCATGCAGTTCGCCCAGCCGTGGTCGGTGCCTGCGGTGCCGTTTTCCGCTGCGGTGCGGCCAAAATCGCTCATCGTCAGGACCAGCACGTCCTGCATCCGGTCTCCCAGGTCCTGGACGAATGCGGCCAGGCCGTCGGAAAAATCCTGGACCAGATTGCCATAGGAACCGAAAGCGCCGCCCTGGTACTGATGCGTGTCCCAGCCGGCATAATCGATTTCGGCGACTTCCAAGCCGATGCCGGCCCGGATGACGGTGGCTACCTGCTGCAGTTGGCGCGCGAATTTCGTATTGGGATAACGGGCGGTTGAAATGCCGTCGACCGAGGCCTTTTTAATCAGGGCCACCCCGTCGAGGCTGGTCTGCGCGGTTTCAGCGAGAAGATCGCGCGCGGCGGTTTCATGCTCCCGTGGCGGCGTGCAATAGGCGTGCTCGATAGCGGCCGCCATTTGGGTCTCGCTGGAATATCCATAGTTCGGCAGCTTCAGGTCCGAAATGCCACTCACGGCAAAGGCCGGGGCGCGACCGCGAAGAATGCGCGGCAGCACATCGCCGATCGAGAGCGCGCGCACCGGACCATGTCCCTGCGAGGTCAGCAGGTGCCGGTTCAGCCAGCCATCGGAATTGATGGTATTGCCCGCCACGCCGGTTTCCCACGTGTCCTGCTCTTCGAAATGAGACCTCGTATTGAGATCGTAGCCGACTGCGTGCAAGGCCATGGCGGTGCCATTTTTGAACAGCGGCACGAGCGCGGAGGCTCGTGGATTGAGGCCGAAAAATCCGTCCAGGTCCCAGAGGCCATTGGTCGAGCCGGGAGCACTCATCCCAATGGTGGGACGCAGTCCGCGATAGCCGGGATCGCCGAACGGAACGATAAAATTCAGGCCATCCATGCCACCGCGCAGAAAGATGGCCACAAAGGTTTTTCCTCGCGTTACCGGCTTTACGTCCGCGGGGGCCATCCCCACATCGGCCAGGGTGCGCAGCGGGTTGATGCCGCAGTAGAGGGCAAGCGCTCCACTCGACTTGAGAAAATAACGACGGGTTATGTGCATGAGAGTTACCGGAGGCTGGTTTCGGGGGATTGGCAGAGAAACAGGGTCAAGAGTTTGACGCGGTCCACGTTGGGAGGCGCGGAAGCGAGGAGTTGCAACGCGGCATTGGTTGTCGTTTCGCTTGGGACGTCCCCGGTGATGCGCATCGAGGCAAAGTCGATCCGGCGCTGCACCGCGGCGGGAGTCGATTGCGGCGATAGATACGGTCCTCCCTGAATCGGCATCGGCCCGGAACTGAGAAAGCCGGACATGACGGCTTGCGCAAAGTGCCAGCGCTGAAGCAGAGCGTTGGAGTTGCTGTAGTAACCGTCCGACTCGGGGTAACCATCGGGACTAAAGCGGTCGAAGAGGCCCATTCCGCTGAGGCGCATCATGCCCTCAAGAGGTGCGGGACTGGTCAGGCCGCTCAACCGCTCCAGCCGCACGCCAAAGTCAATGGGAGTGGCGACCTTGGGATCAGCCGACCAGAAGGCCGGCTCGTCCAGCATGGAGAGCAGGACGGCCTGCAGGTCGCCTCCGGTCTTGAGGTAAACGTCCGAGAGATGATCGACCAGTTCCGGGGGCGCTGGATCGGAAACGTATTGTTCGGCAAGTTGGCGGCAGATGAAATGGGCGCAGCTCGGATGGGCCGCCAGCATTTCCAGCGCCGTCAGCACGCGGTCGAACCGGCCTTCCGGCGGCGCGGCGGGAAAGGTCATGCCCAGCACCTCGCACTCGGTTCCGCTACTGAGATAAGGGTCGTAGCGAAAGGTTGGGTCGATGTCCGTGCTTCCGTCGAGCGGCGCCTGGTCGGTCACCGTCCAGCCCGTCAGCAAATCGGCAAGCGTCGTCACATCCTTCTGCGTGTATCCGCCCTTAACGCCGAGGGTGTGCAGTTCCATGATTTCGCGCGCATAATTTTCGTTCAGGTGCTTGGAGACGCTGTTGCGCTGATCGAGATAGAGCAGCATGGCGGGACTGGTCGCCGAGGCGAGCAGGAGCGTCGGGAATGGCGCAACGCCAAGATCGTCGAAGCGCTGGTGTTCGTGGGCCTTGGCGGGCAGTCCGTCTTTTGTGATCCAGGTTGAGAAATGATTTTCCGCCCACATGAGGAACCGCATCCGCACCGGGTTCGGATCACAGATCAGTTGTTGCAGGGCGCGGGAGACGACGGAGTTGAGTGCGGGATAGAGGGCACGCTGCATTTCCACCTCGTTCTGCTCGCGTGGAGAGGTGGTCGCTTCGCTGAGTTGTCCGGCCAGCCAGGCGTGGGGCCCTTCGAGCAGAACTTGGGCGAGCAGATCAGACTCCGGTCCGTAACCGAACCGATTGAGCAAAAAGATGGAACGATGGTAAGGACCGTCAGCCACTTCATCCTGGCCCGTGACATTCACGGCCACTTCCTTCGATTGGCTCACATTGCCGGCGGTATCGGTTACCTGTACCTGGACATGGTGAATGCCCGGCGTGAGTCCCCGGGTTAAAAGCGGAAGCAGCATCGGGCCGAATCCGTTTTGCGGCGCAAGATCAAGCTGCTGGGACACGCCGTCGATCCGCAGGTCGGCCCGGGCGGCGCCGTTCCAGACAAAAACTTTGGCGACAACGGCATCGGCAAGACCGACTTTCGCGCCTTCCGAGGGATAGGCGATGCTCACGGAGGGCAGCTTGGCGAGAGGCTCGGATGAAGCCGGCTCGAACCGGAGCGTGTTTACCATCAGCGTGCGGATGCCCTGGCCTTTGACGTAGTTATCGTCGGCGAATCGGAGGATGAGATTCTTGGGCCCTTGGGGAAAACGGGTCGGCGGCAGGGAAAATTCCGTCCAATTGCCGCCTGTTTTCACTTCGCCAATCGGCGTTTCCTGTCCCTGGTTTTGGAGGACCAGCGTCGCGGAAGGAAGTCCCTTGAAATTGAGCCCGCGTGCCTCGATCGTAATCCGATAGAGGCCTTCCAGCGCATCGGGCAGAGCGAGGGTTGACTGCCCGTTGGAGTAAAACGTCGCAGGGGAATTTTCATCCCGCGGATTCAAGTGCGAACGCATGCCGGCATCCCAGGAGCCATCGTTGGGATAAAAGGCATAGGCGGTGCGGGGAAGCTCCGGTCCGGCATGAGCCGTTTCCGGAAGGTAGATACTTTCAGTCACACTTTCCGCGCGCTGACCGCCCGCCCAGCGGGCCAGCAGCCGAACCTTGTTTTCGCCCGGACCAAAGCTTGAGACCGGAAGGCGAAACTGCGGATCGGAGTGGCGGATGATGGCGGCAACGTGACCATTGACCAAAACGTCTACTTGCGGCGGCGGAACTCCGGGCGTGGTCGGATATACCGTACGCGCGTAGATCTGCACTTCGCTGGCAATCGTCTTTCCCTGGAGATGGTCGGCAAAGAAAACGTGAAATCCGCCCGCCGCCGTCGCAGCCTGCGCGTTGGAAGCCCCGGAAACCATGGACTGCATGGCCATGGTTGGGGCACCGCCCTGCATCATCATGGTCGAGCCAGCAGTACTCGTTGCCACTTCGGTCCCGGCCAAGGCATCCAAAGGCGCCAGTTCATAGCGGGCCATGGAGAGTTGGCGGATGTCCTGCGGAACGGAGCCAAAATTGTACTTTTCCCGGAGGGTCAGCGTATGCGTACCCGCCCTCACGCTGATCGGCGTTCCTACCGGAATGTTCTGCCAGGACGTTGTGGCCAAACGGCACGAGCGGGCGGAATACCGGGCGTCGTTATCCACCTGCCATTCCAAGGTCGGCAGCGCATCTCCACCGACGTCTCCCCGGACCCGCATCATTAACCCATACACGCCATCCTTCGGAATGGTGACGGAGACGTAGAGCATGTTGCGCACAATCGAACCGGTGCCCGACTGCGCATCCGGGAATGTCGGCTGGGGATGGTAGGGACCTCGTGGATGCTCCGGAGGTTTATCGGGCAGAGGCGGGGGGGTCCCGACCTGGTCCTTGCAATCGCCCGCGAGCATGGCCGCCGCGACAGGTCGCGCGACGAAGACATCCACCGGCTCGCTTGAGATCTCTTCCCTGGAAGGCGTTCGGATCACGGCGCGGAGCGAATTCGTCCCGGGGGAAAGCGACTGGGCATCAACCGTAAAAGCGTATCGCCGATGAGGGCCTGGATAATCGCCTGGAACCGGTTGCGCCACGAGTTCCTGCCCATTCGGTAAACGAAGAACGGGCGGGATGGTATTGGGCACATTTCCAAAATCGAGTTGCTCCACTCCAACCGAGAAGCTGCCCCATACCGCCGATCCGGGCGTCGGACTGACGATTTCTGGCCGCCTTTGCCACAGGGTGTAAGCGTCCGGCTCCGGAACGATTTCGATGTTCAGTGAAGCACCGTCCAGGATCAGCTTGGTGTCGCCTTTCTTGACCGGTCGCACGCGAATGTAGCCGATCGATTGCCCGGGAAGCGCCGCCGGGGGCATCAGAATCTGCAGAAAGTTGGGATCCGCTTTGAAGACGAAAGCATGCGCAGAATCACTGACCGGGACATTGAAACAAAGAACCTGGTTCTGCTCGAGCCAAAGCCGGGCCTTGGGCGTGGGAAAGGAAACAGACTTAGGTGTTGCGGTCGAAGGGCTTACCGGGGCGGCTTCCTCGGCACGCGAGGGCATTCCCACCACCGGAATCAGGATTGATACCCCCAATCCGAGAAGAACCACCGGCTTTACCCAAGCCTTAAGCAAGCTTGCATTCATCATGAAGGTCTCCGCGCCGTCGGCGATTAAAGCCCTCTCAGATGGAAAAGTCGCGTATTTGCTGCAAGAATCCCATTTTGCATGGAAATGGGTCTCCAAGTTTCAAAATGGGGCAGGCCAGCCTCTTGTCCCGATCGTTATTTCGGCGCATCCCGCGAGAGAATCAGGCAATCGAGACTCGGGGCGGCCGCACCTTTTTTCGCCTGGAAGGATACCGTGGCTCCTTGGGGAACGCTCAGGGCGATGGTTTTTTCCGCCCAGTTGGTGTTGGAACCGGTGGCCGGAAAATCGACGTCCTGCGTGCTGGTTCCATTTACAAGGATCGTTGCCGCAGTGCTGTTATCGCAAGCGTAGCGAAAGGTCAGGGCCCCACTGGCGAAGTTGGCGTGCGTGGCGATCTCTACTCCGTCGCCGCTGCTTTTCACATTGGTCACGCCCATGGCGCCGGACGCGCCATAGCTGTAGACCGGTTCGGCTTCTTTGAGCAGCTTGCCGCGCTCGGCCTCATAGGCTTGGGCAGGGTTATTCGCCGTCGAGGCGAGCTTGAAGCGGATCTGGCCATAGTGCCGGTTTTCCGTCGGGAAAGTGAAGCGAACGTTTTCGCCTTCCTGCTGCACTTGGGCAGGACCGTCGGAGACCCAATTGCCGTTTTCAAAATGTCCCTGCTGGGCATCGGCAACGCTGATCGGGCCGCCGTTAATGTAGCCGAGCGCCACGTCCAAGCGGGTGGACGTAATCACATATTCCCCATTTCCCAGAGATACGAGGAGACCGCAGCCGTCGAGTTCGCCTAAAAAAGTATTGCTGACTTTTTCGCAAGGGGCAGGCACTTCCCGGTCGTATTGGGCAAAGGTGTGAGGCCGCACCGTGGCAATATAGGAGACTTTGAGATCGTTGAAATATTCGCTCCATGATTCGCCCAACCCGTGATGGGACTGGAAAAAGCCAATCATGTCGCCGGTGCCTCTTTTGCTGGCGATCAGCGGGTACATCGAGGTGAAGAGATCGTAGGTTTCGCGTGAGCAGAGCCAATCCGAGCCCTCGACATCAAAATATTGGCCGCTGATGAGGGTATTGTAATTCGCGGTGGACCGCCAAAGCGTATTGGCCGTGTGATGCTGCTCTGCGATGGTCATGTGGTTCCACGGCCGGTAGGAGAGGGCCACATCGTTCTCCCACTTCTCGAGGTTGCCATAGGCATCGGGTCCTATGCCATCGAAGCTCGGCGCCCCGGCATGGAAGATGTCCATGTACTCAAAGGCGACGGGCGATTCGTACTGCCAAGCGTTCGCGTAGAGGGGAATATTGAGGACCTTCTTGAGGTCGGTGATCAGGGGCTCGATATAGTTATGTCCCATCGTCCAGACACCGAAGAAACGTCTTCCCTTGTTGTCATCACCGAAAATCTGGCTCCACGTACCTTCGGTTTTATGGCCGTTCTTTTGCCATTGGTTCCAAACGAAACGGTTGATCGTTCCTTCGTTCGTGGTCATGAAGTCCATCAGTTCCTTCGGCACCGGGGCGTTCCAAGCCGCAAGGGCGGGGGCGGAATAATCGGGCATGCAGGGCATTTCATTTTCGAGTTGGGCCATGATGACGACCTGATGGGTCGGATCCTTTTCGACAACGCGCTGGAAAAGTGCCTGCAGGGCCTTGGTCTCGGCGGCACGGGTCGCGTCGGCAAAGGGTGAGACCTTATAGTGAGGGTCGTCGGATCCATCCGGCAGCTTCACGGGCAGATAGGTCGCATGATCTTTCGCGATGTAGGCGGGAACATAGTAACTTTGCAGATTGCGCCAGGCGAAGAAGAGAACGAGATCCAGGTGCATGTTGCGCGCGCGGGCCTTCTCGATCACGGCATCGATGATGGTGTAATCATAGACGCCGGGTGACGTCTCAAAGGTCTTCCACATGAACGTAACGCCCAGCGTGTTGACGCCTTGGGCGAGTGCGATGTCGAAAACCTCGTCGGCGTAGGGAAGTGCGGCCGGATCGCCGACGGTTCCCTCGGTCAACTCCTGGTAAAGCACAGGATAGGGCTGGCCATTGAGGATGAGACTGCCCTTTTCATCGACGTGCGGAAAAGAGCCGTCAGGTTTCGGATAAGGGGGGAGGGGGGCCGGCGCCTTGTAATTTTGCAGGGAGATGATCTTTACCGAGTCGACGATAAGCGACCCCTCGCCGCGGGTGATCTTGACCGTCGCATCACTGCCGGTCGCAAAATCGTAATCGCCGAGGGTGCTCCAGCCGAGGTGGCCATACTGCATGTTCCGCGTGATGGTTTCGGTCTGCCCACCGTGCGTGACGTCGATTTTCGCGCTCTTGTCGCTACCGGGTATGTGCCAAAAATAGACCCGGTACTTTCCCCCGGTGGGAACCTTGATTGTCCATTGGGCCCATGCCCCGTCCTGCCCGGTTCGGCGGACATCCGTCCAGCTCTGGCCCGAGGTGTAGTAAGAAGGGGGCGCATTTTCCCAAGCGCCGCCTTCGCTGTAACCCTTGTCCCCATAATCGACGAGTAGACCGCCGTCCGCACAGATCTCCTGGGCGCTGAGAGGCTCAGGAATGGTCAGGTAGAGGAGGGCTGTTGCCAGTGAACCGAAAATAGAAAGAATGGAACGCATGGGGAAAAGACTCGAGTAGGAAGCCATAAAAAATACCAAAGGAACAAAGATAGAACAACTGAGTCTTTTAAAAGTAGCGGCGGATATCCAAATATGGTATGTCGATGTCTTCGTATGTCTAAAAAAGGTGCCGTCTCCCGCCGTACCT
>FSWX01000233.1_pt1 | contig 17163 bp, 9 predicted proteins | sample 1638111 | NCBI WGS metagenome assembly FSWX01 (sample SAMEA3914788, study PRJEB12502) | metagenome | biome: forest; material: soil | place: Canada | collected 2011-07-03 | depth 0.1 m | reverse complement strand
GGGTGGTGGAGAACCACCAGTTCGCACCCTGACCGGAACCTGACTCCTCGCGGCGAGAGCATTTTCAAGTATCGCGCGGCCCTCTTGCCTTTGGGCCCGGCGGGACTGAAAATCCGGCGCGCGGCTCCAACACCGGCGAAGACGCGATAGAGCATTTTAAATAATTCTGTAGCCGATCCGGTAAGAGGTGAGAAGGGGCAAGCCGGAGGCTTGCCAGCACCGTAGCCGGTGGTTGAGTGCCCGACAGGCGCGACACCACCGGAACCACATAAAAGGCCGCCTGATCCTGAAGGGATCACAGCGTGCCGCGACCCCTACCGGGGTCGGCAATAAAGGCAATGACAAACCGGTGGTGGCGACCTCTCCGAGGTCTTACCACCGGCTACGATGCTGGCATCCCTTCGGGATGACTGGTGCATTTGACGCGGCTACAGAATTTCTGAAAATGCGATAGCCGGAGCGCTGGCGAAGGCTTACTTGTAGATCGACGCCGCATTCCCGGGGGTGACCAGCCGGGACTCAATGGTGTATGACTTCTCCGGCTGAAAACCGGGGGCACGCAGGATCTTCGTGCCGACTTCCACCGCCTTATCGACGCAGAGAGGATAGATGCAGGTGGCGGCGAGGATGCCCTCCTGAACTTGATTGACCCCGCCCGACTTGCCCGCGAGGCCGTCGATGCTGACAAAGATCATCTCCTTTTCGCGTCCGCGTTCCAGCGCGGCGAGGTAGGCGCCCACCGCCATCGGATCGTTGCGACCATAGACGACGTCGATCTGCGGCACTGCGCTGAGAATCTCCGTCATGCGGTCCTTCGCGAGCGACTGCGACCAGTTGGCGACGGCTTCAGTGACCACCTTGATTTTCGGATAATGGTCCCAGATATCATGCGCGCCGAGTTTGCGATTGTTCTCAGCCTCCACGCCCTTCAACCCGGCCAGTTCGACCACGTTGCCGCGCGGTTCGCCATATTTCCTGGTGAGTGCATCGACGACAAACTGGCCGATCAAGCGCCCGATCGCGCGGTTATCGACGCGGATCCAGGTTGTGTAGCAGGGCTCGACGATGTCGCGCTCGAGGCAGATGACCGCGATATGCTCCTCCATGGCGTGCTTCATCACCTCAGTCAAAGGCGCGCGTTCGTTGGGCGCGACGATGATCAGTTGCGGTTTCATCCGGATGGCGGTCTCGATTTGCGCGATCTGCCGCACGCTGTCCTGCTGCGCGTCCATGACAACAAGCCGGACATCGGGCTGCTCGCCCCAGAGCTTTATCATCGCGGCATTCTGGGCGGCGCGATAGGGCTCCGCGTTGTTGCACTGGCTGAACACGACCGTGTACTTGTAAGGCGACGGAGACGATGAGCACGCGCTGAGCAATGCGACGCCAAACAGCGCGAGGAACAGACGCCGCCCGCGATCAAAGCTCACCATGAACTCCTGTTGTGCGGCGCTGCAGCCAGACTGCCGCGATGATGATGACCGCCTTGATCATCAACTCGAGATTACTGTCAACCATGTGCAGACGCAGCACGTTCGTGAGCAATCCCAGCACCAGCGTTCCGGTAACGGTGCCGATGATGGAGCCGCGCCCACCGGCCAGCGCGGTGCCGCCGATGACCACCGCCGCAATCGCGTCGAGTTCGTAACCGACGCCGTCATTCGGATTGCCCTGGTGGCTGCGCGCGGCGTGGATGAGGCCGGCCAGGGCGGCCAGCGCACCGCATCCGACGTAGGCCGCGAGCCGGACTGCGCGCACCGGCAGACCCGTGTAGGCGGCGGCCCGTTCGTTCTCACCGATCGCGCGCAAATACCGGCCATAGACCGTGCGGGTCAGAAGCAGGTGCGCGATGACGGCAAGCGCAGCCCAAAGCGTGATGGCGAAGGGCTTGCTCGAAAACAGCTCCGCGAATTGTCCGGAAGGAATCGCGCCGAAGCCGAGATCGATGTTGACGTTTCCAGTCAGCCATTTGGTGAAGCCGCGCACGCCGATCATCGTGGCCAGCGTCATGACAAAGGGCTGCAGACGAATGCGCGTGATGATCCAGCCGTTGAGTGCACCAACCACCGCGCCGCCCGCCAACGCGACAGCGACGGCAATACCGATTTGCAGCACCGCGGGTCCGTGGGGATTCCACACCATGAGCATAAGCGCGCTGACGCAGGCAGAAAGCGCCAGGACACTTCCGACGGAAAGATCAATCCCCGCGCCAATGATGACAAAAGTCATGGCCAGCGCGACGATGCCGATCTCGCTCTGCTGCAGCAGCACATCGGTCAGATTGCCCACCTCGAGGAAGACGATGGAGCCGTCATTGGCGCGGGGGCTGAGCGCCGTGCCCAGGATAAGAATGAGAAGCAAACCGATGAACGGCTGCCCGTGGTATTTCAGATATTTCCAGGTTTTGTCGATCATGAGAGTGCGGTGTGATGCCCCGTGGCCAGGCGCATAATGTCTTCCTGTGTCGCCGTGGCCGCGTCAAGGATGCCGAGGCAGCGGCCTTCATGCAGGACGAGAATCCGGTGCGCGTTGGCGAGTAACTCGGGCAGCTCGGAGCTGACCCAGATGACGCCCAGGCCCTTGGCCGCCAATTCCGACACCAGCCGGTAAATGTCGTCCTTGGCGCCGATGTCGATGCCCCGCGTCGGGTCGTCGAAAAAGCAAATCCGGGGATGGGTGACCAGCCATTTCCCGATCAACACTTTCTGCTGGTTCCCGCCGCTCAGGCTGCGAACGGGAAGTTCCTGATCGGCGAACTTGGTGCGACAACCGGCCAGCGCCTCGGCCGATGCGGCTGTCTCCAGCGCGCGAATGATCCAACTGGCGCGCGAATATTTCGAGAGCGACGCCAGGGTGGCGTTTTGCCGAATGCTCATGCCGGAAATGAGCCCTTCCCGCTGGCGATCTTCCGGCACCAGGGCGATGCCCTGAGATACCGCATCATGCGCGTTACGCGGCTCATATTTATTTCCTTCCAGCGTCATTGCGCCACCGGTAATCGGTGAGAGCCCGAAAAGCGCGCGCCCCACTTCACTGCGACCGGAACCGACCAGGCCGGCGACACCAAGTATTTCTCCCCGGCCCAAGGTGAACGAAACCTCGCGGAGCTTGCGGGTGGAAGCCTCGTGGACTTCGAGCAACCCCGAGCCCGCCGAGAAATTCTTCTCGCGACGGGCCGTGCTGACGGGCCGCCCGACCATCTGCTGGATCACGCGGTCGATCGACGTGTCCGCGCAAGCCTCTGTGCCGATCATCTCACCATCGCGCATCACCGAGACGCGGTCGCAAATGCGAAAGATCTCATTCATCTTGTGCGAGACATAGACGATGGCAACGCCCCGCTCCTTGAGCCGGCGGATCAAGCCAAAGAGCCGCTCCACGGCGTCATCGGTGAGCGCACTGGTCGGCTCGTCCATGAAGATGACCTTCGCATCGAGTGCGAGCACCCGGGCGATGGCGACGAGTTGCCACTGCGAAACGCTCAGATGACCGAGCGGCGCAGCGGGATCCAGCTCCAGGCCAACATCACGCAAGAGAGGACGGGCGGCATCGTGCAGCGCACGGGGCGAAACCCATGAACTGGCCTCGAGCCGCGCATTGCCGATGGCCAGGTTTTCCGCGATCGACAGGTGGGCAAAGAGATCAAACTCCTGGAGAATGATTCCCAACCCAGCCAGTCGCGCGGCGAGCGGACCGGACCAGTTGACCACTTTGCCGTCGAGCACAACTTCCCCTTCACTCGGGGCGGTGATGCCGCAGAAAATCCGCGCCAACGTGCTCTTGCCAGCGCCGTTCTCTCCGCAAAGCGCATGGACTTCGCCGGGCTGCAGTTTCCAGCTGATGCCTTTGAGCGCAGCGACCCCTCCGTAGTGCTTGTGAATGTTCCTGCATTCGAGCATGAGGTCTCCTAGGGAGAGGGCACCAGCTTGATATAATCGAGGCCGAAGTTGCTGCCTTTGGAAGCCGGATTCTGACCCGTGAGTGTCACCTTGAGGACCAGCTTGCCCTCGGCCAACGTCAAGGCACCGAGATCGACTGGATCCGTCGCCACCACTTTCGGATCATACAAATCGACCGGTTGGCCAAGATTTGCCCCATTCGCCGCGACCTGAAAAATACCGAAATCGGGTCCCTTGGTATAATGCGCTATGAGATGATAAGTCCCGGCTTTTCGATCCGGCACGGAAAGCTCGACAGACTCACCAGGCTGCTTCGCCTGCCAGAGCAGATCGTGATCGTTGCTCCACTCCTTCCCATACTGGAACTCCTCGTGGGCACCGAAGGACTCTCCCGCCGCGGGCTTCGTCAATGGCTTCAGACTCTCGCCCTCAATAACATTGGGTTCGTGATAGACTTCGGGACGAATCCAGTACCCGATACGGTCCGCAACCGGAACAGGCGTGTAGGGGTCCGATCCACCCGCGCTCAGGTACCAGAACACATCCACCGCGTACAAAGTTGGACGTGAATTCGGGTAATACTTCTCGATATCCGCTTCGAAAGACGTGTCGAAGGGAACGGAATCAGAGATGTGAAAGCGATTGTCGTCGAAGTGCCCCTGATTTCCTTCATTCAAAATCTGGTTGTGATAAGGACGCGAGAAATGGCCGGAGGAACTCCACGCATAACCAAAATAATCCTCAGATCCTGTACCAAAGGTTGATGGAAATTTTTCGCCATCGACGAAGAATTTGTCATCGCCTTCACCCCACCAATCACCGCGCGGATTCCACCCATGAAGATGCGTCCCGACATAGCGCCCGGCGCCCTGCGTGGTAAGCAACGTCCAGTCGGGAGCACGATCGGCCCGGGTAGTCAGGAACGCATCGCGATGCCATTTGGCGTGAAACCGGGCCAGGCTTTCAATCGGTTGATCGAGCGGAGCGTGGCTGACCTGCCAGTTCATCGCCACGGGGGCGGCGCCGTCATTGCCCACTTCGATGTGGGCCTTCTTGCCATAGGGCATGTACCAATAACTGTAGAAGGTGCCATCCGGCAAAAGCCCGACCGGCAAGGATCGGAACGTATCCGCGCCGCCCACGTAGGCGAAGAAATCGCCCAGTGGCGACCAAACGGCCGGCGCCTTGTCGTCATCCCACGTGATGCTGACCGTCAGTCGGCGAAGCAGGATGCGCTGCGCTTCGGGATCCTTCGGCAAATCGAGCTTCACCTTGAGCGCTGTTATCGCCCCGGCACCGCTTAGGTCCGCCACAGTCGCCGTCTTTCCCGCTTCCGCCGTAATCGGCTGGCTGTCCGTCTGCTCGCCTGTGTAGGTCGCGGGGGTGTTTCCGCATTGGCCGAGAATTTTGTCGGCCTGGTCGAGCGCGGCCGAATCGTCGGATGACAGATTCATGCTAAAGGTCGGGACAACGGTTCCGGCGGGAAACAGGGTGTACGTAAATTGATAGTACGCGCCCCAACCTTTATCGCCGACAATCTTGCACGACTTCTGGAAAGGGATGGGCGTGTAATTGTCGAACCCGTGCGCCGCCGCGGAAGGAATATAGACAATATTCGGACGATTGAACGGCGCCGTCTTTCCGTCAAAATAGCCTTTGAAGGGAAGATCGACCGTCGGGATGGTGGAACCATCGAGATAAATCTTCACATGGCCCAGGTCCGCCGTGGCCGACCAAGTCCGGTAGATGCAACCGGGCCCCTTGACATCCATGAACACGCTTTCGTCGCCCTCCTTGCGAATGATGCCGGCGCCGTCGCCATTGGCGCCCCAGGCGATGTACTTGTCCGTCGCCGCATCGTACTGGCTCCTCCGATCATAACTGGAAGCCAGGAATGTCTTTTCCCCGGCGGGTGGAAGCTTTGCGAGTTCCTGCAGCTCGGTCATGCGTTTGACGAGTTGCGGATAGGTATAGGTTTCGGCCTGAGAAGTCGCAGAAATCAGGACGAAAAATGCCAGAGAAGGTATGAAGCGGATCATAAGGATGTCATTGCCAGGTTGGGTATAATTGCGAAGTATCGAATGCTACGGTTCAAGGGACGCGGACAAGCTTGAGATAATCGATCCTGAACTCGCCGAGCGCCCCGGGTTGGGTTCGGGCCGGGTTATTTCCGGTCAAGGTGGCGCCAAGAATGTGATCTCCCGCCGGCAGGGTGATCGTCCCGAGGGCGAGCGGGCTGATCTTCTCGGCGAAGAGATCGGCAGGCACACCGACGTCCTTTCCATCGATGCTCAATTGGTAGATGCCCCCATTGGGCCCCGCTCCGAGGCGCGCCAAAACCTGATAAGTCCCGTCGTGGGCGACAGGAACTTTGAGCTTCAACGTTTCCACGCCGGGACGGGCGGTGCTCCAAAGGAGTTCCTTATCATTGCTCCACGCGCCCGGCTTGAGGTCCCATGTTTCCTCCACTTGAGGCAGCACGCGCAAATCGTCCGCGTTGACCGTCGACAAGTCCTCTCCTTCGATGTCGCCTGGCTCCACGTAGGTGCCGACCGGCGGCGTCCAATAGCCGACGCGCTGATCGACGGAGATCGCGGTGAAGGGATCGGTCCCGTCGGCGGAAAGATACCAATAGGTCTCAACGGCGAAGAGCGACTGGTGGCCATAGGGCTTCGGGCTGACGTCGGGGAAATACTTTTCGATGTAGCCGTCGAATGAGGCCTGAAAGGGAACGCTGTCGGCAATGTGCCAGCGGATGTTATCGACATTGCCGATGTTGGACTCGTTGAGCGGTTGCGCATGATAGGGCCGGGAGAAATAACTAGGGGCACCCCAGGCGTAGCCGAAGTAATCCTCGGAGCCGGTACCGAAATAGGATGGAAATTTTTCGCCATCGATGAAAAACTTGTCGTCGCCTTCTCCCCACCAGCCGCCGTGCGGGTTCCAGACGTGCAGCATGGTGCCCACATAGCGGCCCCGGCCGGCCGTTTTCAGAATCGTCCAGTCGGGCATGCGATCAGGACGGTCAATGGGAAGCGCGTCCCGATGCCACTTGGCATGAAAGCGGCCGTACTGCGCGATCGGTTTCGTAAGCGGCGCATGAACAACTGTGCAGGTCAGCGGGACTGGCGCTCCGCTGTCGTTGCCGATTTCCACGACGGCATGGCTGGCGAACGGCATGTACCAGAAGCTGTACAAGGTGCCATCCGCGAGCAGTCCGGTGGTCAGCGTCTTGTACGGCTGGGAACCGCCGATGGTGCCAAAGAAATCGCCGAGGGGAGACCAGACCGACGGGTTCTTCTCGTCGTCCCACGTGATGCAAATCGTCAGCTGCCGCAGTAAGGTCCGCTGGGCATCGGGATCCTTGGGCAGGTCCAGCTTGACCTTGATCGCGGTGATGGCTTGGGGACCTTTGAGATCGACGACCGTTGAATTCCCGCCGGGCGCCACGGTGATCGCGGGCGTCTCGACTGCCTGACCGGGACGATCGCCCGCGGGATCCTGGCCACATTGACCGAGCACCGTGTTGGCCTTATCCAGAGCGGCCGTGTCCTCCGATGACATCGGCAGGCTGAAATTGGGAACAATCGTGCCGGGCGCGAATTGGGTATAGGTGAATTGAAAATACTGGCCCCAACCCGAATGAGGAACCTTGGTTTCTCTCTCCCCCACGATTTTGCATGATTTCTGGAAAGGGATGGGGACGTAAATATTGCCGCCAGGAACCCAGCGCGTGATCTTGCCCACGACTTGGCCATCAAAAGAAACGCCCGGGCAAGCCAGGTTCGGCCATGGAAAAGGTCCCTTGATGGGATCAAAATAGGTCCGGAAGGGCAGATCAACGACGGGTTTTTCGTCCCCATCGAGGTAGATTTTTGCGAATCCGCCTTCCGCGTCGGCCGACCAGATGCGCCAGATGCAGCCCGGGCCCTTGATCTCGGCCAGGACTTCCGTGTCACCCTCTTCGCGGATAACGCCCGAACCGTCGCGATCGGCACCCCAGTTGATATATTTGTCCGTGGCAGGGTCGTACTTGCTGGAACGGTCGTAGCTTGAATCCATTCCTCCCGTTTCACCGACTGGCGGCAACAGGGGCAGGAGTTCGAGATCGGTCATGCGCTGCACCAGGTCCGGGTAAGTGAGGCTTTCCGCTCGAACGTACAGCGAAAAGGAAGTGAGCCCCATCGTGAGGAGCCAACGAAGACTCGATCTCATAAGGCAATGCCACGAGGGCTATATCGCAATGCCGATGCAAAACAAGAGCGACTTTATTTGAAGACCTGTAAATCATATCGCAGCCGGGTCGAGCCCCTCGACGGGAAGCAGGGTGAGGCGGTGCGCCGGCGTCGGGCGTCCGGGCCGGAACGCAGCCATTTCCTCCACGCGCAAAGTGACCCCCGGTATGGTGAAAAGAGCGGTCATGACCTCGTTCCGCAGCAAATCCGGATCGGCCTCGGCGCGTAGATTGAGCACGAGCCGCCCATCCCGAAACGAGGCGTTGGAGGCCCAGGTCACAGATGCTTCGCTGGCGGTGGAGCTCAGGCCGATCGAGCCGAAGTCGGACGGATGGCCTGACTCAATGCTCACTTTGCAGTGGGCGATCTCGACGTCCCGCGCGGCGAGTTGCCTTTTCAGACGATTGGCCAACGCCAGCATCAGTTCATCACCCGGGATCGCGGGATCGGCGGTGAAGGCGGCACGGGCATTCAACCAGCCGAGGAGCGCCTCCCCGTCTGCATAGATATCGTAATCGACTTCCATCGCGCGGCGTCCGTCGAGCTGGCGGGAAAGCATCAGATCGAACCACGCGGGTAGGCCCTCGCCCGTCTGGCAGGAGACTTCCAGGACGCGGGCATGGGGAAACTGCCGGCGCAAGGCGGTTGCCAGTTTCACGCGGGAATCGGGCATCAGCAGATCCACTTTGTTGACCAAGATGATATCGGCTTCTTCGAGCTGCTTGCGATAGATGTAGATGACCTTGTCGCTAAAGTGCTCTTCCGGCTCAAGCCCGAGCGCGGCTGCGCAGCGAACAGGATCGACCAAAACGGAGAGAGGCGCGACATCGTAAAGATTGCCGAACATCTGGCGCAGCGGATAACCCACGGTGGCGCGAACATCAGTACAGCTTCCGACCGGTTCGGCTATGAGGACATCAATCCCGCCCCGGCAAGCAAGCTTTTGCGTCGCCTGCATCAGGCTGTCGAACTGGCAGCAGAAGCAGCCGCCAGTCACTTCCTCCACTGGATGCCGGGCCGCGAGTACCCGGCCCGTATCGACCAAATCGATGCCCTGGTCATTGGTAATCAGGCCGGCCCGCAGGCCCCGTTCGTGAAGATAGGTCGCCAAGCGAAGGATCGCCGTGGTCTTGCCGGCACCAAGAAAACCGCCAATCATGGCGTAACGGACTTTCCCCATGATTCGTTCTACGGCATCTCTGTCTAGTCGTAAAGCAGTTTTGCGAGATCGGTCACGCATGTGCGGAAAAGTGGCAGTTGACAAAGAATAGCCAGACATTCATAAGCAGTTTGTGGTCATTCCATCTCCGCACGGTCCCATCGACGATTTTGATCGGGTGCCTGTGGTCAAGTCTGTCTTCGGCCGAGGGTGCCCCGGAAGTCTTCCGGGGCGGCCAACTCCGGCGGATCGCCATGCCCATGTGCGGGATCTCCCAAAAATGCGTAATCGGTTTCTCTCCACAGATAACCGGAGGATTTTCGCGCACCTTTTATCACCGCCGAGGGTTGGGGTACTTATGCGCAAACCCTCGTCGGCGGAAAAATGGAAGCAAGCCTTGAGATCAAATCCGGCTGGCTTCGGCTGCAACGCGTGAATCTGGTCAAAATCCAACCCCAGCCCATCCAACAGCAAAGGCGCCCCTCAATGGCGTTGCGACACCGGTTTCCTGTGCCGCCGTTCGAAAGACCATTATGAACCATCCCCCTTCCCCCTACCGGGGCGAGAACACTCGGCCGTTGACCGAGGGCGACTTCGATCTCACCCGCCGGCAAGAGGGCCCCGCACCGGTTCCCAAGCCATGTTGCTGTCCACCATGCATGGACCGCCGCTTGTTCATGCGCCTGATAGGCGCGGGCAGCCTGGCCGCTCTCGGCTTCGAGTTGCCCGTGATGGCCGGCCCCTTCGATAATCCCAATTTCGACGTCAACATCCCCGCCGACAAGAAGCTGCACCCCGACTGGGTCAAGGCGCTGTTTGAACGCGGCACACCGGAGGTGTTTCACGGCGAGCAGCTCACCAGTATCCGGCTTCCCATCGGCGGAATTTGCTCCGGGCACGTTTACCTGGATGGAAATGGGAACATGGTCGATTGGATGGTCTATCCGATTCCGCTCCCGAAATCGATCGCCCAAGGCTTCGCGCTGCGGACGGTTGTAGACGGAAAGACGGACGTCCGGCGCCTCAATCATCAGGGCTTCCCCGACATGACGTTCCGCGGGGAATACCCCATCGCCGAGCTGGATTACGCTGACGCCACCGTCCCCGTGCAAACCAGCGTGGAGGTCTTCTCTCCCTTCATCCCGCTGCGCGCGGATGACTCGGGGCTGCCCGCCACGATTTACAGCTTTACGCTAAAGAACACCGGCGCATCCCCGGCCGAGGCAACGCTGGCGGGGGGCCTGGAAAACGCGGTCTGCCTTTCCCACCGGTTTAGCACCGAGGCCAACCGCCGCAACCAAGTCATCCCGGGCCCCGGCATGACCGTGCTGAATTGCACCGTAGAACCCTTGCCGAAAGACCCGAGCCTGCTGCCGGATCGCCCCGCCATCATCTTTGAGGACTGGGACAAACCAACCTACGAGGGTTGGTCAGTGGAAGGCGCCGCCTTTGGCCCCGGCCCGATCGACCGCGCTGAGCTGGAAAAATTGTTCGGCAAGGACCTCGGCGGCGAAAGCCCGCGCATGATCAACACCTACTTCAGGAACAAGAGCAACACCGGAACCGGCAAGCTCTCCAGCGCGCCCTTCACCATTCCGCGTCGCTACATCAATATCTGGATCGGTGGGGGCGATATTCCCGGCCAGACCTGCGTCAACCTCCTGGTCGATGGCAAAGTCGTGCAGAGCCAGACCGGCACGCGCGAAAACAAGCTTGCCGAGCACTTTTTCAAAGTCCGCGATTTGGAGGGAAAGCAGGCGCAGTTGGAAATCGTCGACGCCTCCGAGGCGGAGTGGGGCCAGATCAGCGTGGGACGAATCACTTTTGCCGATGCGCCGGGGGACGGCACCCCGCTGGAACAGCTTCCTGACTACGGGTCGATGGCGCTGGCGTTGCTGGGGGCGCCCGCGGAGATGGGCATGGCCAAGGGCTCGATCGGCTTCGATGGCAACCAGGCCGACGACATTTCCGTCCCGATCACCGAAATGCTAGTGGGTACCTTGGGCCGCACGGTGCAGCTTCAGCCCGGCGAAACGGCCACGGTGAATTTCATCGTGGCATGGCATTTTCCCTGCCTGAAGCTGGATAGGCTGGCCGATACGGGTCGCTACTACGCGAAGAAATTCGCGTCCGCCCAGGCCGTGTCCCAATACATCGCGACGAATTTTGAGCCATTGACCCAGGCGACCCGGCTCTGGCGCGATACGTGGTATGACTCGACGCTTCCCTATTGGTTCCTTGACCGGACGATGATCAACGTTTCCACGCTGGCGACCAGCGGCTGCATGCGCTTTGCCAGCGGCCGATTCTACGCATGGGAAGGTGGCTTTTCTTGCTGCCCGGGCACCTGCACCCACGTCTGGCAGTATGCTCATTCCATGGCGCGGATTTTTCCGGAGTTGGAACGGGACACCCGCGAACGGGTCGATCTCGGCGTTGCGCTTATTCCCGCCACGGGCGTATCGGGCTTTCGCGGCGAATACGACATGCACCTCGCCGTCGATGGCCAGGCAGGCACGATCCTGCGGATTTACCGCGAGCACCAGATGTCGCCAGACGACTCTTTCCTCAAGCGGAATTGGAGCAACATCAAACTCATGTACAAGCCGCTCTTCGCCCTCGATCCGAACGAGGAGGGCATCATGCAGGGCGCCCAAATGAATACGCTCGACCAGCCTTGGTACGGGCAGATTTCATGGATGAGTTCCATGTACTGCGCGGCGGCGCGGGCGGGCGAACAGATGGCGCAGGAAGTGGGCGACGGCGAATTTGCCTCCAAGTGCGGCCAGATCGCTGATGACGGATTCAAGAACATCGGGACACGTCTCTTCAACGGCGAGTACTTTTTCAACCTGATCGATCCGCTGCATGCCAACACCGCCAATTCCGGCGACGGCAGTCACATCGATCAGGTCTATGGCCAAAGCTGGGCCTTCCAGGTGGGCCTGCCACGCATCCTGCCGGAGAAGGAGACGCGCACCGCCCTGCAGAGTCTTTGGAAATACAACTTCAGCCCCGATGCCGGCGCTTATTTCGCCGCGCATAAATCCGGTCGCCGCTTTGTCACTTCGGGAGACGCCGGCATGATCATGTGCACCTTCCCCCGCACCGACTGGGACTACAACAAGGCCTCCGGTGGCGACCCGGTTCACCACGGCTTTGCCTATTACTTCAACGAAACCTGGACCGGCAACGAATACCAAGTCGCCGGCCATATGCTCTGGGAGGGCATGCCCCTGGAAGGCATGGCCATGGTCCGGGCCATCCACGACCGGTACAACCCGCTCAAGCGCAACCCCTACAGCGAAATCGAATGCGGCGGTCACTATTCCCGCGCGATGGCCAGTCACGGGGTGTTCCTCGCCGCGTGCGGTTATGAGTACCACGGCCCCAAGGGTCAGATCGGTTTCGCGCCCAAGCTCAGCCCGGAAAATTTCCGCGCGCCTTTCACCAGCGCCGAAGGCTGGGGCACTTATGCGCAAACCATCCGCTCCGGCAAAATGGCCGCCACCCTCGAGCTGAAATCAGGTCAGTTGCGCCTGCGCTCCGTTCGTCTCGCCATGGATCCGGCACCAGCCGCCCCGAGCGCCACAGCAAGCCTCGCCGGCAGCTCCGTACCGGTCACGTGCCTTGCGGCCGATGGCAGACTGCAGCTTCAGTTCGCCAACGAAATTGTAATTCCCCAGGGGCAAAAGCTCTTGCTGGAAATCGGCTGATGAAAATCGTGCTCTTTAACATCCAGCGGATCGAGGTTGAACGCGTCAGGGAACACGGATTACGGGGCGAAAGGATACGACCTAGCCCGACCACGCCGTAAGAAGTTCTAAATTTTATTTAAACCGTCCATTTTCAATCATCGTCGGCATCGATCTTCAACCAAAACAAAATACATCCTATGCTTACGCGTCCCTTCAACGGCGCCCACGAAGGGCACCAACTCACCAACCTTTCCTTCCCCATTGGCGGCCTCGGCGCCGGCATGTTTTGTCTCGATGGCACCGGCGCATTCTCCCACTTTTCCATCCGGCATCGGCCGGGTATTTTCAAAGAATATGCCACCTTTTCCGCCATCTCGATCAAAAAGGGAAAGGAGCAGAAGGCCGTGGCCCGCGTGTTGGGAGGATCCCGTTCCCGATTGGAAAGACTTTGCATGCGCTGAACGGGGGCTAGCCTCAAATTTTCCATGTCCAAGTTGCACCTTATCGCGGCCTGCGCTTTTTCGTTGCTGGTCATCACCCTTTCAACTGCTGGTGCCGAGGATACGATGTTCCCGCCTGCAGCAGCGGCACAGCCATTCATGAACTTTGATGGCAAAGGCTTTATCGTCAACGGCCAGCGGATGTTTCTGGTCTCCGGTTCGATTCATTATCCGCGAGTTCCTCGCGCCCTTTGGAGTAACCGGTTACTTCGACTAAGCCGCGGAGGTTTTAACACGGTCCAGACTTATGCCTTCTGGAACTACCACGAACCCCAGGAAAATCAGTTTGATTTCACCGGCGAAAAGGATTTCGAGGCCTATCTCAAAACCGCGCAAGATCTGGATCTTTACGCCACGGTGCGCGCCGGACCCTATGTCTGCGCGGAGTGGGATTCTGGCGGCTATCCGGTTTGGGCCAAGTTCAAACCTGATGTGATCGTGCGCGAGGACGATCCTGCTTATCTGGCTCTCCAAGATCATTGGTTTGGCGAAATCCTGCCGAAAATCGCCGCCCATCAGATCAACAAAGGCGGCAATGTCATCCTGGTTCAGCTCGAAAACGAAGGGACGCGCGCAGGGGCGTGGCTGACCGATCGGGCGCCCGATCCTTATTATCAGGATATCCACGACCAGGCGGTAAAGAACGGAATCGAGGTGCCCTTCTTCATGAGCGGCTATCATCACGGCGCGGTTCCCGTCGTGGAAAATCCCGATAATACCGGCCGCCAGTGTCCCTGGATCACCACCGAAATTTGGGCCGGCTGGTATTTGGACTACGGCATGAAAGATTACGGCTACATGCGCATCCTGCGTTGCAATGAGAAAATCCTCGCCCGCGGCGGCAATGGCTTCAACTACTACATGTTTCACGGAGGAACCAATTTCGATTCCTGGAACGATAACGAGAACGCGGCCAGCTACGATTACAGCGCGACCCTGGGCGAGACGGGAGACATGCGCCCGATCTACTACCGCCTGAAGGCCAATAATTTCTTTGCGACCAGCTTCGCCGATATTCTGGCGAACAGCTCGGATGCCACGTCCGGATACCAGGACTTCGTCACAAATGCCCGCGTGATCGGCGCGCGCAAGAGCCCGGCGGGCACGGTCGTATTTGTCGAGGGCAAGGTCACCAACGAGGATCCGGTGACCATTAAATCCATCGGCGCAGGCGTGGGCGGTTCTATCCACGTGCCGCCGTTGGAAGTGACGCCCATTGTACTCGATGCGCCCATTGTGTCCGGTCCCAGCCCGATCAAGATTGTCCAGGCCACCACGGATATTTTTGGGATTGCCCGGAATGGCACAACCACCACGCTGATTCTCTACGGCCAGCCAGGGGACACCGGACAACTGACACTGATGTTGGGCGATACGGCCAAGACGTTCGCGATCCCCTACCCGACAAACCTGCCGTCCGAGATCATCGAGACGGTCGGCGGACAAACCCTGCGCATTCTCTCTATGTCCCGGCAGCTTTCCGACCGGACTTGGATTGTCGGCCATCCGCAAAATCAATATGTCGTCGTGGGCCCGGAATACGTGGGCGAGTTCAGCGTTGAAGACGGCCATCCCTCGATGAACATCGAGCGTCCGTACACGCATCCCGCACCCAACAAGGTGATCGTCTACGGTCCGGCATCCATGCCCGATCAGCACCTGGAGGTCAAATCCGACCCGTCCATCGACTCGGCTCCGGCTCCGATTTTGACGAACTGGCAGATCTCGATTCCGGCCGCGTCGAAGCCCGGCTTTGATGATTCGTCCTGGAAGACATCCGACGATCCTCTTCAGATGGGAGCGGATGGAGACATTTCCGCATTTGCGTGGTATCGGGCATCGGTTCAAGTTCCAACGGCGGGCCCGGCGACGCTGACCTTCCCCGGCGCGGCCGACCATCTCGTCGTCTTCATCAATGGCAAGCGCTGCGCGGCGACGCCCAGCCTGGTCGAGCCCAAGCCGACGAGTCCCGATTTGAAAAGCGGCAATCTTTCCTGGACCGTCCAGGCCAATTTCCAATCGGGACCCATTTCGATTGCCGTTTTGGCGAGCCACCAAGGCCGTGATAAGGCGGGCGGGTATTATGGCCCCATCGATAATTATTTCTCCAAGGGCATTTTCAAGCCGGTTTATCTGGAACTCGCAGGACAAAAGATTCCCGTGAAGGGTTGGAAAATGCACGGCGGACTGCCGGCGCTGTCGGCGCTATCCTTCCAGCCGCTTGCTTCCGCCAATGATTCGCCGGCTTTTTTTCAAGGCACCTTCACCGCGTTCCCGCCGAATATTGGACCTTACCCGATTCTGCGGGTGACAACGACAGGTCTGTCGCGCGGCACGATTTTTCTGAATGGCCATTGCATTGGGCGCTATCCCTCGGTCATCAAAGTCAACAAGGTGCCCTTGGGAATGTATCTGCCCGAATGCTGGTTCTCGTCTGATGGGAAGAATGCCCTCACCATCTTTGACGAGGAAGGACGCGCCCCCTCGCAAGTCCAGCTCCAAGTTGAAATGGCATCGAGTCGCGAAATTATCGCCGTCTCGAAACCGGCGGACAAAGATGTTCCGATTGATTTGCCGCCCTATCAACCGGTCGATTTGAGGGAAACGGCCCACATCAATGCCGCCACGGAAAAGCCGATAACGGCGTCCTCCACCTTGCTGGATAACGACCCGTCCAACGCCAACGATGGTGATGATCAAACCTATTGGGCGCCGGCAACTCCGCCGACGCCGGACAAGCCCGCATGGTTGCAGGTCGATTTGCAACGCCCATATCCGGTCGTGTCGTGCGAAATTTTCTGGCGTTCTCAAGCATCCTGGTATCCCCATCTGCTCGAAGCTTCGCTCGACGGAAAGACTTGGACGACCCTGGTCGACAAACGCCAGGACGTCGACCCCGCGAAAGACACTCAAAAGCGGACCTCCACTACGGATCGCTTTTCCAATGCCCCCGAATTCCGTTATATCCGCCTGACCGTAACGAATTCCCTAAACCCTCAAAAACCTCTGGAAATCTGCTCCTTTCGCGTCTGGAACGTGCCTCATAATTAAAGATCACTGAAAAACGCGCAGCGACGCTGGCTTTTGTGACAGTGTTGTGTGACATAGCGGGCCTTTCGATGTCAGATGTTCGGCAACTCACTTGATTATCAATATCTCGACAAGGCTTAGCGGAAGGGGTGGGATTCGAACTGAAAAAGCCGCTTTTCAGAGGTATTTATAGAGGTTTTACCTCTGAGGAACAAACCTATTCGTGCCTTACATCACACCTACTTTTAGCGTATATTTGCAGCCTCTTCTCTGACAGTTTTTCTGACAGTTCTCGCGACAATAGAAAGTATTCCCCGATGCGTCGCCTCGGTCTGAATAAAAAATGATCGCGAGCAGAGAAATTAATCGGTAATTGCTCATAAGTTGAATTGATGGCAGCTGAATCTGTCGAGTTTCTTGGGCTTGCCGGCCTCGGCTTGGCCAAAGCGTCCGCGCGACTTGGGCGGACGTGAATTTTGAGCGGCCTCACTCGTGACGTTCCGGCACAAGACCTAGACCCTTCACGAGCGCATTCAGCAACCTCTCTTCCCGCCCCTTGCCGACCTACCAGAAAAAACTCATGGTCTGATGCGTTATGGAGAATCGCCGCGTCCGTGATTGTCGTTTGTCCTGTGGTATCGG
>FSWX01000254.1_pt1 | contig 17418 bp, 8 predicted proteins | sample 1638111 | NCBI WGS metagenome assembly FSWX01 (sample SAMEA3914788, study PRJEB12502) | metagenome | biome: forest; material: soil | place: Canada | collected 2011-07-03 | depth 0.1 m | reverse complement strand
GTGAAGGTGTTGGTGCCGGTTCCGGTGGCCGTGGTATTGGAGGTGAAGACTTCAGGCGCGGTGCCATCCGACTCGATGGTGGCCCCGCCGTTGGCGCCGGCGAAGTTCACGACACGGTCGGTCGTTTCACCGGGGCCACTATCGGTGATCATGTCATTACCAGCCCCGCCGATCCAGATTGTACCCGTTGCAACCGTGGTCGGAGCACCAAGGCTGCTGGAGCTCGAGTGCACGGTTCCAAGCGCTGAGCTGGTGGACACGCTGTTGAAGGACGTGATGTCTACCGTCCCGCGAGAGATGGTCGTGGTGCCGGTATAGGTATTGGCGTTTCCGAGCATGGTGATACCGGCCAGACCGCCGAAAGACAGATTGCCCGTCCCGACTCCAGGCACGGCGGTGTCGCTGATGACCGCGTTGGTCATGTTGTATACGGTGGGCGCGCCGTAGTTATCAAGAAGCAGCGTTTCAGCGCCTGCTCCCTGGCCGTTGCTGATATAGATATTGCCGTTGAATGTCGTCGTGCCGGTCGTGTTAAATTGGGAGGCGAGCTCAACCGTGCCGGCCCCGGTGACCGGGTTCGAGCCCACCAGGCCGTCGTTGAAGGTGATGTTGCCGGAACCGGCGACAGTAGAACTTCCGATGGTAAGCAGGAGGGTGCTTGTGCTTCCGGGCAGGAAGGCATTGAACTGAATCGGCGCATTGATGGTGTAAGAACTAAGTCGACCCGAGTCGAGGTAGATTGTGCTGCTGGTGACAATGGAGAGGGCGGACGTGCTGCCCAGGGCCGTCGAGCTGCCGATGACTAAGGTCCCCCCCGCCAGGGTGGTGGCGCCCGTGTAGCTGTTGTTGCCTTCGAACTCCGTCCAACCTGTCGTCGACGAGGAGGAATAGACGCCGATGCCGCCCGTTCCCAAAGTAATATTTCCCGACAAGACCAGGTTGGCGACGTTGCTCAGATTGCCGGTGCTATTGAAGCGGGCAAAATTGACATCGTTGAGCGTGACGCTGGAACCATACGTGAGCGTTCCCACACCGCTAACGGCACTGTTGGTGCCATTCAAGTCCGACGGATCGATACCCAAGGTCGAACCGGCGGCAAAATTACCCATGGAATTATTGATGAAATAATCTACGTCCCCTGACCCAAATTCAGCCCCGCCCGTAATGTAATTCGTACCACCATAGCTGAGGACGACAGCCGCGCCGCTGCTGACATCGATCGGGCCGTAGCCATAGGAATAGGGCGTGGCGAAATAGAGCGCACCCGCCTCGACGTTCGTGACGCCGCTGAAAGAGTTATTATTACCGGCAAGAACCCATGTGCCACCTCCCGTCTTGGTCACGGAAGTTTGCCCCGATCCGTTATCCTGGATGCTGGGGGCCATCGTACCGTAAAATGCCACGTTCCCGTTGCTATTTCCCGAGTGGACACCGGCACCGTAGGGGATGTTGGTGCTTCCGATCGCGTTGAGCGTCAGCGTATCGGAGTAATCGGCCCCGGTAAATCCAAGGGTGCCGGTGTTGGTGAAAGTGAGCCCCGTGGTGATCGAATTGCGGTTGTAGTCGATGGTGGCGCCGTTGGACCCGATCTCAAACAGGCGATCGGTATCCTGCATATTGTTGCCAGTCCATTGAAGCGCGCCGCCGTTGATGACGAGATTGGCGGCGTTGTTGGGATCGGAGAGCCCCAAGGAGTTGGCCGTATCGAGGAATGCGGCGGAAACACCGGAACCAGTCGTCGAAGCAACCGAGCTGAAGGTGACGACGGTGCCCGTGATGCTCGTGATGGTGACGTTGCTGCCAAAGGAACTATTCGCCAATAGCGTTTGGCCAACGGCAAGCCCCGCGGCGTTCGACACCGTACCGGTGTTGGAACCGGCGGTGATGCTCATGGTCGGTTGGGCAGAGAACGAGCCGAGCTGGAGCGTGCCCGTATTGATGATCGTGGCCCCGGTGTAGGTATTTAGCCCGCTCAAGGTCGTGTTCATGTTGGGATTCGCCGCGGCACCACCCGTCGTCGAGTCTATAATGACGTTGCCCGAACCGCTAATCACGCCAGAGACGATGTACGCGCCGCCATAAGGGGAACCAGCCACTTTCAACACTCCATTATTGTTGATCGCTCCGGTAAAGCTCCCGGCGCTGCTGGCTGAGCCGTAGAAATCGAGCGCCAGGGTTCCCGTGGAGGAAATATTCGCCGCGGTGGCGCCGGAAGTCCCGTAGACCCCGCCTCCGAGCTGCATATAGCCGTTTAGGACGTTGACGGTGCCCGGGACAATATTGGCTGCGGCGAGAGGGGTGACCATAAGGGCCGAAGTCGAGCTGTTTTCGGTGAGAGTCACACCAGCGCTAATGCCGCTCTCAAGATAGGTAGTGCCGGTGCCGGTACCCGTATTGTCGATGGTTTCACCGGCACCGCTCGCCGCGCCACTCACGACAATATTGGATGCCGTGTCCGCGTTGAACGTGACCGTGTTCGTGGTACTTATCGCGCCGACCGTGATGCTTCCCGTGCCATTGCTGTTAAAAGTGGCGTTCTCGCTTCCACCCAATGCACCCGTGAGCGCAATGTTGCCGCTGCTGCTATCGGTGAACGTCTCCTTGCCGGTGCCGGTTTGACCGCCACTGATTGTCAGCGAACCAGAAGCGGAGTTGGTATAGGTGACAGGGCCGCTGCCGCTGATGGCCGTGGAGACGGTCATCGGGGCGCTTCCGCTGGTGGAGAAGGCCACGCCGCCCGAGCCGACAACCAAGGCATTGGCGACGGCCAAGGCCGAGTTATTGCTCGTCTGCGTGATGCTCGTCACGTTCGTGCCGGGGTTGATCGTCACCGTGCCGGTGCCCGTGCCGTTATTGGTGAAAGTTCCTGCGTTGTTGATGGAACCGGCTGCGGAGAACGTTATTCCCCCCGAGGAATTCGCATCGACGGTCAGGTTATGCGCACCCGTCACGACACCAGTCTCGGTGAGCGTGGCGCTGCCGGTGCTCGTGAGGACGATATCGCCTCCGAGGGTAATGGCTCCGCCCAAGCTCAGAGCGGCGCTGCCGTTGTAGCCAAAATTACCATTCCAAGTCTGGGCGCCATTGCCGGCGCCGGGCAGCGTGATGGTATTGGTGATCGTGCCTCCGTTAATCGTCAAGAGATTCGTATTGCCGCCCAAGGCATTGGCATTGGAAAGCATGAGGGTGCCACTGGTGAGCGTGACGCCGCCGGTCATCGCCTGGCTATCGTTATTGGTGAGGATGACCTCGCCGGTGCCATTCAAGTTAAGGCCCAGCGTAACGCCGGTCCCGGTCTGGGAGATGATGCCCGTGATGGCGGTGACGCCCGAGCCGCCGATATTGAGCGTCTTCAATCCGGCGGTGCCGCCCGTGAGGCCGGTTTGAATGCCACCGGAGAGCGTGAGGGTGCCCGTGGCGCTGTTGTTGGTAAGCGTGTAAATTTGCGACGTGGCATCGGTGCCGAGGACGAGCTTGGCCGCGATCAATTCGTTGTTTGTCACCGTGGAGTTGACCGTGATGGCGCCACCATTATTCAATGTGACTGTCTGGCTACCCGCGGACCCGGCGCCGATGGTGTACGCCGCCGCACTGGAAGTATCGAAAACGATATTGCCGATGGTGATGCCGCTCGCACTGATGACAACGTTGTTGTTTCCAGCGTTGTTGAAAGTCGCAGTATCTCCCGTCCCGGGCGCCGCGCCGGAGCTCCAGTTGGTCGTCGTTGCCCAAGTTGTGCTAGTGGTGCCGTTCCAGGTACCGCTCGTGGCACGGGCGGCTTGCGCCGTCAAAAGCGCTGCTGATACCGCAAGGCTTAATCGCGCCAGAGTTGCGATAGGACCAAAAGTGACGGACAGAGCACGACGCGTAGCGAAGGTATTGGACATAGTTTCTCGAGGTTTAGAGGCCTTAACGAAGGGGAGGAACGACGATTCGAATTTCTACTGCAATGCGCTTTTTATGTCAACTAGACTTTTTAATATATTGCGATGTTTTTATTTGTCTAAAGTGTCGAAGTCCTGTTCGCTTTATTCGATATTCCAAGCAAACTCGCATGAACTCGGGGCCTGACATGCCATATTCATACAAAATAAATATGAATCTGTCAATACCTTAAACCTTGCGCTTGCCCTTCGGATTATGGTCGAGCAGGAACCGGGGGTACCGGGGGCGGCAAGACGATACGAGTCAGGGGATGGACCGCCCGGGGTAGACTGATGGAAACCGTCTGCTGAGAGGGACGGATGCCGCTCGCTGGATCTGGCGGAGGCGGCGAGGGAAATTCGAGCGTCATGATCGCAGCCTCATTCGGGTGAAGGGTGGTCAGGAGCTGGCTCGGCAAATAGTGCGGGCCCGCCGGGTCAGGCGCCACGGCGGCAAAGGTCTTCTGGGTGGCGTCATCCGTCAGGGTCGATGATGCGATTGAAAACGGGCGCGGGCGGTACATTCCGGTCGAAATCATTTCCGGAGTCGTCCCGGGGGGAAGAGGCACCTCGACTCCGATCGTGGTTCCGCGTGCCGGAGCGTCGCCGCCAGCGTGAAGTCGAAGGGCCACCAAAATTCGATTCCCGGCGATCCTCTCAAGGTGAAACACCTGATAATGAATACCGGGCCAGTTCGTCGCCACAACATAGCTTGGCTCTTTCTCGTTGGTTTGCGCCGCGAGCCCGAGGGCCGAGACCAGGAACAGCGTGACAAAACTGAGCAATTTTAGCGCGTCAGCGGATTTCTTCGGCATAAATGATGCGATACACGTAATTGGGATTTGTAGGATTGACTCCGCTGGTGCCGACAGTGGCAGGGTCGTCCAGCGTTTCCACAGTTTGATCGTTGCCGGGGCTGGCGGAATTCCCGTAGACGCCATCCGTACCGGGATTAAGGTCGCGCTCGACGATGTAGTGGTAGCGGACGGTTGAGGTAATTTGGTCGCCCGACTCATACTGTCCGTAGTTGGTATTGCCTATTGTCTTGGTGATGGCTTCCCCTTCCACCCAGATCGAGAAGGTGTTGCTCTGCGTTGTCATGTTGCCAATGATTTGCCGCACGAGGTCATTGCGATACGCGTTATTGGAGGCGACGCTGCTGGCGATCGCGGGAACATTGCAAATCTCACCCGGCATGCGAAAAGGCGCCGGCCCGCCGCCCGGTCCATAGGTGTTCGTGGTCAGATAATTCGAGATTTGGGTGGCGACGTTGGTTTCGTCCACCGCCGTGCCCGCGGTGAGCTGCGGAGCGCTAAAATCATTGGCGGTCAAGGAGGTGACATAATTTCCCGTTTGCGTCTGATTCACCACTAATCCGTGAAGAAGCGCCTGCAACGGCACCGTGCGCGTGATCCCAGGCGTCGGCACGTTCACGTTGGTCGTGTAGATAACTGAACCGTTCGGATTGATCCGTCCGCTCGTGGCGCCGCCATACGTCCCGTAAAGGAACATGTTGTTGACGACATTCGTCTTCGAATAGGCGACTTGGGTGCTGTAGAGACTGGGAGTGCCCGCTATCACCACGGTTGAATAGTTGGTGCCCGCGTAGGTTTCGTACGGGCTTCCGAAGGAGAGAAGCGACGATGGCATGTAAAAGAGATCCAGCATGGCCCAGTCGGGATAACTGAATGTCCCGCTGGGGTGGGTGATAGACTGGGTGGTCGATGTGGACGGGGCGAAATTGAGCAGCCGGTACGGCGTCCCGTGCTGCTGGACGTAGGGAACGGTCTCATCATCCGGCATCATACCCGTGCGGATGTATTGCAGATAGCCGATCGAGGGGAAACGCGCGGTCCGCGGCATTTGCGGCAAGTCGATGGTCGACGTGCCCGCCTCCACGGAATTGTCGATGGCCGGGAGCCAGAACGACATGGGATCCGACAGCCCCGCCTGGGTCTGCGAGGATTCCGGATAAATAGCGCATACGGATTCGTCCGATGGATTCGCGGTAGTCGCATTTTGATATTGCATCGTGGGAGGAGGCGTGGATGACGTGCTCCAGTCTGCAGGAAATTTATTTACCAGCGGATCGCTGACGTAATCGTAAACGTAGACCGTCGGGCTCTCGGCCAGACTTCCGGTTGGCGGCACCGGAACGGAGGCATTGATGGGAATGACCGCCGACATCACATTGGTGTAGGGACTGGCGCTCAAGGTGCTCGGCACATAAACGAAAGCTTCGCCGGTCTGGCTTGCGTCGTTTTGCTCGTTTGGTATTTGGGGATTCTTGTTCCAGACACTGCCCCGCATGGCATCTAGGGGAACGGCCCCCATTTCCTGGTTTCCGCGATTGACCGCATTTTCCTGGAGATATTGGATTCCCCCGCTGATCTGAAAAGTAGTGTCCAATGCGTTGGTCGTCATGGCATTGGTCGACATGGTGGAGTAGAAGCCCGATGCTTCGTTGGCGATGCAGCGGTACTGCCCCGGCGACCAATCGTTCAGCGGCGCGTAACTATTGTGCAAGCCCGGTCCCGGTTCGACGCCAGGGTACATTTGGAAGATGGGTGCCAAGAGTGCCCCCCCGTTCGGCCCGGTTCCCACATATTGACCGCTGGCGTTCGTGTTCCAAGGATGGTAAAGCGCTGCCAGGCCCTGATCTTGATCGGGGTAATTCGGATTATTTCCATTCCAGTCGACGCCTGCATTGCTTAGATTCACGACCGTAGTGCCGACTCGTTTGACGATTTGTGCTTGCAGGAGATTGTTTCCCCAGTAGCTGGCCGATTGCTGGCTTCCATCGGGAGGGAAAGTGCCGCCATTGGCGACATCCTTGGGCAGCGCTGCCGGGACTGCCAAAAAGTTATTCGTGCCTCCGCTGGTTGCGGGGGGAGCCGCCGGCCAAATCAAGGCCCCCATATCCTGGGAATTTATCAGTCCCTTCTGAAAGCCGTTGCCAATCTGCCACCCGCCGTAAACGATACTGTTATGGAAAAACGATACGCCTTCAAAACTCGAGGGAAACCAAAGTTCCAGGTATAACTGCGCATTCACCTTGGGAGGTATGCCTGCCGTTGGGGGATTCGAAGCCGGTGGTGTGCCGGCCTGGGTGGTAAACGCCATGAGCACTTTATCGAGCTTGGGATTGCGACCGACACCATTTACCAGTTCACCGCTCAGCCAGCCGCGTATGGCAAAGTCCCCGGATTGAGTGTGATAGCTATCACTGCGGCCGGCATCTGGAGAGAAATCCTTGCCCACCAGGGTTAGAATTTGGAGGGTGATGGAGTCGATTTGCCGAGGCGTGTACTTGCCGAGGTAGGAGGATGGGCCGGTGCCCGTGTAGGTGGTGCCCGGAAACGGCGGCCATTTGATCTGCACGCCGTCGGCGTTCGTGCCGCTGAGATAGTTCGCAATCACCAGGCCGTTGTTCCACGGATTGTCATCGTCGCCCGGAGACGAAATCGAGAACGTTGAGCCCATGGGGTCCTGCTGCCCAAAAGGCAGAGGCCATTTCACGTTCGCGTGGGTAGTCGTCGTCGTTTGACCGGTCGCCGCGTTCATAGCCGAATACTTGTCGACCATCGACAGCGCGGGCAAGACTCCGGCCACGTTGGGGGAATTGCCTCCGGCCTGGCTGGGAAAAAGCTCCCTCAGCGGCTGAAGCGTCGCGAGATTCCAGAGGCCGGGCGCCGTTGAGGAGGGATACATGCTATAATAACTGCCTTCCATCGTGGGAATGAGCGGCATCTTCGGCTGGCCAAAGATGTTGAAATCGGGGCTGCGACTGAAAGTCGTGAGGTTGAAAACGTTGTTGGTGTAGAGATCGGGAGTCGTTCCGGCCGCGCGCAGGATTTCGCGGGGCGAATTAAAGCCCACGGTCCGGGCGATGGTGACAATATTGGAAGCGGCGCTCGTGCTGAGGGGCGAGCCGCCCGAACTTAGTTCCTGCAAGCTGACTTCGCTGGGCGTCCCCGCGCCGAGGGAGCCGGCAAGGACGCCTTTCTGCGTTCCGTCTGCCGTATTAATATTGATCTTCGAGTTTTCATCGTCGACCCAGAAGGCATAACGGCCGACGATTTGGTTGGTCGCCGAGGCCGTATTGGTGGGATTGTTCAGGACGTTGACCCAGTCAACGTTCAGCGGAGTGGAATTCCCCAGAATGGGATAAGCCCCATTTTCGTCCGCCGCATTGAGGTTGGCCAGAGCCGGCGAATTAGTCGTATAAGAAAAGAGCGGATAATTCGTGACGGGTGTCGAGCTGGTATAGCTCCAGATGCTGATGATACCCGGCGACACCGACCAGAAATTAGTGGGCGGGGCAGCGGGTGAAGCGCCAACGAATCCATTATAACCCATGTCGCTGTCGCCGTATGGAGCGTCCCACTGACCCAGCGCCGCCCGAATCTGCGCAATCGCCGAACTTGTGCCGTAAATCGTCATCGCCCGCGCGCGCTGGTATTCGTAGCCGCGGCGGCTCGATTGGACCTCCCAGTTCATGGTGCCCAAAAAGGCAACGACGATGATCGTCATCAGCGCCATGACCAGCAGCGTGATAAGCAGGGCCGAGCCCGGCTTTGGGCCTCGCAAGCTGCGAAAAGATCTATTTGGGCAAACCTCGCTCATGAATCAATGCGGTGCGTCAGCAAGGTTCACCGTGGTCATCTGTATTTCCGTTCCCTTTTGAATGACCTTCGGGAGGCCGGTATAGAAATATTGGATGTCACTCCAGAGACTTCCGGCCGTCGGCGGATAGGTGCTGCGGTAAGAAGTCGGGATGGCCGTGAGCTGTTTGGCGGTTCGTGAATCCATGACGGCGACGGCCACTTGAATACTGGCGGGAGCGCTGAAGGTGGTATTAGTTTCCCAATTCCAGCCCGCAAGAAAATGGTTGGTGTAGGCGTATGGGTACCGCGAGTCGAAGGTCTCGGGCGCCCCGTTCGGCAAGGTTTGCTGAATGGGATTGCCGTTCGGATCGAGCGCCTGGAACCAAATTCCAATCACGTTTTCGGCCATGAGTCCGGCATAATTGTTCAACGAAGCGTGAGCTTGAATAAGCGTGTCCGAGATCCATTGGTTCGGCGAGGTGTAAACGGCGTAATCGGACGAGGAAGGATTGATCAGCACCCGTGAGAGGCACGGCGTCATGTTGGTCCATTGGATGAAGTAGCCGACGACGGCAAGATTTCCGTTGGTTCCACCGTCGGTGGCCAGCGGCGCCTGCCAAAAAGTGGCGTGGGGATACTCGTAAGTGGAGCTGACTGTCGGAGGATTGATGATCATCTGCAGTCCATTGGTGGTTCGCTGCACGGGGAACGCGGCGATACTCAGCTCCCGGGAAATTTTATCAAGCGCGGCCTGGGCCACCATGCGCCGTTCATTGTGGGCCTCACCGTCCTGCCAGGCGGAGGTGAGCGCGCCAAGCATGCTGGCCAGCATGATGACCAAAATCGATAAAATGCCGATGGCGAGGATCATCTCGACCAAGGTGAACGAACCGAGGGAGGAACGCCTCCCCTCTCGGTCCCAGGGACCGCGGCTACTCATAATTACATAAAGATGTGACAATGACGTTGGTGCTTCGGTAGAGCGGCGCCGGCCAACGAATGACCACCCGCACCGGTTCCATCATATAGATACTATAGCTCGAAGTATTAGGCTCCGGGTAGCCGGTCCCCGTGGGAACCGAATCTGAGATGAGCACCTGATAGTACGCGGCGCCCGAGCTGCTCGAATTCGTGGGCATTCCTTCGAAGGTATAATAATTCGTAATCGTCGCCGCCCCTCCCCGCCTGCTGCCGTTTGCGGTAGGTCCCCAAGTGATGGGGGCGCTGCTGATCGTGGTGAGCACCTGGCTGGCCACGTTGGTCAGGTGGCTGTAGTTATCCGACTGATGGACCAGCTGCATGGCGTAAGCCATGAGTCCCAGGATCGAAATAATCATGAAGGCGGCAACGGCAATGGCCACGATAAGCTCGATCAAGGTGAAACTGGATAAGCTTCTCGCGCGCCGGCGCCGCAATTCGGCACGCGGCTCCCACCCGGGTGAGGTACATCGAATCATCACGGACGCCCAATTTTCGTCATGCCTGTGTTGGCGACGAAGTAGAGATCATAATAGTCAGCAGCATTCCGGGAGGTAGTGTTTCCGTTTCCGTCCGCGACCCCGCCGATGAGACGAAGCCTCAGGGCGGCGCCGTTGGAAAGCTGCCCTCCAGCCAGCGTCCCGTCAGATTGGAAACACTGCGTCACCATTCCGGAAGTCGTGGAAACTTGCGTCCCCTTATATGGAACGGTCGATGGCAGCGGAGTGGGCAGGCTGGATGTCGTCTGCATGAACGTGTCGGAGGAAGTATTCTCGAAAACTACGCCGTTTGGAAGCAGGCGCCACGGCGAAAGTTGTGTCCATGCGCCGAAGCTGCCATCCGCCTGACGCGGCATTTCCCACAGGCTGTAAGCCGAACAGGCATTCGCCCCCTGGGTCATGATGAGCACAGCCGTGAAATCATTCTTGGCGATGGAGTTTTGTCGCGCCATGGCGCAAACGTCGACCATGTTGTTGCCCGCGAGACTAAGTGAACTAAAGCGCAGGGACGAAAAGGACGTGGCCATCAAAGCTGAAAGGACACTCATAATTGCCAAGACCACGAGAATCTCGGTCAGCGAGAACCCCCGTTTTCCTGTTGGAAATGAGCGCCGGTTCATTGCTTTAATTAGTAGCCTAAGCCGATATGGTTGTAAACAGTTTTTCGAATACTTTTATGATGACTCCATTTTCTTTTGATCATTTTATTATAAAGTAGTTTGTTCTCGGTATGATTTGCTTTTTTTCGGACGCACGGCAGGGTAGATGCCGTCGGCTACGCTCCACGGCCCTCGAAATCCCAAGAAAAATCACCTGTGTTGCAGAGTAAAAATGGACCAACGTCCCCGGTAAAAACCCTCAACAAGACGAATCGCCGAGGCCATTTCCTAATCGCCGGCGAAATACATTATGCACGGGTGATCGAAGGCGAATGGGAGCGGCTTCTCGATGCCTCACGAGAAGCGGGCCTTACCGCCATTACCACTCGCGCGTTTTGGAGCCTTCACGAGCCTCGGCCCGGCCTCTTCGATTTTTCCGGCCGAGCCGACGTCGGCCGTTTTCTCCAACTCTGCAAAGCGCGTGGGCTGGACGTCATCCTTCGTCTGGGACCTTACGCCGATTCCAGTTGGAGCTACGGCGGATTGCCCTTTTGGTTACGGGACGGAGCTAAAAGTGCCCCCGCGTGTTTCGCTGAGTACTACCTCGGACGTCTGGAGATGTACCTCGGAATGCTACTTTCGCAGATTGCCGATGAACTCACGCCCGGCGGCAGCGTGCTTTTTCTGGAAATAAATCGACTGGCCGGAGGTCTCCTACCCGGCGAAGACAGGAATCAATCCCAATACCAAACTCGAATATTGCAGCGTCTTGAGGCACTCGGCTTAAAGGTGCCCATCGTTCTCGAAGACGCGCCCGCCGTGCGCCGAACCAAGCCGCCTCCAGCCACCGTTTCGCCCAGAACGATCAGCCGGCCCTGGATTGATCTCTCCGCCTCAAAAAGTGAATCGGCAGGCGAGGAAACACCCGCCCAAAGCGCTTGGGAATTAGGCTACGAGTTCCTCCGGCTCATCGCCAACCGAGGCACGGCCGTCAATTACCGCCTTTGGCAAAGCGCCACGAACGCTGGCCGAAGCGCCGCCTACCTGCAATCCTCCAGCCCCGATCTCGACGCACCCCTCAATGCGTTGGGCGAGCGCACCGGCAAATTTGAAGCCCTCTCTTCGCTACACCTGGCTTTGCATCGATGCGAAGCTCTGTTCGCCGGCGTGGAGCCCGTCGTGAAAAATGCCGTGACAGAAGGAGGAGGCATCTGCGCGACATGGGGCACGGGTAAAAACGCATGCGCCATCTCGATCAATTCTCACTCCGAGCCGCGTACTCTTTCCGTCGCCGGCCGCGAGACTCTGCACCCCCCGCGGAGCGCCTGCCTTTGGAAGCTAAGGCCGGAAAATGCCCAGCCCCTCTGGAAAACCTGGACTGAGCCCCCCCATTCCGTCGTTGAGACACCTGCGTGCTGGGAACCTTTCGCCGCGGACGCGCCCTGGCTTTTCTTCCCGGAACCCGCCCCCTCGCTTCGCCGGGAAAATGTCAGCGCGCCGCAGCCGCTCGAACAGCTTACCCTGACTCGGGACGCAACCGATTACTGTTGGTACGTAAGCGACTTTGCGTCAACCACCGCCCGCCGCGCAAAACTACGAATCGCGCGGGGCGGCGATTTCTTTTATGTCTTCATCAACGGCCGGCTCGCGGATCGGACCCGTGGATCTCTCGTCCATCATCGCGGCCCGACGATACGCTTGAAGGAAAAAGGCGCCTCGCGCCCATCCATTGAAAATCGAGGCCGCGACTCCGGTTACGAGCAGACATTCTCCATTCCGTTGAACCACGGCCACAACCGCATCGATATTTTGGCCTGCTCACTTGGCCTTGTCGGCGGTGAAGGGGAGATCGGCATGCCGCTGCAGTACGAACGGAAGGGAATTTGGGGAAGCGTTGATGTGGACGGACATCGCCTGGAGGGTTGGCGGCATTACCCCGGCTTGATCGGAGAAAAATTGCAGGCCGATGCCGAGCTCGCCCGCGATTTTTCACCAATGATTTCGGACCCAGCGAAACCCATGCCTCCCCTCACGTGGTATCTAAAGGAATTCGAACTTCCCCCGCGCTTTCAGGATTCTGGGTGCGTCTGGGCCTTCGACGCATCGGGCGTCGAGAAAGGGACTCTTTGGCTCAATGGTCACGCGCTCGCCCGGGTGGTGCGGGGCGTGTCCACGGCTTCCGGCATTCCCCCGCAGCGCTACTATTTTATCCCCGCCAGTTGGTTGGGCCCCCGTAACCGCCTCGTCGTTTTCAGCGAGAGCGGCTTCCGGCCCGGGCCGGAAGCCCTCGTCTACCGGCCACGCCGCGCGTCCACAGCAAGGCCGTCCATGGCGCTACGCGCTAAGCCGGTTTCTGGAGAATAATCAGGTCCGGCTTGACCACCCGATGCTGGCCTTGCGGCGGGAGGCTGCCGTCGATGCGTTCCTGCAGCAGGCGCACGAGCTCGTAGCCAAGTTCCAGGTTGCGCTTGTCCACCGTCGCCGCAGGTTGGGTGGGCTCCCACCGATTTGCACTCATGTCCTGCCACATGTTGTCGTACCCGACGATGCAGATGTCCTTGTTAGGCTCGCGGCCGTGAATTCGTAACGCAGCGGCAATAGCGGGCACGGATGAGTCGCTTGCCGCCATGATGGCGTCGATCGGTTCGTCCATCGTGAGATACTCGATCAAATAGCCGGCCAGCAGCCGCGCCTCTTGGCGAAACGTCTCCTGATTATCCGGTCCGCGCATGGAGCCGCCATATATCTCCAGCGGAGGCAACAGTTCCAGCCCGGCTTCCTTCATCGCCCGCTCATAGCCGAGATCGCGCTGATGCAGCCATTCGCGCTTCTCCTCCGGTCCGGAGTACTGCGTCGTCCAAAGGCGGAGGATACGCTTCCGCCCCTGGCTCAGAAGCCATTTCGTGAGCTCATAGGCGCCATATTCGTGGTCGGAAGCCACCGTATCGAAGGAAAATGCCTTCTGGGCGTCGCGCGCGCGCCCGTGATCGCCGTAAACCACGAAGAGCACGTTGCCTTCCTGCAAAGCCTGGGGCAGATGCTGGCCTGACGGAGTTTCAAGCACATCGCGCATGATAATCACACCGCGGGGCTGCTGCAGAATCAGCCGCTGGATCATATCACCGGCAATGCGCGAAGGATGGATATTGAGAACGTCGAACCCCGCATCGCGAATCGCATCCACCGCGCCGGTGTGAATAAAGTTGCTGTGCCAGGTGCCATGCATTTTGCCACGCTGGAATTGATCCGGGGAATCCGTAATCAGTGCGACGGCATCCGCCAGAAACGTCTTGGCGGGCTTGATCCGGTCGAGCACGATTCGGCGCCGTTTGTCTCCGCTGACGACACCCTCCTTTTCCAAGTCGCTCAGGGCCAAGCGGATCGTGGACCGGGAAACGTTTAATTTGGCCGCCAATCGTGTCTCCGGAGGCAGACGCTCGCCTGCGGGCAGTCGTCCGTCGGATACCCATTGCTTGAGAGAACGAACGGCACGGGTCCGCGGGCTGTTACTGATGATGCCTAGGAGGTTGGAGTTGTTTAGGGCCACGGTTTCTTAAGAATAAGGTTAGGAAGAGGCAGGTGAAGCTCCAGACAATTCGATACCAAAAAAGCGATCTCTGCTCAATAGGAAAGATATTGGCCTAGATTGACCGCTCTTGCTCCCTAGAAGCTGAACTTAAAGGAACTGTCATTTTCCAGTTCTAATTTTGTATGTATTTTGTATTTAACAATATTTCCTAGTTTTTATTGTGTTTTTTCTTCCGTTCTTTCTTTTGGGACTTTAGGCTAGCCACAGAGTCCAGAGAAATCACGGTCGCCCATGCCTTGCCCTCTTCGCGCCAAGCGCATCTCGCCCCACCCCGGGAAACCTCTACCCGAGGTCATGCCCGACGCTGAATGGACCGCGACCGCCCAACCGCCGCTCTGCTCATGATTCTCCGTGGGGTTCTCCTTTATCTCGTCCTGACGCTGACCGGCGGCACGCTCGCATCCGGCGATCCGCAGGCTCCTGCAGCACCGCCTTCGGCAACCGTGGCCGAAGCGAAAATTGCCCCGCGCGTTTCCGCGCAGCCGGACGACCCCGCTTGGAGCTGTCCCGCCACCATGCAGCTCGATCAGGCCAGCATTGGAACGCCGATTTCCCTTCTCGCACATCGCCCGCCGCCCACGGAAGTCCGGATGCTCTGGGATCCCAAGTGGCTCTACTGCCGCTTTACGTGCGAGGACGACACGCCACCCTATCTTCCGCCGGGAGACGGGCTTAACACGCGTGTCTACCAGGGCGACGCGGTGGAAGTCTTCCTCGATCCGGTTGGTGACTCGCGCCAGTGGTTCGAGTTTCAGTTCAACGCGCGCAATGATCGCTTTGGACAGGTGACGGTCTGCAGCGCGAAACCGGAGTGGGACGCCAATCTACGCCTGAAATCCGACTTCATCGCGCGAAACGTCTGGACGTTCCCGCTGAAAGAGCTCGACCAGGTCCGCAGCGCGGCGCGATGGGCCCCCTCTGCGGGAAAGTGGATCGTCGACGTCGCGATCCCGGCTGCGCTGATGCTGAAAAGAACCGGCGGCAAGAATTTTACGCCGATGCAACTGCGCGGAAATTTTCTGAGGTATAAGTGGGTGGAAACTTCATCCGCAGCGAAGCGCCAGCTTCTTTCCCTCAACTGGAGTCCGATTCCGCTCTATATCCCCCATCGATGCCCGGCCGCGTTCGGCTTCATCACGCTGGCCGGCGAGACGCCATCCTCCGTTCCCTGAATTTCCAAGTTATGCTCGAAGTTTCATTCCATCCCTACCGCCTGAACATCCGCGAGTCCGTCGGCCTCGCTCATGAACCCCAAGTCATCGAAATCCCGATTCCCGACGGGGCCGGAGCTTCCGTGTCTCTTCGCGACGCAAACAGCGGTCAGCATTTTCAGGTGCAGCGTTCGTCGGTACACGCCAATCGCGGGTTCATTGCTCTCGGCATCAAGCCGGGGCAGGATTACCGCTTCGTCCTCGCCGACGGCGCCGAGCCGCCGTCCGAGCCGCCCACAGCGATTTCGTCCGGCGCGACAAATGGCGCCTGGTTCGTGCGAAGCGACAAATGGGAGATCGAGCTGACACCGGGCGAGGCTGGGGACAGTGCGAATCAGAACGACTTCCCGCCCGGCCCGATTCGCCGCTTTCGCGAGGCGGCTGGCCCCTGGCGTGGACGCACCTTTTTTGACCTCCGCGCGCACGGCTGGCGCGCCAAAGCCGAGTGGGTCGAGCGTGGCCCGGTGCGCGTTGTCTACCGTTATCGCCTGGAGTGGGGCGACGATCACTTCTACACCCTTGAACTGACCGCCGACGCCGGCCTCGATTTCGTCCGGTTGCACGAGACGTTTCGCGGCGGCGCTTCGGACCAGGTCATCTGGGATTTTGCGGCAGCCGATCTGCCAGAAAGGTTGAGCCTTCTCGACTCGACCGCAGGGTATACGCCGCGCTGGCTTCATTATCACCTCGACCAGCGCCATGCGCGCCTCTGGTGTTGGACGCAATTCAGCCAGCTTCACGATCTTTCCGACGGTTTCGCCCTGCACTTCAGTCACGCGGACGATGTCGTCGGACTCGTCACCCTCGAGGGTGGAAAATGGCGCGGCAATGCGCTCAACCACCTTGAGGCCTGGACGCGCCGCTGGCAGGCGGCAGACGCCGCGACGCGTCGCCTTCCTGCTGACACCAAGGCCGACTCGTTTCCCGGCATCGATTCCATTCCGGCACGTGGCCAGAGCGTCAATGCGCCACACTTCACTCTCGAAGGCTGGTTGAAGGAGGGCGAGCGCCGCTTTGCCCTGGTGCTCTCGACCCGGCAAGCGATCGCTCCTCTCGTTGAAACGGAGGGGGCCAAGGGCGAAACCGGCTGTTCCGCCGAGCTGGGCCATTTCGAGTCCAAGCCGCGGCGCGATCTCTATTTGCGATTGCAGGCGCGGCTGCGCAAAATCCACATCCAGCACGGCATGCTCCCGCTGCAGGACCAACTCAGCGTCGCGTTTACCTGGCCGGAGGAAGAAAATTTCTCGGGCGGAGGCAGAGCGTTCAACGAAACGCACCAACTGGCGTGGGAGGTTAGCCGCCCGCGCCATGCGCCACCGGACATGGACGATCCGGACAGCATCCGGCAGATCGACGAATTCCTAAGCGCGCGCGTCTTTGGTTTCTGGGAAGGCTCCGGAGCGGCCTACGCCAACTGCGTTGTCTCGCGGCGCGTCGGCCCGGACATGCTCCAGTTCGAGAAGCTCGCGCGCGAAGACAAGATGAGCACGGAGCAGATCGCGCGGTGGCGAGCGTGGTTTGCCTTCCTGGCCCACTTGAACTACTCGGACAACTTCTATCCCGGCCCGTCGTCGATGGAACAGGTCGGTTCGGCCAACTCCATGGAACCGACCATCGCCGGGATGGCGAACCAGAATTTCTATACCGACTCCATGATGCTCTTCGGCATGGCCGGGCAGGTTTTCGGGGAACATCCCTCGGCAGTGGCGTGGCAGGAGAAGTTCGTCCGCAACTGGCGGCGCCAGCTTGAATACCACATGTTTCCCGAGAGCGGCCTGTGGGAGGAAAGCCATACCTACTACCAGCACGTCCTGCTCACGGTCCTGCCGATCCTCCTGCGTCGGCGGGCGGATGGGACCGACGATCTCTTCGCGGACCCGAATGTCCAGAAGCTCGTAGCCGGGGCCCTGCCGCAGATCACTCCGCGCAACGCAGTGGTGGGCGGGCTGCGGCATATCGTGCCGTTCGGCGACCATGGGGTGGACCCGTCCACGTACCACCAACTTTACCG
>FSWX01000297.1_pt1 | contig 18835 bp, 15 predicted proteins | sample 1638111 | NCBI WGS metagenome assembly FSWX01 (sample SAMEA3914788, study PRJEB12502) | metagenome | biome: forest; material: soil | place: Canada | collected 2011-07-03 | depth 0.1 m | reverse complement strand
GTGCAAAACCTTTGCTTGTCCTTTGCGGCTAAGAAATAAGAAAGTTGTGTGGAGTCAGCTTGCCGTTTTCAGGCATAATTTTCTTCCGAATTATTTGGGCGATGACAGCGATAACGACCAAAGAGAGTTATTTGAAACGAAGAGCTGAGAATTTTTGTCGCCGTATTGAGCCCCTGAAAGTTTGCGATAATAAATTCCCATGCCTCTTGTGGACGATGAGGCGGCGCACGACCGAGAGCCTTGCCTAATATTTTCGCGATCTCAGGAAGTCCTTTTAGAAACTGCTTCCAATACTGAGATAGTAAATCCAAATGCCGGATAACTTGGTCAGAAAATGGAGCGCCTCGCGCAAAATACTCTATAGTCTGATTTTGAACGAATCGATAAGGTTGGGCAAATGCGGGTAAAAGACTGACGGTTTTTCCACATGCGCAACATCGAAATCGTCGTACGAACAGCGACAATGCCCCCGCTTCCAGCCGACTCAGACTGCGGGCGTAGCATCCCAGTGCCCGTAGTGTTTTGAAACGCTGACAATGAGGACAACGTGCCGAGGGACGAATTCGCTTTTCATATTTTTCCGCTACGTACTGTTCAGGCTCGATATCGATGGCATGAAGAATCTGCATTCACGCTACCCTCCAAACGATCTCTGGCATTGCATAAAAATCGTGAGCTATAGAAAATATTCTGCGTTTAGGGAAAAGTGGACACTAAGCTTTCGAACATGTTCCGAAGTAAGGTTCCTTTCTCCGCGAAGGATTTTGTTTCCCATTGTGGCATCCAACCCCAAAAAGCGTCCAAGATCGGAAGCTGTCCAGCCCGTAGTATCCAGCAATGACTTTAACCGTTCACGCAAAGTTAATTCTTTCTTGGGAAGACTTTTTTCATGTTCTTCCTCGTAAGTAAGGATCAAGTCGGTCAGAAGTTCGAAATAATCGCCCTGATCGCGAGTAAATTGTTGTTCGAACCCAGCCATGGCCTCTGCAATTTCGGTGGCATTTTCATGTCCAACTTTGTCATGAATGGGGCGTGGCAGGTAAATGTCGCACAGCCGACGATAATCTTTGGGAAAATCTGCAAAACGAAGATGAGTGCCTGTTTTTTTCATAAAGTGTCCTTCCACTTATCCTTGCTGTATTCGGCGTGCGTCATAAAACGGAGAGCAAAGACCCGCTGTGTGTTGAAATGGACCGCGGCGATAAGGCGGTAATTGTTGCCGGAGATGTTAAAAACGAACACATTCCGGCCACTCGCCACACGAACCAAATCCGCCGAGCGATAAACCTGTTTCAACGCCGCAAAATCCTTGAACTTCGCTGCCTTGATGAGTGCCAGCCATCCCAACAGGGATGATGCAGTCGTGGGATGCTTTTGCGCCCACTGGTGCACGGTGACTGATTTGATGACCTTCACTCGTTAGGACAAAATGTCCTGCATTGAGGGGTTCGTCAAGAAAGATCAGTTGCAAATCTGGTTCCGAACCTCATTCGGGGTGGCGTGTCGTTTTTTCCACCCCTCCACTCTTCCATCCTTTTTCGTTATCTTGATCCGAGCGATGATGAGGGATAACGACGGAGAATCATGATGGGCGATAATCTCGGATCGTCGTAGGTACTACCAAGTAGTACCAAGATCGAAGCGACAATCTGAATGTGACCATGACAATGTCGAGGCATGGTCCGGTTCGATCAATCTTGTGTGAGTGCTTCCCATGCCATCAATTATTTTTCGATGCACATGTCCTCGCGTTTCACGGGGACACTGAGGGATTCCGCAAAGGGGACTACGCAACGGTAGAACAACACGCCGGAGATGAGATAATCGTCAAGGATGAGAATGGTCAAAATCACGTCTTCAATCCGAAGCCGCGCGATGCCTTCGACGTGGGACTCTCGCGGCCCATCGGTATCGCTGTTGGCGAGCGACTTTTAATCCGCGCCAATTTGAAGGCTGAGAACCTGCATAATGGCGAAGTTGTCGAGGTGTCCGCGATCAAGCCGGATGGTTCATTGGTCTTGGCCGACAAGCGTACCATTCCTTCGCAATTCCGGCAGTTCACCTACGGATACGCAACGACCTCTCACGCTTCCCAAGGGAAAAGTATCGACAGGGGAATCGTCCTGATGGCGGGCGACGGGATTAAGGCGGCTAATCTGAAGCAGGCATACGTCAGTCATTCCCGCTTCGAGGAAAGTCACATCCCGCCAAGTAATCCATTTGCCGTGCGCTTAGCCTGCGCCTTGTCCGCAAAGTTCCTAAGAATCCGGCGTCCGCCGAGGTAATAAGCCAGTTGATAGATTGGCTTACCGCGATTGCTCGACTGATAGAATTTGATGGTCTGCTTACCGTTTGTTATTACTGTCGCCATAACTTGATGGCGAACCGTCAACCAATCTGCGTTTGCTACGCATTCCGCTATGCAAGTGCCCGCTACTCACATAAGTAGCTGAGATTCCAGCATTCTTGCTACGGTCATAGACCGCCGCTACATTTGTGGAATTGATCAACGCCAAGCGCGGCGGCGGAGCTGTCTTGGGGAGAGGCCTTGCTGCTGGCGGAGGAGGCGGGAGAAGTGGAAGGGGTTCTTGAAGCCGCAGCGGTCGGCGATTTCGGCGACGGTGAGGCCGGAGGCGGTGAGGAGGCCGGCGCCGCGTTCGACGCGAAGGCGCCAGAGGTAGCGGCCGGGGGTGGTGGCGTAGTGGGCGCGGAAGAGGCGGATGAGGTGCTGTGGCGTGATGGCGGCGGCGCGGGCGGCGCCAGCGAGTGCGTCGGGCTCGGCGGAGTGCTGCTCGAGCCAGCGGCGAGCGCGCTCGTGGGGGGTGTCGCGGTCGCGGTCATGGCTGCCTTCGCGGGCCATGCGGATGTATTCGTCGAGGAGTGCGAAGCCGAGCGACTTGAGCATGCGGCGGCCCTCGGGCTCGCGCCACGAGGTGATGCTGAAGGCGGCGTTCATGAGGAGATCGAAGGCGCGCGATTGCGGCAGGACGGCGGGCAGGCGCGCGAGGCGGCGGCGCAGCGCGCGCGGGACGATGTCGGGGCGGACGGAGCACCAGGTGTGGTGGGTGGGATGGCGCGGGGCGAAGCGGAAACGTTCGGTGTGGCCGGGATGAAGCAGGATGACGGAGCCAGGCGGGATGGCATGTGCGGTGCCGTCGACCCAGACGCGGGCCTCGCCGAGCAGGACGATGACGAGCTGATAGTCGCCCTGCACGCGCGGGCCAAAATCGCCGCCGGGATCGTACCAGACGTCGCCGAAAAAGACCTCAGCGGGGCTTTCGCCCGTGTTCATAAGAGATATGTTTTTGACGGCGGCAGCCATTCCTAAAACTGGGCCGGTGTGGTGAAATTGTCGATATGGAAGCCATCGGCACCGCGGAACCCGCGGTCAAGTTTCGCAAGGAAGCGAAGATCCAGTGGTACCGCAGCAAGGTGGACCCGAAGGTGATGAGCGAACTGATGAAGTGCAACGACGCGAAGGCGCTGGGCCAGTCGCTGGGGCATTTCGGGCTCTGGCTTTGCACGGGTACGCTGGCCTACCTGGCGTTTGCGAATATTCATCGCGAGAACTGGTATTGGGCGGTGCCGCTGCTGCTGGCGGCGTTGTTCGCGCACGGCACGGTGGGCGGTTTTCTCGGCGGCACGGCGTGCCACGAACTCGGGCACAAGACGCCGTTCAAGACGAAGGCGCTGAATGAATTTTTCCTGAAGATTTTCGCATTTTTCTCGTGGTGGGACCAGGTCTGGTTCCGGCCGAGCCATATTCGCCATCACCAAGTGACGGTGCATCATGACTACGACGGCGAGGTGGTGTTGCCGCAGACGTTCTCGCTGAAGGACTGGCAGTTCTGGTTGGGGATGTTCGCGTGGAATCCGGTGGGGACGTGGTACAACCTGCGTAATTACTGGCGGCGCGCGACGGGGCGGATGGACAACGACTGGTACGAGTTCCTGCTGCCGGAGGCGAACGCGAAGCTGCGCAAGGAGCATCGCGACTGGGCGCGGATCACGCTGCTGGGCCATGCCACACTGGCGGCGATTTTCATCGCGACGGGGCATTGGTTCTTGATCGTGCTTTTCAACTTTGGGACGCAGTACTGCAGTTGGCTCGGGTTCCTTTGCTATTTTCCGCAGCATTACGGGATGTGCCCGGATGTGCCGGATCACCGGCTGTCGTGCCGGACGTATACGTGCTCGTTTCTTCCGGCGTTTCTCTACTGGAACATGCAGTACCACGTGGAGCATCACATGTTCCCGGCGGTGCCTTTCTATAATCTGCCGAAGCTGCGCAAGGCGATCGAGCATGACCTGCCGCCGGCGCACCGTGGCCTGCGCGCGGTGTGGGGAGAAATGATGGAAATTCATCGCCGGCAGAAGTCGGACCCGAACTTCGCGATGATGCCGAAACTGCCGAGTGGTAATGGCACGCGCGCGGATGACGGACAACTTGAGAGCGAAGCGGCGCTGACGATCTAGACTTTCACCGGATCTTTTTAAACATGACGCGCGATTCCTTAACACCCGAATACCCGGAAAGCTCCTGGTATCCCTTCAGGATGCAGCCTGCTTTTTTTGCTTTTCCGATGGTGTCGCTCAAGGACTCGCTCAACCACCGGCTACGGCTTTGTTATCCCTTCGGGATAAAGGCCGGCCCTCTGTACTAATCGAAATATCTCTTATGCAAACGACCCTGGAAGCGGCCGAGCCGGTGATGAAGCCGCTTAATGTCCCCTCCCCGAAATTCACGAAAGCTTTTTCGAGCTGGCCGAAGGAGGGGCGTCCGGCGGGTTATTATTCGCTTCCGCTGCCGGCGGAAGCGGCTGATTTTTACAGGGAGAACGGTTTCTTGGTGGTGGAGAATTGCATCCCGGCGGAGGAGATCGCGGAGCTGCGCGGAGAGACGACTGAGGTGTGCCGCGGAAATCGCGGCGCGGTGAACGGAATCACGGAGGCGCTGCCGGGTGAGACGGATGACGATGTTCTCCGGCGATATCTTTGCATTCATTTTCCGCACAAACTTTCAGACGCGATGAAGCAGTATGTGGCGCATCCGAGCTATGTGGATGTGCTGACGCGGATCATCGGGCCGAACGTGAAGTGCATGCAGTCGATGCTGTTCATCAAGGCGTCGGGCAAGCCGGGGCAGGCGTGGCACCAGGACGAATTTTTCATCCCGACGCGCGATCGGTCGCTGACGGGTGGCTGGCTGGCGATGGATGACGCGACGGTGGAGAACGGGTGCCTGTGGATTTTGCCCGGTTCGCAGCGACGCGGGATCATTTATCCGCAGCGCGCGCATGAGGACCGGCGCTTTGATTGTGCGGGCGAGGCGATGGAGTTTCCGTGGACGGATGAGGATGCGGTGCCGGTGGAGGTGAAGGCGGGGAGCATTGTTTTCTTCAACGGCTATCTGCTGCATCGGTCGCTGCCGAATTATGCGAAGAGCGGGTATCGGCGCGTGCTGGTGAACCATTACATGAGCGCGGAGTCATTGTTGCCGTGGAAGAATCCGCGCGACGGGGAGAGCATGGGGACGGCGGATGCGCGGGATATCATCATGATCGCGGGGAAGGATCCGTATGGGTGGAAGGGGACGGAGGAGTTGCACAGCGTGTGGGTGCGGCCGAGCGGGGAAGGCGGGTGCGTGAGCTCGAATGCGAAGGCGCCGTCGGATTTGGCGAGTGAGGGGAAGAGTGGGGGTGAGGTGGGTGGACGGATGGGGTAAGCGTCGGGCCTCACGAGGATGCGTTTTTTAGGACGCCCGTTCACGGCCAAAACGGATCTTCGGACGAAGGGTGCAACTTGTAGCGTGCGCTGATCCGAGTGGCCGCTGTTTTGGTTTGTGGCGCGGTGGAGCGGATTTTAGTTGGAGGTCCTTCGACTTCGGCTCGACGGACGTGCCAATTGAAACGAGAGGCTTCCGCTCGCCTGCGCTCAGGATGATACCTTTATAAAGTGGCTGACGCCACTGTTGTTGTGCGTGAAGTCTGCGACATTGCGACCTTAGTCTTTGATTCGTATGTCAACGAGCCCCGCGCCCGGCGGTCGCGGGCTACCACTGCATTTGCGCGCCGGTTCTGAAAATGCGAAAGCTGCCACGGCTTGCGCCGTGACAGCTTTCGGGACCTTAATTAGGAGTGACTCAGGGAGAGGTCACGTTGAGGCGGATGAACTCGGTGGCCTGGCCGTTGGTGTTGACCTCGTCCTCGATGATCGGGTCGCCGGTGTTGGGATCGGTGCTGATCTGGTGCGAGATGCTGGGCGCGACGGTGGTCCAGGTCTGCAGGTCAGGCGAGGTTTGCACCTGGATGGTGACGCCGGTGAGCTTTGCGTACTGGCGATAGGTCAGCGTCAGGTAGGTCGTGCCCGCCTTGGTCGTGGTGTCGACGTCGGTGACGGGCATCGCGGCGTAGTCATTCGCTCCCATCGCGACGGCCGGGTTGATGTCGTAGACGTACTTGAGCAGGTTGGGCACACCGTCGTTCTGCGGCGTGGCGGTCGGGCCGGAGACGGCCGTGTTGCTGACCTGCGCGGCGGTGAAGAAGCCGGGCTGTGCTTCCCATTGGGCGAAGGTCATCGTAGAGCCGGAGCTGACGGTGATCGTCTCCGTGCCCGTGTAGGACGCGTAGGTCGAGTTGCCGGCCGCGGTGGCCTGGATGACGACGGTGCCGGCGCCGGTGATCTTGAGCGTGTCACCGGAGATCGTGGCGGGGCCCGAAACCACCGTGTAGGTGATCGTCTGGCCGGCAGAGGTCTTGGCGGTGAGGCTGATCGAGCCCGAGCCGAGCGTGGCCGATTGCGTCGACGGGAAGCTGGAGACAGTCTGCGCCGACAGCGACGTGACGGAGATCGTCTCAGTTCCGGAGAACGGGGCGTAGGTGGCGTTGCCCGGCTGGGTGGCCCTGACGACGACGGTGCCGGCACCGGCGAGCGTGAGTGTATGGCCGGAGACAGACCCGGAGCCAGACGCGATCGAGTAGCTGATGGTCAAGCCGCCGGATGTCGTGGAAGGCAGAGCGTAGGGTGACTGGGCCGTGGTCAGGCTGAGCGCCGACGGGAAGCCGGTGACGGTCTGCGTGACGGTGGTGACGGTGATGGCCTCGTTGCCGGTGTAGGCCGCGTAGGTGGAGTTACCCGCCTGCGTTGCCGCCAGGACGACGGTGCCGGCGCCGTTGAGCGTGAGCGCGTGGCCCGAGACCGTGGCGGGACCGGAGACGACGGAGTAGCTGAGCGTGAGCCCGGCGGAGGTGGTCGTCGGCAGCGTGTACGGGGTCTGGCCCATGGTGAGGCTGAGCGTGGACGGGAACCCGGAGACGGTCTGCGCGGTCTGCCCGGCCTTCGAGGCGCTCGTAACCTTGATGGAGACGTTCTGCAGGAAGAAGGCGTAGGTGGAGTTACCGTTGGACATGGCGCTGAGGACGACGGTTCCGGCGCCGGTCAGGGTGAGGGTGCTACCGGAGACGCTGCCGGGTCCGGAGGAGACCGAGTAGGTGAGCGCGAGGCCCTGGTCAGTCTTGGCCGGGAGAGCGTAGGGCGACTGGGCAGTAGTGAGGCTCATGCTGGACGACAGGCTCGCGACCGACTGGGTCACCGCGGTGACGGCGATCGTCTCAGTGGCGGCGAAGGCCGAGTAAGACGAATTGCCGGCCTGCTTGGCGTTGAGAACGACCGTGCCCGCACCGGTGAGCGTGAGCGTGTGACCCGAGATGGAGGCGGGACCGGAAACAACCGTGTAGGTGACGGTCAGGCCGGCCGAGGTCGACGTGGGCAGGGTGTAGGGCGTCTGCGCCATGGTGAGATCAAGCGTGGAGGGGAAACCGGAGAGCGTTTGCGTGCCGGTCACCGGAGCGGTGATGGTGACGGTCTCCGTGCCGGAGTAGGCGGCGTAGGTGGAGTTGCCCGCCTGGGTGGCGCTGACGACCGCCGTGCCGGTGCCGGTGAGCGTGAGGGTATTGCTGGAGACTGTGGCCTTGCCGGAGACGACGCTATAGGTGGGCGTCAAACCAGCGGAGGTGGCGGAGGGCAGCGTGTAAGGCGACTGCGCGGTAGTGAGGGCGAGCGTGGACGGGAAGCTGGAGAGGGTCTGCGCCGTGTTGCCGAGGGTGGTCGTGCCGGTGCCGGAGCCGGTGGTGGTACCGGTGCCGGTGGTCTGCCAGACGTGGACCCAATTCACTTTCAAAGCGGCGGGGCCGTTGGTGCTCAAGATGAGGCAGACGGGATAATTTTCCATGCCGGTCAGGTCCGTGCCTGCGCCGACGTTAAAACTCGTCACGCCGCCACTATGCACGATGAGATTATTGTCGTAGTAAAACTGGATCTTGCCCGTGCCCGCACCGGTCTGGGTCCAAAGGCAGCCGTAGGTGTGCCAGTTAGCATCAGGGTAGGCCGACTCGGTGGAGCCCTGAAGGCTCGACATCCAGTTGTTATCATTCGTGTTGGCGGTATCGGTCGAGTCGGACGTCGTGTAGAGCCAGTTGTGGATCGTGTTGCAAGGATAGAGCGGGATGGTGTTGCCCGTCCAAATCGCCTCGATGAAGTCGCATTCGCCAACGGTGATCGTCTTGCTCGCGGTCGCAGCGGGCGCCACGCCATAGGACCAAAAGGCGGGCCAGCCGGAGGTCGAGCCGGTGTTGGTCGGGTACTGAAGGCGTGCCTCTGCGTAGAAGTGGCTGAAGGTGCCCGGAGGCAATGCCAATGCGGTGTTCGGATAGGTTGGGCAGGAGGCGATACAGCCGTTCGTGATGGTAAGAGTGCCGGAAGCTGTGCCGGTACCGGCCGCAACGGAGGCCGTGCTGGAAGTGGCCGCATCCCAATTGTAGGGGTACCACTTGGCGCCAGAGACGGTGACGCTGCCGGTAGACCAACTCAAGGTGTTGCTGGTGAACTCGTCATCAAAGACAAGGCTGGTCATGCCGGCCGCGGTGGCTTGCGCCGGAGCCGTTGGTGTCGGCACTTGGGCATTGGCGCCCTGCGGCGCGACGAGGGGAGCGATGGCGCCCAAGAGCGCTGCGAGAATAAGATGTTTTTTCATGGTCGATGCCGGGTATGCCGGGTTGGTATCTGGTTCAATTAGTAACTATGTGTGCCCCCAACTTTGCAGTGCCCGTGCCAATCGGTCCTGCATTACTGCCCTCTCTTTTATTATCGGCCGCAAAATCTCCCGTCTCCAGAGGTAACGAGAAGTTTATTAAAGGACACATCCTCAAGCAAACCCAAGTTACGATTTCAAGGCACCGAAGAAAAAACGCTTCTGTACGCTACAGCCATGAGCCCGATTTTGAAACAGATGCGTCGGGAAACCGCCATAGCACGCATCATGCCATAATACACGCACTCAGCTATCAAATTCGGCCATTTGGAGAAAAGACTGGGCCTTTACCGCGATATTCCGACAACAGAAGGGGGCTCAGCCGCTATAACCTTGTCTCAGGTGATTATTTCGAGTGTTATGGATCGCGTTGAATCTCCACAGTCTATGGATCAAGGAGTAACGGAAACCGCCCACGAGAAGTACCTGGCCCTCACGAAGCACTTGTCGGTGAACATGTCGCTGGAGGAGGCGGTGGAGCTGTCGCGCCAACTGGCGCAGACCATGACGGAGAGCGGCGACAGGCCGGATTTGATCGTGGGAATCGCCAATGGCGCACTTTTGCCTACCAAGGTCGTCTCGGATACCCTGGGAATTCCGTATCGCATGGTCCGGGTGCGGCGGCAGGGCAGCCGGTACAAGCAGATCGTTGTCCGCATCAAGAATGCGCTTCATCTCGACAGCAGGATCCTGACGTGGGGACCGATGAAATACCTCCGGAGCCGCTTCGAGGCCCGCTACAGCAAACTGGAGAGCGCCTCGAATACCTTCGACTTTGACGTGCAGGGGTTGTCCGTCGCCTTGGTGGATGATTGCATCGAGAGCGGCAAATCGGTTCGTTACGTCTACGACGCCCTGAAGAAACAGGGAGCAAGCCGCGTCACCATCAATGTCCTCTGCTGGTACCAGGAAACGTCGGGCGTCCTTCCCGAGGGGCGACCCGATACGTTTTTGCACACGGCCATCCAGGTTTATCCGTGGGCGGCTACCCATCCCAATTTGAAAGGCTACATGAAGTGGCTGAAGGACAACGGGATGGAGCATTGGGAATGAGCACGGACCAAACTCTCCTACTCCTGGACTTGGACGGCGTCGTCGTCTTCGAAGCGGAGCCGCCCCATTTGGCCAAGGCCGAGATCCTTCTCCTGCACGAGGTGTTGTCGGAGGTGCTGAACGAATTGAAGGCGCCGGTGGTGGTGTGCACTCATCGCTCCAGGGCGGAAGCGCGGCGGATTCTGGAAGCGGCCCGGCTTGATTCGAAAGTGATCAGCCATCTCGTGGCCGCGGAAGACCTTTTCCAGGCGGGCCTGAAGTATCATGGCGTCTGGAAGGTGGCGGTGAAGGGGCTGCGCAAGAGCCTGATTCTTCCGCTGGTGGAGGAGCGTTTCGGCATTCCGCGCGCCCGTATGGCGTTGATCGACGATCGCCTGGACAATCTCCAAGACCTGCTCGCCAATGGGATCGGCCTGGCCCTGCACGCTCCGTCGCTCATGGACAATGGCGACTCGCTGGTGAGCTTTGATGTGCGTGAGGCAGTCGAGGCTTTCAAGGCCTGGGGTGGCGCGGAACGCCGGGAGACGGTGGTCGAGCTGACGGCGCAGACTTATCCGGTGGAGGAATGGCGAAAGACGGGTCTTAACACCCGCAAGCAGGGACGCCATCTCTTCAACCTGATGCGGCGCGTGGGACGTGCGACGCGGACGCGGCTTTTCGAAAAGCGCCCCAACGTCGCGGCGTAGATTTTCGTCCGGGATTGTTGAAGCCCGGACGGCCCTGGTAGAGGCCTCTCTTAGTTGTAGACGTTGCCGTAGGAGCCGACGCCGCCGCGGCCTTTGTAGCCGAGGTATATCTTGTCGCCGCCGGGAGGAATGGCGTTGAGAATGATGCCGGTCGGCTCTTTCTGCGCACGGCGCAGGAGGGCGATGGCGTGCTTGGGCGCCTGACGGGCGGTACTGCCGGCGCGCAAGACGAAGCAGACGAGGTTGACGTGGGGAGCGACGAGAAGACAGTCACTGACGAGATTGACCGGGCCGGTGTCGACGACGATTCGATCGTAGCTGCTGAGAGCCTTGGCGAGGAGCTGAGGAAAACCTTCGCCGGCGAGGAGCTCGGCGGGATTGGAGCACGCGCCGCCGGCGGTGAGGACGTCGAAGTTCTTGGAGACCTTGGAGTGGACGACCTGGCTGAGCGGGAGCTCCTGGGTGAGGATCTCGACGAGGCCGATGCGGTTGTCGAGCTTGAGGCGTTCGTGGACGGCGGGGCGGCGGAGGTCGGTATCGATGAGGAGCGTACGCACGCCGGTCATGGCGAGGGAGAGAGCGTAGTTACAACTGACGTAGGTCTTCCCCTCACCCGGCAGGGCGCTGGTAAAGAGGATGGTGCGCTGCTCGGAGGGTTTGCCGAGGAGATTGACGACGGCGCGCAGGGAGCGGAAGCCTTCCGCGGTGGCACTGCCGGGATCGGTGGCGACGACCATTTCCTCGGAAAGCGTGCTGGCGAGAGAGTTGGCGGGACGAGCGGGTGATGGGCCGTCGGGCTTTTTCTTGCCGGAGGCGCGCAGGATGGTGCCGATGACCGGCAGGCCAAGCGCGGCTTCGGCTTCCATGGGCGTGTCGATGGTGGAATCGATGGCGCGGACACCGACGACGGCGCCGAGACCGAGGAAGGTGGCCATGGAGAAACCGAGCAGGAGGATGATGGTCTTCTTGGGCTTGGAGGGCTTGCTCGGCAAATCCGGGACGCCCTGTAACTTGATGGCGGTGGTGGAGGCGTCCTCCGTTACCACAGTGTCGCCCTGCTGCTTGAGGAGGTTGTTGAAGAGTTCGCTGTTGGTATCGACTTCCTTCTGTAGAACCTGAGAACGGGCCTGGACGTACTTGATTTCACTGGAGACGCGGTCGTCGAGCGAAGCGTCAGGACCCGAATCAAAGGGCGCGCCTGCGCCTTTGTTGACAGGGTTCTTGACCGTCTTCTGGAATTCATCATCGAACTCCTGGTTGAGCTGGGCCATGAGCGAGCGCGCCTCGATCATCTGCGGATGCTTTTCGCGATAGCGCTCCTTGAGGTTGTCGATGTTGGCCTCCTGGGTGTCGATGCGGGTCTTGAGGTCGAGCAAATCCTTGTAGGTCTCGAGCGACTGCTCGGCGCCCTGCAGCTTCCCCTTCACTTCCGTGATTTCGGTATCGAGGAGCTCGAGCTTCTTCTGCTTGTCACCGGTCTGGTTCTCGCCGCCAAGCGTGACGTAGTTGTCGACGAGGGCCTGGGCGAGCTTCTGGGCCATGCGCGGGACGCGATGATAGACGGTGACGTCGATGAGGCGGGTGCCGTGGCGCAGCGCGACCTTGCTGTTCTCGCGCAGCCAGTCGGCGAGGTCGGAGGGCGTGGGCGCGCCGTCGTGTTTGCTGGTAAAGCCGACGAGAAAATCGGGATCGTTGGCGATGTCGGGGTCCTTCACCACGGCCTCGAAGAGGTCGTAGCTCTGCATGTTCTGCTCGATGGTCTTGACCGCGTCGTCGCTCTGGATCTCATCGCCGGCACCTTGGGGATTGACCTGGATGTCGGCCTGGTAGTGCTGCTGCACCTCGACGACGGCGGTCGACTCGTACACGGGCTTGGTGACGTAAAGGTATCCGATGGTCAGGGCAACGATGGGGATGAAGATCGCGAAAAAGAGGCGATAATGGCGCGTGGCCATCATCCACAGGTATTGCCAGTTGATCAGCGGGCCGTCACTCGAGGCGAGGGCGGGAAGGTCGGAATTGCTCATGATGATGCCTTGCCTGTTGCCGGATGTCGTCCGTTACCAAACGCTCTCTCCAACCGAGATGGTGTCGCCCGGCTGCACCATGAACATCGCCGACTTGGAGTCGTTCGCCAGTTTCTTGGCGTTGATCTTAAGAATCTGGTGATGGCCGCCGGCTACACGCACAACGGTGATGTTGGCGGGATCGGCGGTTCGCGAGTATCCGCCGGCGAGCGCGATGGCGCCCATGAGATCGAGGCCGCCTTCGGGCGGAATGGTGACCTGGCCCTGATGCTCAACCTGACCGAGCACGGTGACGAGCTGGGGGGCGTACTCCATGATGGTCATGGTGACCTGAGGATTGATGATGTAGTCCTTGTCGAGGCGGTTGTGAATCTCGGCGGTGGCCTCGGCCACGGTTTCGCCGGCGACATGAACATTGCCGAGGAGCGGGAGGGCGATGTCACCCGTCTTGGAGATGCGGACCTCGGTGGTCATGTCGTCTTCCTTATAGACCATGACGCGAACCATATCGTTCACCTTGAGGACTTCATTGGACGAGGAAGGTGCTGACACTACGACAGCTGCAGCGGCCTGGGCGAGGACGTGCGCGGGAAGCGACAGGAGGAGGACCAAACTGAACAGGAAAGAGACCCGACGCTTCATACCAAATTCACGCTTACTATTAAAGCGAGTAGAGATTTCGCTTGCAAGTACAGTATGTGTACCGACGAGAAAAGCAAGAACAAAAGGCATTTCGCGAGTTTCAGAATTTTACCGTCGACTGGATGTCGACTTGGTTATCGGTAAAAGTGAACTGCGAAGTAGAGGAATTATTGTTGGACCACTGGTAGCTGCCCTCGACCTCAAGCCACTGGTTGGGCGTCCACTGAACGCTGCCCTTGGCGATGAAGTAGTCGTCCTCGCGTGACGATGCCCCTTGGGGACCCGAGGTCTGCTGGTATGAGGAGTTATTATAGCCCCCGGTAACGGTAGCCTTGAAATTGCGCAGGAAGACCTGGCTGGCGCCGATGTCGACCGAGCTGTAGTCGATGGTGTCGCCCTGGAGATCGTAGGAATTTTCGGTCGAGCGGCCGGCCTCGACGAAGAGCGATGTGTCGTTGAACGGCATATAGGTGATGTTCGTGTCGAAGATGGGTAGGAGGCGGCTGGCCTGGTCGCCTTGGTACTCCAGATACTCCACGCCGCCCTCGAAGGAGACAACGAAGTGGGAATCGGGGACGTAGCGGAGCCGGGCGAGCAGATCCTGGTGCGCCTCGTTCGGCGCGCCGGTGATGTCGAGGAAGGCGAAGCGCGGGCCGGCACCGATGGAGAGCTTGGGCGCGATCTGGTAGAGCGCGTAGGTGTCGATATCCCACTCGTTGATGGTGATGCCGGGGTAACTGTTGATCTGCTGCGTGCCGGTGCCGTAGAGCGTCAGGTCGTCGTTGTAGAGGTAATCGGCGATGAGCTTCGTCGTATAGATGTTGCGCGAGACGAGCGTGCCTTCGTCGAGGGTGGAATCGGTCAGGTGCTGGTAATTTTGCTCAATGCCGAGCGAGAGGCGGGTCCAGTTATGCTGGTAGTAGATATCGCCGTTATAATCGATGCGATTGATGTTGTCCTGGTCGTGGTAGATGAAGACGGTGGGCGCAAAATAGAGGTTTAAATAGTTCGCGTTGGGCGCGGTCTGGTCGCCGCGCTGATAATCGAGGCTCGGCGAGACGTGGGTAATGAATGAGCTCTTCTTCTCGCCGTTCGGCGAGATGAAAATGTTGTCGTCGTACATTTCACCGAGGTCCAAGCCGAAATAGAACGGCAGCTTCCGCTGGCCGAGGCCGGCGACCGCGCCGGGGTTGTTGGTGACATCGGTCACGGCGGGATTATTTCCCGGCATGGCGCCTTCGGATCCTGGACTTCCGGCGACAGGAGCACTGGCTGAACCGGGCGCGGGAGGACCGATCAACTCGGTGGCGGGCGCGGCTGTCGCGCCGGGGCTTGCCATGTCGGCGGCGGGCGCGTTGGTGTCGCCGGTGTTGGCTGCGGGAGTTGTGGTGTCCGTGGAGGCGATGGGGCTGATTGGCGCGGAATTGGTGGCCTGGTCGGCCGCGGCGGAGCTGGTCACTGGTGGCGGCGAGGCATTGGCCGGGGCCGAGTTGGTGGTGACGGCAGACGAGGCGCTATTCGTGTCCGCCGAAGCAGGAGTGGATTGGGCGCGAACGAGTGGAATGATGATCGGGAAGAAGCCGAGCATCACAAGCGCGAGGAACGCGCCGCGAAGAGTTTTCGTGGAAAGTGATTTCATGATTTTCCCCCTGCAACCGTGGCGCTGGGACGAACGCCGGAAGCCAAATTGATTTCCCGCTGCGGCACGCCGGGCGAAAGCGGCTCGACGAGCGCCTTCAATTCCGATTCGTATTTGCCGAGAACGAGGTCCCGTTCATAGAGCGCCGCGCGCATCCGGGCGCGGCGCGACATTTCAGCGATGAGCGCCGGATCGTTGTTCCAGCGTTCGAGCGTGGCGACGAGCGCGGGCGTGTCGCCGGGCGTAATGACCGCTCCGCAGCCGCTCTCGGTGATCTCGCGGCCGAGCGGGCTGTCGGGATCGCACACGGCGAGGACCGGCGTGCCGGTGGCCAGCGCGGGCAGCAGCTTGCTGGGGAGAAAATTCGCGCCGACGCCGGGGCGCTGGGTGACGAGGCAGGCGGTCGCGCGCAGCAGGTTGCCAACGTAGTCGACTTCGTCCTGCACGCCGCCGAGTTTCACGGCTGGGTTGCCCTCGACGGCGGAAGCGAGTTCGCTTTTCTCCGCGCCGCCGCCGTAAATCTCGAGGTTCCAGTCGAGCCCGCCCTTGGTCGCGGCGTGGAACTGCTGGAGGAAATCGGGCAGGCCTTGCTTGCGGCCGAAGTTGCCGGAATAGACGAGCACGTTGCGCGCGCGCACGGGATTGGCTGCGAGCTGGCGGTTGATTTCGTCCTGCAGGCTCTGGTGAATCCAGTTGGGGATGAAGAGGAGACGGCGATCGGAGCCGAGCTTGCCCTTGAGCTTCTCAAGCATGCCCGGGCTGATGGTCGAGAGGGTCTGGGCGGAGCGGAGGGCCCAATTCTGGAGGGCGTTGAGGAAAGTGGAAATGAGCGGCAGCTTGAGGATGCCGAGCTCGAGCGCGGCATCGACGACGAAGTCCTGCACGATGATGAAGCGCGGCACGCGCCGGCCGGAGTAGAGGAAACGCTGCGCGATGCATTGCGAGAGCATGGGGGACGCGGTCACGACGACATCGGGCGTCCAGTTCGGGAAGAGGCCGCGGCGGATGAGGCTGACGAGGAAGCTGAGGTCGGAGAGTAATCGCCCGGCGCCGGAGACTTTGCGCGGGATGTGCATGCTGATGCGGCGAACGGGAATACCGTCGTGCGTTTCCTCGCGCTGCGCGACGCCGACGTCGCCGGGTTGGAGCGCCCACGCCGGATAGTAGGGAAACGTGGTGGTCACGCGGACGTCGTGGCCGTGGTCGTGGAGGAAGCCTGCCATGTCGGTGTAGAGTGACGCACCCGCGAGTTCATCCGGCGCAAACAGATTGGTTATCAGATGAATGCGCATAGAGGATGAGCACGCGGAAGTACACGTTTAGCGCGGAAACCTCCGATGAAGGTTCCCAACAAGATGGCAATTCATTCTCCTCACTCGCTTCTCCCGAAAGCACGAACTCTGCCGTTTAGGCTCTTTGGCGGAACGAGTTGGCCTCGCTCTGGCAAATAGCCTGACGACTATTGCGGGCCAGAGGGGGGCTGTCACTAAAAAAGAGGGGGTGCGAAAAAATGCCCGAGGAAGCGCTTGGCCGTGCCGATGACCTAGACGATGACTCACGGAGATGATGGAGATGAACCCATTGAAGGGGTCGGAGACTGGCCAAAGCCGGGACTGGGGGCACTTTTCCCTTTCCATCTTGTTTTCCCCAAAGACCAAAGCGCCAACACCTTGAACTTCACCAAGCATTCCTATGATGCGTTGGCGAATGCAATGCATCCCGGTTTGGGTTCCGCCCGGGTACATGACGTGCTTGCGCCAGGCATGGATACGCCTATGGTGGGCGACACGTCCCCCTTAACCCGGGATGCTGCCGCCCCGTCCCGTTTGTCTTCCCACATGCGCGTCTTGAACCTGGCCCCCCATTGCACGCTTCCGCCGAAGGATGGGGCCGACCGCCGCGCGTGGCACCTGCATGAGAGCCTGGCGCCCCTGGGCGTGGAGGAATGCTTCATCGGGCGCAGCATCGTCGTTGACGGCGGCAAGGAAAAGCCGCTGCCGGGGATGGAATCGAGCTGGCGGAATCGCAAGAGTCTGGCCGCACTGGCGGCGTTTGTATCGGGCAAAAGCTATTGGGAGTTCAAGATGCTGACGCCGGCGTTCCTGCGCGAGGTGACGGCGCATCGCCCGGAAGATTTTCACGCGACGATAATTCACTTTCTCTACAGTCTGCCGCTGCTCAAGCAGTGGCGCGGGCGGAAGATTCGCCTGTTGGTGGAGACGCACAATTACGACCCGGCGATCTACGCCGGGCTGCGCGATGTCAGCCGCAATCCCCTTCTCCGTTATCTTTGCGACCAAGCCTCGCGCAACGCGATCACCGCGCTTAAGGCGCTGCCGCGAGGAACGACGCTCATCCACGTGAGCGAGGCGGACGCGGCGGCTTACCGCAAGGTGCGCGCGGACCTGCGCCATGAGGTGATTGAGAACGGTTGCCGCGTGGCCCCGCGGGCATCGGCGCCGGATTATCTCACGACGGAGAAGAAGCAGCTCATTTTTGTTGGGAGCCTTTCGACGCAGATGAACCAGGACGCGCTGCTGAACTTCAGCCGCGTGTATTGGCCGTCGCTGCGCGGCGTCGCGCGCATGCGGGTGGTGGGATCGAATCCGTCTTCAGGCCTGGCCACGCTTTGCATCGCGGAAGGCTGGGAGCTTTGCCCAAACGTTTCGGAGGCCGAGCTCGAGGGCTTCTATACGTCGGCCCATTTTGCCGTCGCGCCGTTTGCCTATGGCGCGGGCAGCAAGCTGAAGCTGATGGAGGCGTGCGGACGCGGCGTGCCGATGCTCTCGACGCAGGCGGGCGTGACGGGGATGTCAACGATACCGCCGTGCGTGCATGTCACCGACGAGCCGAAGGAATGGAAGCGCCTTCTGCAAGAGTGGACGCCGACGGCGCAGGATATTCGCGGGACGCTGGATTTCGCCGAGCAGATTTCCTGGCCGGCGTTGGCAGCGCGGCTGGCGAAGATCATCGCTGACACGGAACTCGTTACGATTCCGTAAGCCGCGCCGGGGAGGCGCCTTTTTCTAGGTGGACGAACGGCTTTTTGCTAATCTTCCTAACCAGTTATTCCGATGAAATACTGCGGCCCGCGTTCGCGAGTCGTTGAGTAGAACTTTTGGAATTTTCCATCGCCGTGAATTCACTCGCCGCCAATCTCGCTCCCCTGGGAGGCGAGTAGCCTTATGTCGGGCAAAGGGAAGATCCTGTCCCAGTTTGCATCCCTTGCGTTCATGACGCAGGGCATCCTGCTGCTGAACCAGATCATCCTGCTTCCGATCCAATTGCACGTTTGGCAGAAAGACCTTACGGCTTATTGGTTTTCGATCCTGGCCATCGCCGCGGTGACGAACGTGGCGGACTTCGGGCTTCGGTCCGCGGGCCACGCGCAGTTGATGCGCTGGACCAACGATCCCAATGATCACGAGGCTGCGAACGAATTTCAGGAGCTTTGGGCCTGGATCCGCATCCTGATCGTGCTGGTGACGTCGGTGCTGGTCATTGGAGACTTTGTCTTTCACCACTTTTGCCTCAGCGAGGACTATCCGCTTTGGCGGACGGCGCTGCTGCTCGCCGTCGCGATGGAGGTCGTGCTGGGCGTGCGTATTAATTACCTCGATACCCAGGGTTTCTATCGCGAGGCGGAGGGAGGCTTTTTGATCCTGATCGCTGCACGCCTGATCCTGACCATCGGCGCGCT
>FSWX01000200.1_pt1 | contig 18878 bp, 15 predicted proteins | sample 1638111 | NCBI WGS metagenome assembly FSWX01 (sample SAMEA3914788, study PRJEB12502) | metagenome | biome: forest; material: soil | place: Canada | collected 2011-07-03 | depth 0.1 m | reverse complement strand
GATTGGGACCGATTGGAATATTTGAGACCTTGGTCGCTCATCGCCAAAGGATTGTCGTTCACCTCATGGATAATATCGATGGAGTGATTGCCGATCATCAAGGTTCCATCAATCTTTTGCCTCGTCTCATCAGATTAAAAGGGAAAATCAGTGCCATCTCATGCTCGCGCAAGATAAAAGATGCCAATGAGAAGCATGGGACTTATAAAACGCATCAGATTATTTATAATGGATTCGATTTTGAATCCAACGCGTCTCTTATAAAAAGTGAGCCAAATAAGGACGGAGTCATTCGATTTGTCTACTTTGGTCAGGTTGAGAGAATCAAAGGCTTGAGTCAATGCGCAAAGGCTCTTGCTGCACTACGGAGACGACGTCCCGACTATCAATTCGAATGGCATATTGTCGGACCCGGTAGCAGAGCTTTCCAGGATGAATTCAGACTTCTAATCAAGGAGCTCGGAATAGAATCCCAGGTAAGCTTTCACGGCATGATGAGCCAGGAAGCCCTCTTTTTATTGGCTTCAAAAATGGATGTCGCTTTGATGCTCTTAAGCGATGCAGAGCCTTTTGCCTATTCACCCTTGGAGGCATCTTCCCTCGGCCTTCCGGTTATGATAACGTCTGGAGCAGGAGTTAACGAATGCTTTCCGAATCCCTATCCGCTGATGGTCAAGAACCGGGATAATGTTAGCGAGGTTGTTGGCCGACTGCTTTGGTGCCGGGAACACCGTGAAGCGCTTGGGAAGCTGGCAATATCTCTAAAAGACAGCCTAAAGCAATTCTGTGATTTATATAGCTGCACTGTTCCAGCTTATCTCGACGTGGTTAATTCTCTAACGGCGGACTACCAACCCGGAGATTTGCAAAGCGCGCTTTCCACCGCACATTACCTGGTGCTGTTGGATTCCGCATTTCCGACTCGCTAGATGTTCCGTTCTGAAGAGCTTCTTAAGAGTCGCGCCCAGATAGAGGGCGCCGTAACATTGAGGTGCGACTGCCACCGCTTGATTCTTGGCCCGAAGCAGGGTTCGTGCTCCCGAGCGATCCGGCATGCCCAGGCTTAGGGCCACGCCGGCCATATGTAAAAATGACGAATCCGGTCCGCAAATAAGGCCCGTTTCGCATAGAATCGCCTTGTTGCGGCGCAAGCCCGATGAGCAACTTGCCCGAAGCTGCTTCAAGAGCGGTTCGGCAAAGGATGAAGAACCTTCAGGGATAATGAGCGGGGCAACCGTTCAAATGCGTTAAGCGGTTGGTCCCAAAGGTGCTTTTTCAGGCGGCTTTTCCTATTTCTGCGAAACCCGCCTGACCCCCACTTGCGAAATGCAATGCCGGAGCTGGGCAATTTTCGGCCTTCTGCAACTGTTTCAGAGGTAGGTTCATCCGAATAAAGAATGGCATCCCACTTGCGATGATGAAGGTAGGGCCGAGTTTTACTTAAGAACCATATGCTGAATCTATCTCGTCACACATCCATTTTGGATTTCTCCGTCTTTCCTGGGGGGATTGCATTATGAGAATTTGGAAGGGCTACCCCTATCCCTTGGGTGCCACGTGGATGGGAACCGGAACCAACTTTGCGCTTTATGCGCAGGAGGCGACCAAGGTGGAACTCTGTCTTTACGACGAGGCTCACGACCCCAAAGAGACGGACCGCATCACGCTGGAAGAGCGCACCGATGAGGTGTGGCATGTCTTTTTGCCTGACGTGCGGCCTTCCCAGCTTTACGCCTACCGTGTTCATGGACCGTGGGACCCCGAGCGCGGGCTGCGTTACAATCCGGCCAAGGCGCTGATGGATCCCTATGCCCGCGCGGTCACGGGAAATGTCGAGTGGGCTCCCGAGATGTTCAGCCACGTGATGGAGAACCCGGAACTCGACTTGGTGCGCGACGAACGCGACAACGCCCGGTTCATCCCCAAGAGCGTGGTCGTCGACCAGACGTTTCATTGGGACAACGACCGGCTGCCGAGACATCCTCTTGAGGAGACCATCATTTACGAGACCCACGTCCGGGGATTTTCCCAGCTCTGGGAAGAAGTGGAAAAGGACATCAGGGGCACCTATGCCGGCCTGGGCAGCACGCAGGCGGTCAAGTATTTCAAGAAGCTCGGCATCACCGCCGTCGAGCTTCTGCCGGTTCATGTCCACATCGACGACAAGCATTTGCTCGATCGCGGCCTGTCGAATTACTGGGGCTACAACTCGATAGCCTTCTTCGCGCCGGAAGCCACCTATGCGGGCTGGGGCACGCGGGGCGAACAAGTGGCGGAGTTCAAGCAGATGGTCAAAAACCTTCACTCCGCCGGGATCGAAGTCATTCTCGACGTGGTTTACAACCACACGGCGGAGGGCAACGAAAAAGGGCCGCTCTTTTCATTTCGCGGCATCGACAACCAGGCTTACTACCGGTTGGTCGGGGAGACTCCCCGCTACTATTTCGATTATACCGGCACCGGAAATACACTGAACGTGCCCCATCCGCGCGTGCTGCAAATGATCATGGACAGCCTGCGCTATTGGGTGACCGAGATGCATGTCGACGGCTTCCGGTTCGACCTCGCCGCCGCGCTTGCGCGGGAGTTGCACGAGGTGAGCCGGCTCTCCGCCTTCTTCGACGTGATCCATCAGGACCCGGTGATTTCCCAGGTGAAGTTGATCGCGGAACCGTGGGACTTGGGCGAAGGCGGTTACCAGGTCGGCAACTTTCCGGTCCTCTGGTGCGAATGGAACGGCCGCTATCGCGACAGCGTTCGCCGCTACTGGAAGGGCGATGAGGGATTGCGCAGCGAGTTCGCCTACCGGCTGACCGGCAGTTCCGATCTCTACCAGAACACGAGCAAAAACCCCACGGCCAGCATCAACTTCATCACCGCGCATGACGGCTTCACGCTTTTCGATTTGGTCAGCTACAACGAGAAGCACAATGACGCCAACGGGGAGGGGAATGCGGACGGCGAAAGCAACAACCACTCGTGGAACTGTGGCGCCGAGGGAGAAACGGACGACCCGCAGGTCTTGAAGCTGCGGGCGCGCCAGCAACGCAACATGCTGGTCACCCTGATGCTCTCGCAGGGAATTCCCATGCTGCTCGGCGGCGACGAATTCGGGCGGACCCAGGGCGGAAACAACAACGCCTATTGCCAGGACAACGAAGTCACGTGGTATTCATGGGATTGGAGCGAGGCCCAGAAACAGCTTTTCGAATTCACCTGCAAGCTGATCGCGTTTCGCCGCGAACATCCCATCTTTCACCGTCCCCGGTTTTTCAAGGGTCGTCCCGTCATGGGCGAACTAAAGGACATCAACTGGACCCGCACCGACGGCAAGGAAATGACCGACGACGACTGGAAAAATCCGAGCCTCCGCACCCTGGCGTGCCTCTTGTGCGGCGACGACATGGCGGTGAAAACCTTCGAGAGCCAGCCGATCACGGACGATACGTTTTATCTCTGCCTCAACGGCCATTATGAGAAGGTTCCCTTCGTCTTGCCGGGACTAAAGGATGTCAAATGGCAGTTGATTTTGGACACGAATCTGGACGAAGGCTTTGTCGCGGAGTGCGAGATCGAGGAGCCGGAGACTGAGGTGGTGGTGGTTGGACGCTCGTTGCGTCTCTACCGTCAGGCGAAGGGATGTGACGAAGAGGTCAAGGAAGCGATCTAGGGGTGGGGTCCCGGGAGGGACCTTCCACAACTCACGCACCCCGCAAGAAAAGATTCTGGCCGAACTGGCAAAGTGCAAGCCAGGAAGGGGGGCGTCTTGCGCAAGTCCTTCTCATTTGAAAGGCGCGCGAAGTGAAGGCTCCGGCACACTGGTTGCGATGTATGGGAACATGAAACCCGTCGTTGCCGGAACATTGTCCAAGAATTCCTCCTTGGCGGTACTTGCCAATGTCATCAAGGGAACGGGCTCCAGCAATGCTTGGTGGCGTTCAATTGCCGAACAGAACCCACCCGATCATGTCTCCTGCCAGATTCTTCAGCGGCTACTGGGGGATCGTCCCCTTGGTAACGTGGCCTTCCGCTTGTGGAATGGACAGTCCTGGCCGCAGGAAGCAGGCGAGCGGGCCGCGACGGTGGTTCTCACCCGGCCCAGTTCCCTGCGCGAAATGTTGCTGCCGGGAAGTGAGACCGGCATTGGTGAGGCCTATCTTGATTCCGCTTTTGAAGTGGAAGGCGACTTTGAGGCCGCCTTTGAGCTGGCCGACCGGATCATGGAGATATCCAATGGCTGGACGAGAAAACTGGATGTGGGCCGTCTGCTGAATCAATTGCCTCCTCCCCCGGCTCCTCCCGCAAAAATAGATAACCGTGCCCGGCTGGACGGCAACCATCATTCGCTGGAGCGTGACCGGAAAGCCGTCAACTTTCACTACGATGTTTCCAACGACTTTTATGCCCTTTGGCTGGGTCGCCAGATGGCCTATTCCTGCGCCTATTTTCAAAACCCGGAAGATGACCTGGAGACGGCGCAGGAAAACAAATTCGAACACATCTGCCGGAAATTGAGCCTGCGTCCCGGCGACCGGTTCCTGGATATTGGCTGCGGCTGGGGCGGTCTCATCATTCATGCGGCCAGGAATTACGGTATTCAGGCCGAGGGAATCACGCTCAGTCCGGAACAGTTGAGATATGCCCGGGAGCGGATTGAGGAGGCCGGTCTCAGCGGGCGCGTTTCGGTACGTTTGCAGGATTATCGTGAGTTACCCGAAGAGCCTGCCTTCGATGCTGTTGCCAGTGTTGGGATGGTCGAGCATGTCGGCCGCAAGAATCTCCCGGTCTATTTTCGTAAAATCCTCTCGCTGCTCAAACCGGGCGGCCTTTTTCTCAATCACGGGATTGGAAGCGGGCCGGTGGGCCTCCCGGGCAAAAGCGGCTCCTTCATTCAGGACTACGTTTTTCCCGACTCCGAATTGATACCCATTGGGGAGATGAACCGCTTCGCCGAAGAGCAAAGCTGGGAAGTCCGGGATGTGGAAAATCTTCGCCTCCATTACGCCCAGACGTTGCGTCATTGGATCGGGCGGCTCGAAATGCGCCGGCAGGAGGCGCTTCGTTTCGTCAACGACCGCACGTACCGCATCTGGCGTCTTTACATGGCCGGGTGCGCCCACAATTTCCAAACCGGCCGCCTGGCAATTTATCAAACCCTGCTCGCCAAATTCGACGCGAAGGGTTTGTCCCGGGCGCCCGTGGTGCGGGACAATTGGTATTGGGGACGAATTGGCCCTGCAAATCTGCGCGGCATTGAAGCGAGGGAATAGGTGAACTCAGACTTAGGAGCGGAACTGATTTCTTTATATGCAATTTGCTTAGTCATAACAGGCTTGGGGCCGATTGTTTTGAGGAAGCCGGGCTTTCGCCGGAAAAAACAGAAAGTATTTTGGGCGACTGATCTTTGCGGCAAAAATATCCAAGCGGGAAGATCCTTGGAATCTCTGGAAGGCGATTCTCGATGAACAGATCAAATCAGGGCCCTATCAGCGACAGAGTTTTGCGCCAGGAGGACTTTGCTCGTCACCATGGCAATGCTTCTCCCCAGCTTCTGGAGTTGGTTTGTCTGCGGGTTGCGGAAATCCACGGCAGCCTGGATGCCGTGGAAAAACACCGGGAACAGCTCGAAAAAATGGGAGAGACGGACGAACGCCTTCTGTGCGTCTGCATTTGGGAAAGCTCCGATCTCTTCGATGCCCAGGAAAGGGCCGCCCTGGCATTTTGTGAAAAGATCACGGTTGATCCGGGAGATCCTTTGCCGCAATGCCTGATTGAGGAAATGCTTCACCACTTCACCGAGAGTGAAACGGTCAGCCTGACCCTCGCCATCCTGTCGGTGAACGAATGGCACCTTTCGCCCCGCTGAACGAGGGAAAAGCGCCCTTATTCCTTTCCGGCGAGAACGGCTTGTTTTTCAATTTGAATAACGAGCTGGCGAAGAACGAGCTTAACTTTTTCCGGCGGCGAATGTTTGTCGAGATAGTCCTCAACGCCCCATCCGGACAATTGCTGGCGTTGGGTGGCGTTCGGAGTCGTGTCGTAGATTAGGACGGGAATCGCTTTCGGTGACTGGAGGGAACGAATCCACTCGATCAAGTCGAGGCCCGAGCGCTGGGGCAAATCAATCCGGGTCACCAGTAGATCGGGAAATCCCTGGTTAAGAACGCGTCGGACCGCGGCCTTGCCATCCTTCTCCCACACAACTTGCCAGTGCCGCGCGACCTGCTCGAACATACGCCGAAAGAACAGGGCCTCATCCGAATTCGTTTCGGCCAGCAGCAGGCGTGGGGAAGTGGATACACAATTTGCCATGGCCTACAATTTAGGTCCTGCTTGCTACCGCGCTATCAGGCATTGGCTCAAGTGCGTCTAAGCTATTTGCTTGGCATTGCCCTCACCTCGATGAGGGGCTTGCGGTCAACGCTTTCGATCGCAGACAGAAAAATATGGGCACTTGCTATTATACGTATGAATAATATCTTGGGGCGATGCCCACCTCGGACAAAATCATCCAACTGCGGCAACTACTCGCCGAACGCGCGGGCAAGCATGTCCGTGCCGAGCAGGATAACTTTGCGACCGGCTTGGTGGCGCTTGATGACCTTGGAATTCCCTCGGCGTCCTTGACGGAGATCGTCTCCGCCCCGGCAAGCGGTCCCGGCGGCAGTCTGCTGCTCCATGCCTTGCTCCATGCCGTCCTTCAAAAAGGGGAGCGCGTTATCCTGATCGATGGCAAAAGCGGATTTGCGCCCAAAAGCCTGCCATCGGCCGACCTGCGGCGGCTTCTGTGGATCCGCTGTCGCCTGGCTTGGGAAGCGATCAAGGCCGCGGACCTGGCGGTGCGGGATGGCAATGTGCCGCTGGTGGTGCTGCTGTTGACCCTGAATGCAGCCGGTGACCTGGGCCGTCTGCCGGCCAACGCATGGCATCGACTGCAAATGCTGGCCGAAAAATCGGCGGTCACCCTGCTCGCCTTTACGCCAAGGGCTCAGATTGGTTGCGCGAGGCTGCGGCTGTCGGTCGGCGGCGCCTTTCCACTCGACCGGCTGCATGTCTGCCGGGACGAACTGATCCCCGGATTGAAAATTCAGCTCGAGCGCCGGCGCATCGGTGGCATGGAAAGGAGGCCGGATGAAGAGCTACGCCGTGCTTCTTGCGCCTGAATTCCGGTTGCAGGCGACGCTACGTCACGAACCGAGCCGGATCGATCAACCGGTGGCGTTGCTTGAATTGCAGGGAGCCAAGCCCCGGGTGACGGAGATGACCGCGGCGGCCATCGCGCATCTCGTGGAACGGGGCATGACGCCCACGCAGGCCATGGCGCGCTGTCCCGATCTGCACTTGATCCACGGCAACGCGGGGCACGAGCGATCCGCGCAGGGCGCCATGCTGCAGATGGCCGAGAAGCTTTCGCCTTATTTCGAATCGACCGGTCCGGGAATCGTGACGGTGGAGTTGCCACCGGAACAACTTTTTTTCGAACAAACTTTTCTCGAAAAAATCGTCGTGCCGCTTCGTTCGCTCGGGTTGGACGTGCGCGTGGGCATGGCCGGCACGCCTGACCTGGCCCTCCTGGCCGCGAAGCAGGCCGCCCCGGTAAAAATAGTAACGGTGGCGGAAGAATTTCTCGCGCCCTTGTCGCTCGAGGCGTTACGGCCCGGCGAAGAAATGGCCGGCGTGCTGGAATCGTGGGGCATTCGCACCATCGGTCAATTTGCCGCACTGCCATCCGCGGAGGTATGGGAGCGCCTTGGCCCGAAGGCGGTCGAGTTGGAGGAACGGGCCACGGGCGGCCGTCCTCGACCGCTGAAGCTCGTCAAACCGCAGGAATTTTTCGCCGAGGAAGCCGATTTGGAACAGCCCGTCGAAATGCTCGAGCCGTTGCTGTTTTTGCTGCGAAGATTTCTGGAGCAAATCACCGCGCGGCTCAACTGCGTCTATCTCGTGGCGGGGAAGTTGCGGCTCAGACTGCGCTTTGAGCAGGGCGGAACCTACGAACGTCTCTTCACCATCCCACGGCCCACCCGCGATGTGACGCTGCTCTTCCGGATGCTGCACACCCATCTCGAAAATTTCACCTCGCCCTCGCCCATCATTGGCTTGGAATTGGCCGCCAAGCCCGTGCGTCCCCACGCGGAACAATTCAGCCTGCTGGACCGCGGCCTGCGCGATCCCCATCAGTTCGCCGAGACGCTGGCCCGGCTGCAGGCCTTGCTCGGCGCCGAGGCCGTCGGCACGCCGGAGCTTGAGCCGTCCCATCATCCCGACGCCTATCATCTCCACCCTTACGACATGGACAGCGCCCCGCCCGCCGGTGGCGATGGCGATCTGCTCATCGGCATGCCGTGGCTGCGCTTTACGCCGCCGATACAGGCCCGGATCGTCCTCAACGAAAAGCGTCCGGCCTATCTCTACTCGGCGCACAGCACCGGGCCGATCCTCGACGCGCGAGGTCCGTGGCACCTCAGCGGCAACTGGTGGGAAGCGCGGCAATGGGGCCGCGAGGAATGGGACATCGTGACCGACGACGGTTTCTACCGTCTCCTCCGCACGGAAAATGACTGGTTCCTCGACGGCATTTACGCCTGACCGCCATGGGCTACGTCGAACTTCATGCCCGCAGCGCCTTCAGTTTTCTGCGCGGCGCTTCGCAGCCCGAGCATCTGGCCGAGATGGCGGCGAAGCAGGGTCTCTCCGCCGTGGCGCTATGCGATCGCAACGGCGTTTACGGCGCGCCGCGATTTTACGCCGCGGCGAAAGAGCATGGTCTGCGCCCCATCGTCGGCAGCGAGCTGATGCTGGAGGATGGCGGCGTGCTGCCGGTCCTGGTCATGAACCGGACCGGCTACCAAAACCTGTGCCGGATGATCACCCGCAGCCAACTGCGCGCGCCCAAGGGCGAAAGCCGGATTTTCTGGAGCGAGCTGGAGGAATTTCACGAGGGCCTCATCGCGTTGACCGGCGACGGCGAAGGTCCGCTCCATTCCGCCATTTATCGCGGCGATCATGGGCGAGCCGGGGACATTCTGCGCAAGCTCACCGGCGCCTTCGGCCACGATCACGTCTATGTCGAATTACAGCGACATCGCATCCCCAACGAGGAGCGCCTGGTCCAGGGCCTGAAGAACCTGGCGGAAGCGCAGGGCTTGCCCATCATCGCTACAAACGGCGTCCTCTATGCGGAGCCTTGGGGCCGCGAGGTCCTCGACGTTTTCACCTGCATCCGGAACCACACGAACCTCGATGCCGCCGGCTTGCTCCTCAGCCCCAATGCGCACGGCCATCTCAAGTCGCCCCGGCAAATGGCGGCGCTCTTTGCCGATTTGCCGGAAGCCATCGCCAACACCGGACGCCTGGCCCAAAAGCTCGAGTTCAACTTGAACGACTTGGGCTACGAGTTTCCCACCTTTCCCGTGCCCTCGGGCGAGACGATGGACAGTTTCCTCTACAAATTGACTTTTTCCGGCGCGGGAAATCGCTTTCCCGAAGTGAACGAAAAAGTCCGGCGCCAGCTCGAAAAGGAACTCGACCTGATCCGGCGTCTCGGCTTCGCCGGCTACTTTCTGATCGTCGCCGACATCGTCAAGTTCGCGCGCGAGGAGGATATCCTCGTCCAGGGCCGGGGCAGCGCCGCCAACAGCGCAGTCTGCTACGCGCTCGGCATTACGGCGGTCGACCCGATCGAGCGCGAACTTCTCTTCGAGCGGTTCCTGAGCGAAAATCGCAAGACATGGCCCGACATCGATCTCGATCTGCCCAGCGGCGACCGGCGCGAGAAGGTCATCCAGGAAGTCTTTCACCGCTACGGCCGGCACGGCGCGGCCATGACTGCCAACGTCATCACCTATCGCGGGCGCAGCGCCATGCGCGAAATCGGCAAGGCGCTCAACTTCGGCGAGGATGTGCTGAAGCGTTTCTCCGATTTGTTCGCCAGCGGCGACTTTGCCCACACGCTGGAACTGGAAGACCAGGTGGTCCGGGCCGGGATCCCGCGTTCGCACGAGCGGTTTCGGCCCCTGGTCCAGCTTTACCACCGGATGTACGGGTTGCCGCGCCACTTGGGCCAGCACTCGGGCGGCATGGTGATTTGCCTCGACCGCCTCGACCAGGTGGTGCCGCTCGAAAATGCATCGATGCCCGGACGCACCGTCGTGCAATGGGACAAGGACGATTGCGAGGACCTTGGCATCATCAAGGTCGATTTTCTCGGCCTCGGCATGATGGCCGTCCTGCAGGAAGCGTTTGCCCTGACCCGCGAACGTGGTCATCCGGTCGAGCTCTATTCGATTCCCCACGACGATGACGCCACCTTCGAGTTGCTGCAAAAGGCCGATACCGTCGGCACCTTTCAGGTCGAGTCGCGCGCGCAGATGGCCACGCTTCCGCGCATGAAGCCCCGGACCTTTTATGAAGTGGCGATCCAGGTGGCGATCATCCGGCCAGGTCCCATTGCCGGCGACCTCACGCATCCCTATCTCCGGCGGCGACAGGGAAGGGAAGCCGTCAACTACCTGTTGCCCGAGTTGGAGCCCGTGCTCAAACGCACGCTGGGCGTACCGCTCTTCCAGGAGCAGATGCTGCAAATCGCGATGACGGCGGCCGATTTCGACGGCAGCCAGGCGGAGGAACTGCGCCGCGCCATTTCCTTTCACCACTCCCACGAACGAATGGATAAAGTCGTCGTCAAGCTCCGCGAAAACATGGAACGCAAAGGCATCGCTTCCGAGATCCAGGATAAAATCGTCCATGCGCTCGGCTCGTTTGCCCTCTACGGTTTTCCCGAATCGCACGCCATCAGCTTCGCCTTGCTGGCCTATGCCAGTTGCTGGCTCAAGGTCCACCGCGCACCGGAATTTTACTGCGCGCTTCTCAACAACCAGCCCATGGGCTTTTATTCGCCCGCCAGCCTCATCAAGGACGGCAAGCGGCATGGCGTCATCTTTCGGCCCGTTTGCGTGATCCGGTCGCAGGAAAATTGTCTGATTGAGGAAGATGGCTCGGTCCGGCTCGGCCTGTTTTATGCGCGGGGTCTCCACCGCGACAACGCCGCCAGGCTGGTCGAGCAGCGCAACCGGGCCCCCTTCACCAGTCTTCGCGATCTTCTGGGTCGCGTGAACCTGAATAAAAGTGAGCGGCGCGTGCTGGCCCGGCTCGGCGCGCTGAACCTCCTCAGCCAGCATCGTCGCCAGGCGCTTTGGGAAGTGGAAGGTCTCTTTGACGAGGATAACTTGTACTCAACGCCGGAAAGCGGCGCCGCGGAAAGTCCGCTTTTGCCCATGACTCCGCTCGAGCGGCTCGAATCCGATTACACAGTCAGCGGCGTTACCACCGGTCCTCACCCGATGACCTTTCTTCGCGCCCAACTTCCCCACGTCACATCCGCTCGCGATCTTCGTCTCGGCCCGCACGGCCGTAAAGTGACCGTTGCCGGCGTGGTCATTTGCCGCCAGCGCCCCGGCACGGCCAAGGGCAACGTCTTCATCAGCCTCGAGGACGAAACGGGAATTTCCAACGCCTTCGTGCCCTCCGCGCTTTTTGAAAAGTGCCGCCTGACGATCACCCACGAACCCTTTCTCGAAATCGATGGCCAGTTGCAAAGCGTGGATGGAGTGATTTCCATCCTGGCCCAAACCATTCGCGGCCTCGACCGTCCCACCCTCCTTAGCACGCAGTCCTACGATTTCCATTAAGGCAGCCAGCCTCAAGGAACGGACTTGCCGGAGGCTTCCGCCCCGGCAAGTGATAATCTATCAGCTCGATTGGGCCAGACTCGACGCAGGCTCGTTCTTGCGATGGCCCAAAGGTACGCGCAGGTTGAGCTTTTCGGAAGCGGCCGTCAGCTTTTTGTTCGTTTCGCTTTCTTCGTCCAGGGTCTGTTGGAGCAAGGAGACGGCGTCGCTGTGCCCCATCAAATCGGCATACGTACGGACCGTGCCGTAGCCGGCCATTTCGTAGTGCTCCACCCGCTGGCCGGCGGAAATAAGCGCTGCATCCTTAACCTCGGGAGTCGCGTTTTCGTTGATGGTTTCCTTGCCTTCCTTGATCAGGCCTTCCATTGCCTGGCAGGTCTTGCCCGTGGGCTTTTCGTTGAGAGCCTCGAAAATCTGCTCGAGTCTCCGGACATGCCCCTTGGTTTCTTCAAGGTGCGTTTGGAACCCCTGCTTCAGGGTCGGGTCGTTGGCCGCTTCGGCCATTTCCGGCAACGCCTTGGTCAACTGCGTTTCTGCGCTGTAGAGGTCGCGGAGCTGATCCAGGAACAACTCGTGAAGCGTGGTGATTTTGCCTTTTCCAAGGTGAAATATATTCATAGTGCAAATTTGCTGCAGGCGATGTGCCAGCCTGTGTCATGACGCCTTCGCTTCATCGCTACGAGTGTGAGAAAGTTTATCGCGGAGATAGGCGAAGGGAAAACTCCTCGCACATCGCAAACCGGCTTAGGCAAACCGCACTGCGGTTAAATGAAATGAGCAAACGGGGCAGAGCGTTTTTTGGCACGACCCATGCAACGGGTGGAGGCGCAGGCTGACTGGGATCTCCTCAAACAAGTATGACGTTGTATATCGGCACCTCCGGATGGACTTATCCCCATTGGCAGAAGGCCTTCTTCCCGAAAGAGCTGCCTTCAGCCGAGCGGCTCCATTTTTATTCGCAAAAATTCAACTCGGTCGAGGTGAATACCACGTTCTACGGGACGCCAAAAAAGGAAACGGTTCGCGCGTGGCATGAGGCGGTCCCGCGTCGTTTCCGGTTCGCCATCAAGGCGAGCCGGTTCATTACTCATAACAAGAAGCTGCTCGAGCCGCGCAAAAGTTCGATCAAGCTCTTTCGGGCCATCGAACCCATCGCTGACCAGACCTCAGCATTGCTCTTTCAGTTGCCGCCATGGTTCGCGAGAGACGAGGTGCGATTGAAGAAATTCCTTAAAGCGATGCCATCCGCCTATCGCTACGCGTTTGAGTTTCGGCATCCATCCTGGTTTTGTGAGGAAGTTTATGAAGTCTTGCGGGATTCGGAGGCGGCACTCTGCATTTGGGATTTGAAGGGCACCCTGTCGCCGTTGGAAACGACCACCAATCTGGTTTATCTGCGCCTGCACGGCCCGACCTCGAGCGCTTATCGGGGAAGCTATCCCGCTGCGACGCTTCGCCAGTGGCGTGACCGGATTCGAAAGTGGCGGCGGGCGAAGAAGAAAATTCTCTGTTACTTCGATAACGACGAGAAGGGGTACGCTCCGGTGAACGCGCTGCAATTGGCCGCCATGCTGGACAGCAAGAAGGCCTGAATTACTCGGAAAGTTGCGAGCGCCGAAAGCGGTCCATTCCCTCTCGCACCAGACGGCGCGCGAAGCTCGCAGGGCGCCTGCCTTTGGCTTTGAATTCCTTGCCTTGAAAATTGCGATACGATGAAAAGAAGAATTCGATCTCGTCGAGCAATTGTCCGGGGATACGGCGCAGATCCTTCCGGTTTTGCCAACTGACGGCGTCGACGTGAGCGGCCAGAAGGACATCGTTGGAAACGCGTCCCTTGGGGCCTTTCTGCGTCGCGGTAATGACACCCAGTAACCGCGTTTTCACCACACAGCCGGGAAAAGTATTGGTGTCGATGAAGACCAACGCATCGAGCGGATCGCCATCTTCCCCGAGGGTGGAAGGAATGAATCCATAGTCATAAGGGAAGAAAAGCCCGGCGGGCAGTGAGCGATGAAGAACGAACGTGCCCGATTCCGGGAGATACTTAAACTTGCTCGTGCTGTGGCGGGGCACTTCCACGACGACTTGCAGGTCTCCGTCGTCGTCTTTCGCATCGAGCAAATGAAGGAGGCGAGCGGTTTTCATGATCATGTCCGGTCATTTCAGAAAAAGAGCGGCTTTGCGCAGGTCCTGAGTGAACAGCTCGATTTGTTCATCCCGATCTTCCGCAGGCGCGCGAAGAAGCGACGACGGATGAACCGTGCCCATGAAATGAAGTTTCTCCTGAAAGGATAGAATCTGCCCCCGCGCTTTTGTCACGCGAAAGGCGGGCCCCATCAGGGCTTGGGCCGCGGTGGCGCCCAAGGCCACGACCAACTTGGGCTGAATCAGGTGGAGCTCGGCCTCTAGCCACGGTTTGCAGGCGGCGACCTCCCTCGCGTTGGGCTTTTTATGGAGTCGTCGTTTGCCGAGAGGTTCCCACTTGAAATGCTTCACCGCATTGGTCACGTAAAGTTGCCGGCGATCAAGGCCAGCCGACTTCAAGCAGGCATTGAGTAATCTTCCCGCAGGCCCGACGAAAGGCTTTCCTTCCATGTCTTCCCGGTCGCCCGGTTGCTCGCCCACCAGGACCAGGGAGGCATGGACCGGACCTTCGCCAAAAACCGTCTGCGTCGCATGTCGATAAAGTGGGCAACGGGTGCAGTGAGCGGCGGTCGGCCGGAGCGCACCGACGGAACCCGCCGAAGCAATCGTACTAGTCTCCGGGGCGTCCTTCTCCGATTTTTCCATCACGAGACTCAGGGGAAACCTCCTCCTCCCGCGGCTCCGTAAATCTGACCGGTCGAATAAGTCGCGTCATTCGCGGCCAACTGGACATAGATGGAGGCAAGCTCGACCGGCTGGCCGGGGCGGCCCATTGGCGTCTGACCTCCGAATTCCTTGATCTTCTCCTGCGTGGAGCCGCCACAAACTTGCAGGGGTGTCCAGATGGGACCCGGAGCCACGCCGTTGACCCGGATGCCTTTCGGCGCAAGCTGCCCGGCCAGGCATCGCACGTAATTCGTGGTGGCCGCCTTGGTCTGCGCATAGTCATAGAGGTCGGGCGAGGGATCGGTCGCCTGCACCGACGTCGTTCCAATGATGGTGGACCCTGGTTTTAGATGAGGAAGCGCCGCCTTGATGATCCAAAAGGGGGCATAGATATTCGTCTTCATGGTCCAGTCGAATTGCTCCGTCGTGATATCGAGGATGGATGCGTGTGTCTGTTGGCGACCGGCATTACTGACGAGGATGTCGAGTCCTCCGAGGCCCTTCACGGCATCTTCCACCAGCTTTCTGCAAAACTCTTCCTGACGAATATCGCCTGGAAGGGCCAGGCCGATCCGGCCTTCAGCCTTGATCAGGGCAATGACCTCGATGGCGTCGGGCTCCTCGTCCGGATGGTAATTAATTGCCACATCGGCGCCCTCCCGGGCATAGGCAATGGCGGCGGCCCGGCCCATGCCCGAGTCGCCTCCGGTAATGAGGGCTTTCCGTCCCGCCAGTCTCCCGAAGCCGCGGTAACTTTTTTCGCCGTGGTCGGGAAGCGGATCCATCTTGCTCGCCAGGCCGGGCCACGGTTGTGATTGTTTCGAAAAGGGCGGAGAAGGATATTTGCTCCTAGGGTCGATCAGTTCGTTTTGTGCTGTTGTCATAAAGGTTGGAGCCGGAAAAGTGGAATTGCGGGCCGCAGAAGGCGGCCATGCGAAAGATGAAGTGCAGGAAAAATGCCACAAGCTGCACGTTGGGCGCTGTCTCTGGAGGAACGTCCGAATTGAATGAATCCTATCTTAAGCCGCCGCATTTTGCGGATGAGGCCATGCGAAATCACCGGAGTTTTCTTTGGGCAGACATGGCGATCGGTTCGCCCCGGTTGCTCCAGTTGAGCAGATGTCGTCTTGGCATGCTTCCAGCAGTTGAGGTCGCGACCCAGCGTCCGCTTTGGGGCGGGCGCTAAATCGAACTCGCAAACTTTGCGCCTCCCTCTGCTACGTTCATGAAAGCTGTTATCTTTGACATCGACGGCACGTTGACCGATTCCGTCGATCTGCACGCCAAAGCCTGGCAGGAAGCGTTTCGGCATTTCGGCCACACCATTGCCATTGGCGAGATTCGGTCGCAGATCGGCAAGGGCGGCGATCAGTTGATCCCCGCATTTATTCCCAAGCAGGAAGCTGAGTCGAAGGGCAATGAGATCGAAAAGTATCGGGGAGATCTATTCAAAAAGGATTTTCGGTCGAAGGTGAAGCCATTCGCAAAAGTACGCGAACTCTTCGAGCGGTTATTGGAAGACGAGTGGAAACTCGCCCTGGCTTCCTCCGCCAAGAAAGATGATCTCCAGTTCTACAAAGACATCTGCCGGATATCGGACCTCCTCGAGGCGGAAGCCTCCTCGGATGACGCGGAGAAATCAAAACCGCATCCCGACATTTTTCAAGCCGCGATGAAAAGCCTGGGCGAGATATCCCCGAAAGAATGTATCGTCGTGGGCGATTCTCCGTTCGATGCGGAAGCCGCAGGCAAAGCAGGAATCCGGGCGATTGGAGTTCTTTCCGGCGGGTTCCCGGAGGAGGATCTTCTGGGCGCGGGGTTTGAAAAGCTCTACGGCGGCGTTGCCGATCTGCTCGCCAACTACGAGGAGTCGTTGTTCCATCGCGAGTCTCCTCGCAAGAATTGAGTGCCTGAGTCCGCGAGTCCAAAGCGACGTACATTTCGCAACGAATTCGCGGCAATTTGCAGGAGGCTGGCTGGCCTCCCTCTGCGGCTTCCAGAGGTAAAGGACCCGCGCCAATCGTTGGCACCGTGCGTGCAGAGAAGACGCAACGGACGCGGCCAGACGTGCGTTCACACCAAAACTAAAACCGAAGCATTCAGGTTGCTGGCCGCTTCCTGCGCTTCACCTGAGGATAACCATGAAAGCTGTTGTATTTCACAAAGCCAGGGACATGCGGGTCGATGACGTGCCGGATCCTAAAATCGAGAAGGCCGATGACATCGTCCTGCGCGTGACCGCCACCGCCATCTGCGGATCGGACCTTCACATCTATAACGGCTTTTTCCCACAGAAGGAGCCGCTCGTCATGGGGCATGAATTCATGGGCGTGGTCGAGGAAGCCGGATCGGCTGTGACCCAGGTGAAGAAGGGAGATCGCGTTGTCATTCCATTTCCCATCGCCTGCGGCCACTGCTTTTTCTGCCAGCACGCTTTGCCGGGGCATTGCGAACATTCCAATCCGGAGAAGTATGGACCCGAAGGTGGTCTGCTCGATCAAAAGGGTGGCGCTCTTTTTGGCTACACCGATCTCTACGGCGGGTATTCCGGCGGCCAGGCGCAATACGTTCGCGTCCCCTATGCCAATTTTGGCCCGCGCAAAATCGATGATCGCTACACCGATGAGCAGGTCCTCTTCCTGACCGATATCTTTCCCACCGGCTACGCCGGCATCAACAAGGCAGGCGTGAAGGGGGGCGAAACGGTGGCGGTATTCGGTTGCGGACCCGTCGGCCTCATGGCGCAGAAATGCGCTTGGGTCCGCGGGGCGAAGCGCGTGATTGGGGTCGATATCGAGCCGTATCGGTTGCACATGGCGGAGAAAGCGGCGCGGTCGGAAACGATCAATGCGGCAAAGACCGATGCCGTCCAGGCGATCCGCGATATGACCGAAGGCCGCGGGGCCGACGTGTGTGTCGATGCGGTCGGCATGGAAGCGCACCGCTCCACCATAGACAAGCTCGCCGGCGCAGTTCGTCTCGAACCCGGAAGCATCGACGCTCTGGAGAAGTGCATCAGCGCTGTGCGTCGCGGCGGCACCGTCAGCATTCTTGGAGTCTACGGGTTGCCCTACAAATTCCCCCTCGGCCAGGTTTTCGACAAGGGGATCACGATCAACAGCGGACAGGCGCCGGTGCAGGCCGATATCGACGAACTCATCGGCTGGCTCGACGAAGGCAAAATCCAACTCGACGACATTATCACTCACCGGTTGCCCTTGGCCGATGCGCCCAAAGGCTACCAACTTTTCTGCGAAAAAAAGGACGACTGCGTGAAGGTCGTCCTCAACCCCTGGAGTTAATTATGAGCAAAATGAACGAACGTGTCCTGATCACCGGAGCCTCCAGCGGCATCGGTCTTGAACTCGCCCGGGAATTTGCCCGCCACGGTCATCCCCTTGTCATCACGGCAACGGTGGAGGACGAACTTGTCGCGGTGGGACGCGAACTGACGGCGGCCCATGGGGTGGAGGTCTACGTCATCGCGCAGAATCTCCTGGAGGAAAACGCGGCCCAGGTGCTCTTCGACAGCATCAAGGCCAAGGGGCTGGAGATCGAGATCCTCGTGAACAACGCCGGAGTGGGGCACAAGGGAAAATTCGTGGACCAGCCTCTCGATTATCACCTCGAGATGATCCGCCTGAACGTGGAAACCGTAGTGACATTCACGAGGGCGTTTCTACCCGAAATGGTCGCGCGGGGGCATGGACGTATTCTCAATACGGCGTCGATCGCGGGCTTCATGCCTGCGCCACTGATGGCCGTTTACCATGCGACCAAGGCCTTCGTGCTCTCTTTCAGCGAGGCGGTCGCGACCGAGTTGAAGGATACGGGGGTCACCTTGACCGCCCTTTGTCCCGGGGCCACCGACACTGACTTCTTCGAGCGCGCCGATGCGGTCGAGGCAACGATGTTCCAGAAAGGAAACGTCATGGCGCCGCAGGACGTGGCCATAGGCGGATACAAGGCGCTCATGAGCGGCGACCGGGTCTATGTCGCCGGCGGTCTCAACAAGGCGATGGTCTTCTCGCGACGTCTCCTGCCCGAATCACTTCTAGCGAAGATGACGGAGTTGTTCTACGCGGACGTGAAACCGGAAAACCACCAGCGTGAGCCGGGACAGATTGCCGCTGCCAGGGCCGAGCCGCAAACCAGGTAAAGCTGTGAGTATCTTTCCATCATCGGCAAGCTGACGCGCAGAAGATCGTCTCGTCCGGCGGCTATCCAGACGTAAAATCGGTTGTTTCACACGCAGAGGCCACGTATAGGTTGGTGACGACCAAGACTTTTTGGAATTGCCAGCGGTCCTGTGGCCCGAGTGATGGAATGGCAGACATACGGGACTTAAAATCCCGAGGGGAGAAATCCCCGTGCGGG
>FSWX01000314.1_pt1 | contig 20209 bp, 11 predicted proteins | sample 1638111 | NCBI WGS metagenome assembly FSWX01 (sample SAMEA3914788, study PRJEB12502) | metagenome | biome: forest; material: soil | place: Canada | collected 2011-07-03 | depth 0.1 m | reverse complement strand
GATCAAACATCTGCACGAGCAGGACGGCCTGCATCTGGGTGGGAGCATTCGTGTTCACGATCGTGGTGACGGTGCCCGTGGGAACAGTTGGATAGACGCTGCTAAAGAGATTTCCGGAGTTGGCCGTTGGTAAAAAAACATAGGCGTTCGAGCCGATACTGCCGGGGTTATAGGCGCTGGCTCCCGTTGCGTTCCACGTGGTCGTTCCATTGTAGGACGACACCAACATCCGCCGGAAATCGAACATGCCTCCAATCTGGCGATCCTCGCTTAGATTGGTCCCGTAATTACCACCGTACGGATTACCGAGAACAGCCGTATCCGAGCCGAACATTTGCTTAGCTCCCTCCGGCATCCCGCCCCACTTGAAGCCGCTCAAGCCGCTAATCTGAATTTGATACCAAGGAATGTTGGGAGGAAAGCCCTGGGAGGGATCAAACATCTGCACGAGCAGGACGGCCTGCATCTGGGTGGGAGCATTCGTGTTCACGATGGTGGTGACGGTGCCCGTGGTCGAGTTCGTAGGCACGGGACCGTTCTGAAGAGTAAAGAAAACCAAGGATACCGAGGCGATCGTGGGAAAACGGCCGAAGCCTCGCGTATTCCTGCCCTGGTAGCTGTCGACAATCGGCACGACCTGGCCGAAGCCGGGGTTGTATGGAGCAGTACCAATCCCCGTGGGAATGGCGACCGCGTAGGGCGCGGTACTCGAGCCGTCCTGGATGTTGGTGCACCGGATGTAGTCGAACATTTCCGTCAGGATCTGGTCGCATTCGTTACCACCGATTCCTGACGCAAAGACGTCAGACTTAATGTACTTCCCGCCGGTTCCGCCAAAGTTTCCACCGAAGCCGGGTATGGGCTGCTGGGTCAGGTAGCGCAGGTATTCGAGGAGATTCCGGTTGCGAGTCAGGCTTCCGATACCTGCGCCAGAGGTCATCGGCGCAGAGTTGGGCAGGTCGGAACCCATGTCGTTAGGAAATTGGCGCTGGAAAAAATAAGGATAGGGATTGCCGCTGCTGTCTTTTCCGACCTCGCTACAGAAGGCGATCAGCTTGTCGGTAGCGGTCCAGTTGGCGGTGGTGGAGGAAAGAGGCCACATCGCGACACGCGGCTGGTTGAAGACATTGACGTCGGGTGCACGGCTATGGGCGGTCAGGAAGAAACCGGTCTTCCGCACCATCGTGTTGTCGAGCTCGCTCGAGGCGCTCAGGCTGGTGTTGTTCAGCGTGCGAATTCCACCGCTTTGTGTCGGTTGAAAAAGGAGTTCGTCCGTGTCGGCGTAAAGGCGGCGTGCCGTAAGAGGCAACGCTCCGCCGGGAACCTGCATGCCCTCCAGCGATCCGCCCGTCGACGTCCCAACGTAGGAATCGACCTGCGATCCCCAGTAGGAGGAGTTAATCGCCCCTTGCGTGCTCTGCGTGAGCCGAGGCGCCAAGCCCGCGCCGGCGATGGTGGGAGGCGTCGTCAGTGGAACCGTGGGGGCGTAAATACATTCAGGAAAATTGCTGTCCATGGTCACATTGCCCAGGACCGCGCTGAGTGAAACGGTGGCGGGATGACCGGGATAACGCTGAAATTCATTCTGCGCGGGCTGGTAACGTGACAGGTCGATTTCCGTCTGCGAACCGGCGCGCGGGACATCCCAAACAGTGGAACGAATCGCTGTCCCCGTGGAAATCGATGCGGCCGAATTGGAGACACTCACCGTGCGATCCGTCACCGACTCGCCCGCCGTGTTGATGTTGACCTTGCTGGTTTCGTCGTCGGTCCAGAAGGCGATGCGGCCGACGATGGGGTTGGTTTGCGAGGGGACTTCGGCGCCGGCGGTGTTGGCGCCGGAGAAGGTGACGGTTCCCGAGCCGTTGCCGGCCGTTGTGGCGTTGTCGGGATAGGCGATGCTGCCGTCCTTGAGCACGTAGAGCCATTTCACGGGCATGGGCGCCTGGTTGGTTGCGCCGGTGGCGACGGGGGTGGTGTTGGCCAGGGAAAAACCGGCGATGAGCGGCTGGTTGGCGTAGGGGCCGCTCGCGAGAGCGGGGCCGATGACTTGCGAGTTGGCGGGGATGCCCTCCATGGCGGTCATGGTTGCGGTGGAGGCGATGTAGTCGGACGCATTGCCATCGACGATGGGGAACTGGGCGACGCCATTGACGGTGACGGGCTCGTTGAGGTCGACGTAGACGCCGGGCTGCTGGTACCAGGCGATGGTGCCGCCCGTTCCATCGGGTACGAGGGTCTGCGAGCTGTTGAACGTGCCGGTGCCGACCATGCCGCCGTCGGAGTAAAGCTTGTAGTAGGAAACGGCCGCGCCGGTGTTGTCGTAGTCGCGGATCATGCCCGGCTGCGAGGCCCAGCACTGTTGGCCATTTTGCGTAGCATCGCGGATCTCGCCCATGACGAGGTCGGTGGCCGATTGGGCGAGCAGTTTGACGGAGGAGCCGTTGGCGTAAAATTTGGAGGACTGCAGCTCGGAGTTGGTCGTGGCCAGGAAGGCCAGGACCATGATGGTGAGGAGCACGAGGCAGGCGAGGACGAGGATGAGGGCGATGCCGCGTTTTTTTTGCCGCGGAGACGGAAGGAACTTCTTCATCAGGGTCAGTTGTCGGTCGTCCACTTTGCGCCGCGGACGGCGACGTCGGTCTGGAAGACGCGGAAATTCATGGGGATTTTATTGCCGGCGGAGTTGCCGGGCGCGGCGGACAAATCCTTCTGGAGGGTGGCGAGGTCGGTCGCGAAGCTGGCCGCAGAAGTGAAGAGCGAGCTGGTGATGCCGAGCTGCGCGTTGGGAGGACTCGACGGGTTGTTGAGCTTGAGCGCGGAGGCCTCGTCGATGGCGACCATGGTGACCTGGAAGACGGGTGGCATTTGATTCATCGAGTTGAGCATCGGGTACTTTGCCGCCCCGGTTGTCGAGCTGATCGGCGCTCCCGCACCGGCGGTCGCGCTGTCGTACAGGTAACTAGGCGCGAGCGCGGTTCCCATCGGCGCGGTGACGTTCTCGAGCGTCTCGGCCTGGAGTTCATCCTTGGTGGAAAGCTTGGGCAGGATGACGAGGGCGATGACGTTGTCGCAGAGGACAAAATTCTCGGAGGGCAGCGTGGTCAAAAACTTGAAGTCGTTATGCACGCTGCTGTACCACCAATTGTAGCCGTAAGCTCCCTTGTTGCCGGAAACGTACACGGCGAGATCCTCCGAGGGCTGGGTGAATTGGTAGAGGCGGTACCGATTACGATTAGTGGAGGTGACGTAGCCGGGCTGAAGGTGATCCGGCCCGTACATGACGTAGAAGCCGCAGGCGTTGAGCAGGCCGTTCAGGTTGGCGTCAGTTGTGCTGGCGGTGAGGCCGAGCGGCGCTTGGAAAAAGACGCCGTGCGTGACGAACGTGTAGGTTCCCATGGTCGCGTTCTGCGCCAGCGTGGGCATGGGGCCGGACGCGATCTCGAGGTCGGAGTTGCGCGCGTAGGTCAGTGGCTGGCCGGTTAGCTGGGCACCGCCGGTGGCGAAAACGTAGGTGCCGCTGGAAACGGAATAGACGTAATCGTAGTAGGTGTTGAGTGTGGCCTGGCTGAGCGTGCGGGTAAGCGCATCAAAGGCGGTGCGGGCGCCGCGAAACGCCTCGGCCTCGCCGGTGGTCTTTTTCCAGACCTTGCTCGTCCCTTGGGTGAGCGAAAAGAGAATGCCGATGATGAGAATGAGGATCGACGTGGCAACTAGCATCTCCAGCAGAGTGAAGCCCGATTTCCGCGTACTCTTCTCTCGCGACCGCCGGTAGAAAAAGCACATGGTTCCCACTTCTTTCTCCTTCAGGGCTCGGAGCGGGTCACTGATTGTATTCGTTATTATTGGCCACGATAACGGAATACTTGTGCGGCTGCAGTGGGCTGTTCACGCACAGGATACTGATGGTCAAATTATACGCGGAAGTATTGGCGCCGGAGGTAGACGTCACCACGCCGCCGTTGTAGGCGAGGGATGTGGGGGAGTTGGCGCTGCTTACGGGAACCATGGTGATGGTCGCGGTGTAAACGGCGTTGGCGCTGCTCGAAAGCGGCACGCCCATGGAGTCGTAATAGAAGGGCTGGCTGGTGTACTGGCCGAGGCCGTTCGCGTCGGCGAGGAGAATGTCGTTGCTGAGGTTCTGCACGATCTCGGCCTCGACCGTGTTGCCCATGGCCTGATGGAACGAGGTGATGCCGATGGGGATCATTCCGATGAGGGAGATGGAGGCAAAACCGAGGATGGCCAGTGACATGGCGACCTCGACAAGGCTGAAGCCGCCTTGGCGTTTTCTGGAAGTCGTGGCAACTAAGGGCTTCATGGGGAGAAGAATCGGGACTGTTGGAGCGATTGATTCTTTTTCTTTCTTGGCGGCACTATACGTGATTTCCAGCTAAAAGTGATGTTGTATTCTACTTGACAGTCAATTCAGAGGTAGGATTAACCGAATTTGACTGTCTAACGAGCTTGCGATTCAAGTTAGCTCTTCGCGTAAACATGAATCAGGGTGTACCGGTCGCGCTCTTGACCGGAGTGGTGGAGGCACTCGCCGTCGGCGAGGCCGGGAGCGAGAAGAGCTGCTGGAAGAGCGCGGCGCTCTTGGGAAGTTTCGACTCCTTGATGTTGGTGGGATCCTTCTTCGAGACTTCCTGCACGAGGCGGTGATCGCCGTCGCCGGCAGTGACGTCGAAGTAGGAAGCGAAGTAAACGTTGTTGGCCGGATCGAGGATGAAGTCGTGCATCTTCTGGATGAAGTAGGTGTTGTCGTTGCCACCGTGCTTGTCGCTGCGAATGCAGGCGCCCCATTCGGGAATGGTGAGCGGCTTGTGATGGTCCGCGGCGAACTTGACCCAGAAGGGCAGGCCTGAGGCTTTCTCGTTGTCGGTCACATCGCTCCACGTGCGCTTCTGGCGCTCAAGGGCCTGGTCGTCGGTTGCGTCCGGCGGAATCGGGTAGGTGTCCTTGGCCCAAGACTGGTCGTAGACATCGACGCCGATGTAGTCGACGACGTCATCGCCGGGGTAGGCTTTGTCCGGCGCATAGGGCCACCAGGTTTCCATGGCGGGGTTCCAGTCGAACTGGAGTTTGTCCGCGCCGGGGACGGAGCGCATGGTGGTGACGATTTGGCGGAAGTAGCCGGCGTAGGCTTGGGCTTTTTCCTCCGTGCCGGTGCGCCAGATGTACCAGCCGCCATTGAATTCCCAGCCGATACGCAGGATGGAATTGGCGAGGCCGTGCTTCACGAGGCTTTCGGCGAGATGCTGGAAGTAGATGTTGTAGGTGCCCTTCGCGCCTTCCTCGAGCGAGACCGCCACGCCGGCGGCGGGGCCTTGACGCGGGCCTTTGCCGTCCCAACTGCCAACGAGGATGGGGACGCTGAGGATGTAGCGGCGGCCGGGGACTTTGTTGATCCAGTCGCCCCACGGGCCCATCTGCCAGCCCTGCCCCTCGATTTTGTCCCAGCCTTCCGTGGGCATGAAGTCCTCGCCCCAGATAATGGAGCGGTTGAGCCATTTCGGATAGGCGTCGTAGAGACCGCCGACGAGGCCGCTTTGCCCCCAGCGATAGACGCCCATAAAGGGCGCGGCGGTGTTGTCGTTAAGCGGAAGGAGATTAGCGGCAGGCGCATCGTCGGCGTGCGTGCCGGGCGCGGGAAGAAATGCGAGGAGGCCGAGGGTGGTGAGCAGGAGGATTCGATTTTGATTTTTCATCGCCAGTTGTCGGTGCGGAAGCTCAACGCGGGCAGTCCGTCGAGGTTGAAGAGGTTGGCCCAGGTGATATCGAAAGGAGCCCACGCATAACGGACGGCAACGGGGGTCGGGACGTCGGGCGAGGAGAGGACGATGGACTGGCCGTCGATGGCGGCGGTGGCCCAGTGCCAATGTTGGTCCGCGCCGGCAATGGCGAAGCCCTGGATGGGCTGGCTCTGCGGCGAGGTGAGGCCTTTACCGGTGTGGGTGAAGTTGACACGCACCTTGTCGCCCTCGACGGCGAAGTCCTTGAAGATGGGGCCGTAGATTTCGACGGGCTTGCCGTAGACCGCGCCGAGGGCGACCTGGCTGTCGCGCGTGGCGTAGGTGGACTTGATGTGCGGGTGCGGATTTTGCGGCGTGGGGCACTGCGCGAGGTCGGAGGCGGTGACCATGTAGACGTTGGGGAGGATGTCCTTGATGCGGAGGTAATCGTAACGCGGCGGCCAGCCGGGCTGCCAACTGGGCGTTTCCTTCGGCAGCGGGGAGATGGGCGAGCACTCTTTGTTGAGCGGGTTGGTGGGATCGAGCGCGGCGCCCTGGCCGCTGGGTTTCTCGACGTAGAGCCAGGGGAAGTCGCCCTCGGCCCAGTCGGCGCGCCAGGCGGTAATGAGGGCCTTCATGGCCATGGGCTGCCAGACGTGGATTTGATCGAGCTGAGTGCCGCCCTCGCCTTGGTCCCAGAGGACGCCGCGCATGGCGTAGGGGATCATGGGGCGAATGTGTTGCTCGAAGAGCTGGCCGACGGGCGTTTGCGCGTAGGGGACGGGCTTGTGGGGTTCGTGCGGGAGCTTGTTGTCGGGCGTGCCGGCGGCCTTGGCGGTGGCGACGTCGGCCTGCCACTTGGTCATGGCGTCATTGTATTTTTGCATGCGCGCGTCGATGGGGTCTTTCGCGTCCATCTCGGCGGCGGCTTTTTGGATATCGGGGTCGCTGTTGAAGGCGTCCTGAGGTATCCATGGCCCGGACGGCGAGCCGCGCATGGCGCCTTCCATGAGGCCGACGGGAACGTTGAGGGCTTCCTGCAGCTTGCAGCCAAAGAAGAAGAACTGGGCCGAGAAGCGGCGGAGGGTGTCTGGCGTGACGAGCTGCCAGCCGGGGCCGACGTCGCTGCGGTAGATGCGGAGGAGCGGGTGTGGGGCCTTGGCGGCATCGGCGAGCGGGACGTCCCACTGGGTGTAGTCATAGACGTCGGTCTCGAGATTGGATTGGCCGCCGCCGACCCAGACTTCGCCGACCAAAACGTCGTTCACGTCGATCGAATTGCTGCCTGAAACGGTGAGTTTGCCGGGGTCTCCGGGCTTGAGCGGATCCAACTTGACCGTCCACTTGCCGTTGCCGTCTGCAGTGGCGGTTTTGGACTGGTCGCGGAACGTGACTGTGACGCTTTCGTTGGGGGCGGCGGTGCCCCAAATGGGAACGGGCATGTCCTGCTGCAGGACCATGTGATCACTGATTACCCGTGGTAAAGTGATGGCTGCGTCGGCGTGGGAAAGTACGACCAAGACTAGAACGCCGAGTGCGCCGCGAGTAAAGAATGGCATACGCGAAAGGCGGACATTACGCGTATCGCAATCGTCGCGGCAAAGGCATTTTTACTTGACAGTCAATGTGCCTCTTTTTCGGTCATTTTGGACGATTTCCATTGCTTTTGAAGCCGCCTAAGAATATCTGGCAGCGAATGAGCGAAGGATCGCCGACCATGCGGCAACTGGCCGCAATCGCCAAAGTTTCGCGCACGACCATCTCGCTGGCCCTGCGGAATCATCCCAGCATTCCCGCGGCCACGCGTGCCCGCATCCAGGAGCTGGCGCGACAAAGCGGCTACCGGGCCGATCCGCTGGTGACGACGCTGATGAACCGGCTGCGCGTCTCGCGCAAGCGGCGCTCGGTCGAGAAGCTGGCCTACCTCACCAGTTGGAACACTCCCGAAGAATGGCGCGTCTCACCGAACGACGTGCAATTCTATAACGGCGCGTGCCGCCGGGCGATCGAGCTCGGCTACGAAATCGAGCCGATCTGGGCAAGCCAACCGGGTATCAGCAAGCAACGCCTGAGCAACATCCTCTACACGCGCGGCATTCGCGGGGTCATCATCGCGCCCCTGCTGCGGCCGCGAGGCCATTTCACGCTCAACTGGCAGCACCTCGCGGCGTCGACGATCAGCTACACCGTCTTCAAGCCTGATCTTCACCGCACGACGCATTCGCACTTTTCGGGAATGATCATGACGTTGCGAAACCTGAAGCATCGCGGTTACCTGCGGATCGGCATGGCGGCACAGATCGACCAGGACCAGCGGGTCAACCACGCCTGGCAGGCAGCGTACCTGCAGCACAACTTCAGCAGCCCGCGCACCCAGCAGATTCCGCCCTTCATGGTGAACGAATGGGGCGCCAAGGCGTTCAAGGCGTGGCTGGACAAGTACCGTCCGGAAGTGGTCGTCAGCAACCACCGAAATCCCTACGATCTGTTGCTCCGCCTCGGCTACGATGTGCCGAACGAGATTGGTTTTGCCAGTCTTGACCTGGTGGAAGGAACGCCGTTCTCGGGCATCGACCAGCTCCCGGCCGAAGTCGGCGCCGCCGCGGTGGACCTGGTAGCCAGCCAGCTTCACAACAACGAATTTGGGCTACCGTCCCATGCTCGAACCGTCCAGCTCGACGGAGTCTGGAAAAACGGCACGACCACGATCAACCGGCTGCGGCGGCCTGCGCTGGCCAAAGTCTAGTCGCCATCAGCGGCTTCCGGCAGTTGCGGCGCATTAGGCCGCAAAGGTCGTTTGACTATCAACTAACAAATCTGGGTTCTTCCATCGTAAGTTCCCAACCGGTTTGGCAAAATTAACAGACCTAAGAGAAGCAGGTCGTTCGAATTCTCCCTCTTCGTCGGTTTGGGCAGTGGGGAGGACAATTCGGGGAGACCCCCAACCAGATAACAAGTCGATCGCATGGATAAGATTGTAGCACCGCAAGCGGTCGCCCCGCATCTCAATGGCACGTATGCGTTACCTCAGACCGAGAAGTCGGTCGTCATTCCGGAAGTCAGCCCGGTGCGTACGGAGGAGGCCCTCGCCGAGCCGAGCCTCATCGCCGAGAAGACGTCGTTCATACATGAAGGCATTCGCATTCGGTATCTCCAGCACCAAGAGACGGGTGTTGTAGGCCTGGAGCTAGTCCCTGTCTCGAAGTTGGATGAAATGGTTCAGCGGCCTGACAAAATCGAACTTCCCAGTGGATCGAAGGTCCTCGGGTGGTCGCTGCAGCCGCTGGTTGGATTGCATCTGCTCGAAGATCCGTCGCCGAGACTTTTCGCCAACGGCCGCACCTTGCAAGGCAGTCCATCGGCCGAAGCCCTGGCGTGGCATTCGCAAACGGAACGTCAGCATAAAAACGGCCGCGAAATCGTCACCCGCCTCCACAGCCGCGATCACGCGCTGGAGGCCGAGCACGTCGTGCGACTGCTGCGGGGAACATCGGCCGTCACCACCCACACAACTCTGCGGAACGTCGGAACGACGCCGCTGACGCTGCACATGGTGACCAGCTTCGGCCTGGGCGCGATGACTCCTTTCGCCCGCGACGAGGCACCCGGGCGTCTCGTGCTGCACCGCTTTCGTTCTTCCTGGAGCCAGGAAGGGCGGCACGTCCGCGATTCGCTCGAGCACCTGCATCTCGAACCCTCATGGACACGCGTCGACCTGCTCTCCGAACGATTCGGCCAAGTTGGCTCCATGCCGGTCCGCGGTTATTTTCCCATGGCCTTGCTGGAGGACACGCATGCGGGCGTTTTCTGGGGTGCGCAGATCGCGTGGCTGGGCTCGTGGCAGATCGAAGTCCTGCGCCGGGGCGACTCGGTTGCCTTGGTTGGCGGCCTGGCCGATTTCGAATTTGGCCACTGGCAAAAGACCCTCGCGCCGGGAGAAAGCTTTGAAACGCCAGCGGCTCACCTGACCTGCGGCGCGGGCGACCTTGACGCGACGTGCGACGCCTTGCTGCAAGCCCAGCGAATGGACGCAGCGCCGGTGCCTGCCAGCGAAGACGACCTACCCATTCTTTACAACGAGTATTGCCTCACCTGGGGCCTGCCGACGGAAAAGAGCATGTTCGAGATCGCCGAGCGGTTGAAGGACTCGCCCATCAAATACATCGTGATCGACGCCGGCTGGTCGAAACGGCCCAAGGGTTACGGGGAACAGGGCGCCAATGGAGATTGGCGGGTCGACACGAAGAAATTTCCACGCGGATTCGGTCACCTGAATGCCGCGCTGCGCGCCAACAATCAAAAACTGGGAATCTGGTTTGAATTCGAGGTCACCACGGAAGGGGCCGACGTCTATGCGATGGTGGATCACCAGCTCAAGCGGCTCGACCGTGTGCTACAGGTGGGACAGCGGCGCTTCTGGGATTTTCGTGATCCCTGGGTACAGGGTTACCTCACCGAACGCGTGATCGAGTTTTTGCGCAGTGAAGGTTTCGGCTACTTGAAGGTCGACTACAACGACACGGTCGGGCCGGGCTGCGACAGCCCCGACGGCCTGGGCGAAGGCCTGCGTGCGCACCTCTGCGCCGTGCATGGGTTCTTTCGCAAGATCGCCGCGGAACTGCCGGACTTGGTCATCGAGAATTGTGCGTCGGGCGGGCATCGGCTCGAGCCGCTGATGGTTGGCTCGTCGGCGATGAGCAGTTTTTCTGATGCGCATGAGGGCCCCGAAATTCCGTGGATCGGTGCGAATCTTCAGCGCCTCATTCCGCCGGAGAAAATGCAAATCTGGGCCGTCCTGCGGCCGGGTGATACTTCCCGGCGCCTGCACTACACGATGAGCGCGGGATTGCTCGGGCGACTCTGTCTCTCCGGCGACGTTGCCGTGCTGACGGCGGACCAATGGGCCGTCGTCGAGGAAGGCATGCGTTTCTACCGGAAGGTCTGGCCGATCATCCGCCATGGCAGCTCGCGCCGATTTGGCATGGAGGAACAATGCAGCCAGCGTCTCGGCGGCTACCAGGCGGTGAGGCGTGTTTCCACGGACCAGTCGCAAATCCTCGTCGTCTGGCACAGCTTCGCGGCCGGAGGCGGCCTCTCGCTGCGCGTTCCCCTTCCCTCCAATTCGTGGAAAATCCTGGATCAATACAATCGTGAAGTCCGCGCGATCGTGAAAGATTCGGCGTTGGAAATCGAGGACGTCCAGGCGTTCAGCGGTGGCGCGGTCTGGCTCAAGGACAGCGCAGCGCCTCTGGCCTTTCCGGGCCGCGGCGCCCAGGGTTGAGCCGGGCGGCGCAGGCAAGAACGCAATGCTCCACGCGAATCGCGCATGATCTATTCGAGGCTTTACCAGCAGGCGGCGTCGAAAGGCCCCGTGCGCGTGGGGCTGATCGGCACCGGCCATTACGGCACCGCCGTGCTGACGCAATCGATGACGATCCCGCTGCTGCATATCGCCGCCGTCGCGGACAAAAATCCTGAGGCGGCACGGCGGGCCTTCGCGCATGCGGGCATTGCGGGGGCCGACGTGGTGGTTTGCAGCACGCGCGAGCAGGCGTTGCGTGCGCTGCCCAAGCGGCGAATCGTAGTCGAGGACCCGCTCCTGCTGATGGACCTGCCGCTCGACGTCATTGCCGAGTCAACGGGTTCGCCGGAAGGCGGCGCGCGGCACGCACTCGAGGCGATTCGCCACGGCAAACATGTAGCCATGATTAGCAAGGAGCCGGACTCGGTGGTCGGGCCGATCCTGAACCATCTCGCGCAGCAGGCCGGCGTGGTTTATACGCAGGTCGATGGCGACCAGCACGGTTTGATTATTGGCTGGGTGAACTGGCTGCGCAGCCTGGGACTGGAGATTGTCAGCGCAGGCAAGTCGCGCGATGGCGAGTTGGCTTTCAACGACGATCTTTCCTCGATTCGCGGCGTGTGGAATCCGAACTATCCGAAGTCGGAGACGTGGGACACTGTCGCGGTTGCCTCGGAGGATCGCGGATGGTTTGCGTCGATTCCTGATGGCGAAAGCGAGAAGTACCTCGCACAGCGCCATCGCGTGCTGGCTTCGATGCCGTCGATGCGCTCGGCGGCGTTTGACCTCTGCGAGTCGGTGATCGCGATGAACGCGACGGGACTCGCCCCCGATGGCGGGGAGATGCATGATGCGGTCGTGCGGATCTCGGAGATTCCCCAGGTGCTCTGCCCTCGCGAGGAGGGCGGCGTGCTGAACCGGCGGGGCGTGATCGACGTGGTGATCGGCCTGCGCGGCGAGCGCGAGGGCAACCTGGGCGGTGGTGTCTTCGCGGTTGTTTCCTGCCAGAACGACTACTCGCGAAAGGTGCTTTTGGAAAAAGGCCTCTGGGCGAATCCGCGCCAGACGGCGGCGGTACTGGTCCGGCCTCACCATCTTTGCGGCATCGAAACGCCGACGTCGATTCTCTGCGCGGGCCTGCTGGGCGTGGCCACGGGCAATGACGCATCCTACCGCCAGCGTTTTGATCTGATCGTGCGGAGCGTGAAGCCGCGCCGCGCCGGTCAGATTATGGACTGCGAGCACGATGCGAGTCTCAAGGCGCAGATTGTGCCGGGGGTGACGCTCGCGGCGCGCGGTGCCCTGCCCGCGCATCTCGCCACCGGCAACCGGCTCAAGCGGGACGTCGCAGCCGGAGCAATCGTGAACTGCGATGACGTCGACCTTCCCGAGGATTCCGTCCTGCTCAAGCTGCGGAAGGAGCAGGACGTGACCCTCAAGCCTGATTCCATTTCATAAGAAATCCCAACCATCCCCCCATGCCCGAATCCACGCACAACTTCAACGGACCCTACGACGGCCAGGCACTCGACAACATTTCCTTCCCGATTGGCGGCCTTGGTGCCGGCATGTTTTGTCTCGATGGCGCGGGAGCATTTTCTCATTTTTCCATCCAGCATCAACCTGACCTTTTCAACGAGCGTCGGATCTTCTCGACTCTTTCCGCCAAGAACAGCACGGGCAAAGTTGTCGCTCGCGTGGTGGAAGGCCCGGTGCCGACATGGAAAGTCTTCTTTCCGTGGAAGCATGAATCGTCCGGCATGGGGTGCGGAAACCGGACCTACGGCCTCCCGCGTTTCGAATCGGCCCGCTTTGAGGCGCGTTTTCCGTTTGGGACCGTGGCGCTGCACGATGACCAAGTTCCGGTCAAGGTTCGGCTTACGGGATGGAGTCCGTTTGTGCCCGGGGACGCGGACGCCTCCAGCCTGCCGGTCGGTGCGGTGGACTACCACTTCGAAAATAAGAGTGCGGAGCCACAGGAGATTGTTTACGCGTTTCACGCTGAGAATTTTCTCTCGCTGTGGGAGACCGGGCATTCGATCGAGGACTTGCCCGGCGGATTCTGTCTGAAGCAGGATTCGACTCCGACGAAATTTTACGCCAAAGCCGCCTTCGGCGCGTGGATCGATGATCCCGCGGCGACGCCGAGCCTGAGCTGGTTCCGTGGCGGCTGGTTCGATCCGCTGACGATGCTTTGGAAGGGAGTGGAGGAGGGACGCTTCGCGGGGCGCGGCGAAGTGACGGACACGCCGCCGGCCGGATTCGCGAGCGTCTATCTGCCGTTCACGCTCGCGCCGGGAGAGAGCAAGACCGTGCGGCTTTTGCTCGGCTGGCACGTGCCGTACTCGCCGTTGCGCTACTCGCCCGATACTTACGAGGCGCCAACTGCTGCGACGAAAGACAACTATTTTCGCCCGTGGTATGGGGAGAAATTCAAGGACATCGAGGAGGTCGCGTCGTTCTGGACGCGCAATGTCGGCTCGCTGTTCACTGCGACGGAGTCTTTCACGAAATGTTTCTATGACAGCACGCTGCCGCCTGAGGTATTGGAGGCAGTCGCGGCCAATCTTACCATTCTCAAGTCGCCGACGGTGCTTCGCCAATTCGATGGCCGCATGTGGGCGTGGGAGGGCAGCGGCGATGAAAAGGGTTCCTGCCACGGCACGTGCACGCACGTCTGGAACTACGCGCAGGCGCTGCCGCATCTTTTCCCCGCGCTGGAGCGAGGGCTGCGCGAGACGGAATTCTTCGAGTCGCAGGATGAGCGCGGACACCAGAGTTTCCGCGCCTCGCTTCCACTGGGGCCCTCGCCGCACGATTTTCATGCGGCAGCGGATGGTCAATTGGGCGGCCTGCTCAAGCTGTACCGCGATTGGCGCATCAGTGGGGACACGGCGTGGCTGGGCAAGCTCTGGCCGCGCGCGCGGCAGAGCCTCGACTACTGCATTGAAACGTGGGATCCGGATCATCGCGGCGCGTTGCTGGAGCCACATCACAACACGTACGACATCGAGTTTTGGGGCGCCGATGGCATGTGCAGCAGTTTCTATATCGGCGCGCTGCAGGCCGCGGTCGTCATGGGTCGCGCGTTGAATGAAGACACGAGCAAGTACCAGAAGCTGCTCGCCGCCGGTAAAAGTTACCTCGAGGAGAAGCTCTTCAACGGCGAGTACTTCGTCCAGAAAGTTCAGTGGCAAGACCTGCACTCACCCGATCCAGTGGAGATGAGCAAGAAGGCGTACATGGTCACCTACTCGACTGAGGGGCTAGAGCTGCTGCACAAGGAGGGCCCGAAATATCAGTACAGCGACGGCTGTCTTTCTGACGGCGTGCTCGGGGAATGGATGGGATGGACGGCGGGGCTTGAGTCGGTGTTGTCGCGCGAGAAAATTGAGCGGCATCTCGCTTCCGTTTTTCGTCACAACTTCCGGTCGGACCTCTATGGATTTCCCAACCCGCAGCGCCCGGCCTACGCGTTTGGTCACGAAGGCGGCCTCATTCTTTGCTCGTGGCCACGGGGCGGCAAGCCGTCGCTGCCCTTCGTTTACTCCGAGGAGGTGTGGACGGGAATCGAGTATCAGGTGGCCTCGCACCTTATTTCGCTGGGACGCGTCGAGGAGGGGCTGGAGATCGTGCGCGCCTGCCGCCGGCGCTACGACGGGCGCCTTCGCAATCCATTCGACGAACTGGAGTGCGGTCATTGGTACGCGCGGGCGATGGCGTCGTACGCGCTTTTGCAGGCGCTCTCCGGCGCGCGCTACGACGCGATCGACCGCGTCCTTTACCTGGAGCCGAAGATCAAGGGAGACTTCCGGAGCTTCCTCGCCGCCGCGACCGGATACGGCACGGTGGGCGTGAAGAGCGGCGAGCCGTTTCTTGAGGTGAAGTCCGGCGCTATTAATCTGGACCGCATCGCGTACACGCCAGCGTGATCGTGGCGGGCCCTTACGCCAGGCCGACGGTCTTCGTACTCGTGGATTCGCCGAGGCCGCGCGTGCGCTCGGCGACGGGCGCGAGCGGCGGAAGGCCGTTCTCGGGGCGATCGAGATAGAAGTAGCAGCAGCTCGACCAGTCGTCCTCGCGCTCGAAAATCGAGAAGACTCCCTCCGGCGGCGACATGTTCATGGATTCCCCGGCCGGAAGCCAACTGGAACCGATAAGCTGCACGCCCAAGTCGTGGATTCTGCGAATGTCCGCAGCGGACGCGCCGCCGATCTGCTGGAATGTGACGCGAATGTCGCGCTGGAAATAAACCGGGTCGGGCACGTGATAGCGATAAAAGGCAAAGCGCTTGCGCTCGTTGTCGGCCAGATGGCAGCCCTGGTAGAGGTGCGCGTACTGGCCCTGTCCCCACGCCGAGCCGATGTAGTCCTCCATTCCGGTGCCGGCGAGCGTGGGGAGATCGGTGTCGCCATCGAGGTAGATTTTGCTCTCGCCCTCGCCGCACCAGGAGTGGAGGTACTTCTTTGTGTCGGCGATGAGCCCGAAATTTGCGCCCAGATAGCGTCCGCGCCCGGAGACCTTGGGCAGCACTTCGAAATCGCGCATCAGGGTTGTCGGCGCCTCGCGCCGCCAATGCGCGTGAAAATAGGACGAGTGCTCGATCCGGTCGCCCAACGTGTAATCGATGTCGTAGAAAACCAAATCGATTCGCTTTGTGATTTCGCTGGTGAGAACGATGCGGAAGCCGTTTCGAAACGGCATCGGGATGACGCAATTGAAGCTGCGCCCCTCGGGGTTGCTGAAGAAGATCGACTCGAAGGTTTGGCAGCACCCGAGTCCCTGCCCGAAGAAGTCGGCGAAGGGGGCGCTCACGGCCGGGGTCGCGGCGCCATCCCAATACATGTCGAGCCGCAGCCCACGCAGGGCCTCGGGCGAGCGGTCGTCGATCGTGATCCAGATGCGGCGCACGATTCCACTGCCGGCGCCCTGGGCAAGTACAACGGACTGGCCCGGCTCGAGCGCAAAATTGGGCCGGCCTTTGCGGCTCTTGTTCGCGCGCGCCGCTTCCCCTTTGCGGCCCTCGGGATTTTCAGGACTGGCCCAGCGCGTCTCGACATTTTCGGGAAGCACAAAGAGTGATGAATCGAAATGCATGGTCGTATTTGATAAAGACGATTATTACCGTCGCTTGCGGCCGAGGCTTCGGTAGAGCTCCGTCGTCTTTTGCGCGAGCAGCGACCACTCGCTTTGGGGTTGTTGCGCGAGCAGCAGCTTCCGCTTGCTCTTGAGCTCCTCTTTCGTGATGGAACCGAACAAAGCGGCGAGCGAGCCTTCGCTGTTGTCGTGGTAAAAGGCGGCGTCGCCAAAGGTCTCGTGGAAGAACTCCCAATGTGGAACAAGCATCGGAACACCCGCGCCGATGGAGTCGGCGCTCAGTCCGCTGGTGAAGTAGCTCTCGCCGAGGTGTGCGGAAACCAGCGCGTCGCAGACGTGGGTGCTGGTGGCGATGTCCTCGCGCGACATCCACGATTTCCTCGGAACGAAGATGATCCGCAGATCGACCGGACGTGGCGTTTTATCGTCGTAGGCGGTGATGATAAGTTGCTGGTCGTCGCGCGCGCCCTTTTCAAAGGCCCGCATGATCATCTCCACACGCTTCTCCGCCTGCGGCCGGCCCAGCAAGCCAATGCGCATTCCACACGCCGGAAGACCTAGCGCCGACTCGATTTCCGCGCGCGCCTGCGTGACGCGCATCTGCTCGCGGTAATGGCCGTGAGGCAGGACGATGTGCCGCGCGTCCGTTTTGTAAGGAAATTCCTGCCGCGCGAGCTTCATCCCCCATTCGCTGTGATGAATCACTGCATCGGCAATGCCCGCCCAGGCACGATAGAGCCAGCGACCGCGCTCCGGCGCCCACCAGTGCGGGAGGCGATTGTGCATGGTCCAGACCACTCTTGCCTCCGATCGGCCGAGCGCCTCAATAAAATCCAAAGTCTCTTGGTCGAATTCCGCCTCACTCACGCCGGGATTCGCCAGCAAATGCTCCGGCCATCCAACGTGGATAATATCGACGTCGCGCGTCAGTCGCGGCACATCCTTCGCCCGCGACCCGTTCGGAATCGTGGGCATCTCGACGACATCGCGCGGCGAAATTTTATCGAAAAGTCCCCGCACGTAATCGTGATCGCGCCCCGGCGTCACGCTTACGCGCAAGCGCGGACGGACGACGCAGGAAAAGCGGACTTCGCGCGCCGCGGCGAAATGCACTTGGTGCAGCGTTGTCAACTGCCCCCACGGACTGCGCCACTCACTCATTCCATCGATCTGGACGACGTCGCGATGGAATGTCGAGTTCGCCGAGAATTGGACGTCGATCGGCCGAGAGCCTTCGGGGATGAAGTAAGAGATCGCCTCGGGAATTTCGTCAAAGACGAGGCTTTCCTCAATGTGCAACGCGTCGTTCTCCACCCGGTAGCTTGCGGTGCGCCCGCAGCGCAGCGGCGCGATTTTTCCATCGCCTGAGACGCACGCAAGCTCGTCGTAAGCGACCCGCAGGCCATCGGCCGTTTTCTCCACCTGCGCAGGAACACCGCGAACGGTGTATTGCTGTCCGCCCTGGGCCACGCGCGGCACGCCGCAGAACATCGGCGAATCGACCGGATTCTCCAGCAACCCGGGGCTCCGGCACCACGGCGCGTAGTCAGCGTTGTAGCCATCGATCATCGGCAACTGAAACGACAGATGAGCATTGCGGAACATCCAGAGACCCGCCTGTGTCTCATCGAAGGGAATTCGTTCGTCGATGTCGGGAAACAAGAGCGCCGCTGCCGTCGCTGGAACGGGCCTGACCGCGCGGAGTTTCTCCGCCGCGTAACAGAGCTTGGCCAAGACATCGAGCGTCATCTGCAAGACGCGATGGATGCCGCGATATCCTTCGGTGTTGCCGTGACGGTGCGAATTGATCAAGTCGTCTTCGAACCAATCGGTCAGCCGATCGAATGCATGCGCCACGAGGCGCAGTGACCGGCCCGGATCAGTGGCCATTTCCCGCTCAATCGACATGGAAAGAAATTCCATCGTCAGGCAGATCGACAGCACACCGGTCGAGCGGCCAAAAACAAACGTGGCGCCGTTCTCCATCACGATTTTTTCCAGCAATCGTGTGTGCTGGCGCAGATTCCAGTCGATTTGCTTCGCCTCGAGGAAAGGCCAGAGCGGCTCGCAGAAGAGGTGCACGTCAGCCGTGTAGATATCGTAGCGGCCTCGTTTCTCACGGCCGTCATCAAAAAACCCGACCGGATTTTGAAAGAGCAACTGCTGCAATTGCGCAATCGAGAGGTCGAGGATGGATCGGTCGGTCAGAATTCCCAACCGCTGGCGCGTCCATTCGCTTCGGGCCAGCACAGCCCAGTAATTATTCGCCCAGCCCCCGATCCACTTTGTCGCCGGGTCGTAGATGTGCGTGGTGTCGGTCCCGGACTTGATGTTCTCGCGTTCCGCAGCGCTGAAGCCGGCCAGGAGCGGATTCTTTTCGAATGGCCCGAAGGCCAGCAGCGCATCCGCCAGGAAGAAGGAGTAAAACGTCTCCGTCTTTGGACCGTCCACGCAGCGCAAGAGCCGGACCATCGCGTCGGCGATGGGAACCCCGGCGATTTCACGAACGTCCAGCCGGTGAAGGTGCGCGAGCAGGAACAGCAGGTTGGTCTCCTCGCCGCTGCCGGACCTCCAGTGGCCACAAAAGAACCGCGGGATGACAAAGTCCGGCAGAAATCGCGTGACGAGAACCTCCGTTCGTTTCGCGACGAACCGGACGATCTGCTCCGAGAGACCTTGCGGTGTCATGGCGGAAGCCTGATGAGCAACAGCGCCCCAATCAAGAGCGCAATTGTGAGCGCTCATTGCGGGGGTTTGTAGAGCTCCTGCCCCACTTTACTCTCGCCCATGAGACCCTCGCCCTCTTTTTGGTAGACGCGAACGTAATCGACGTCCATGGCCGCAGGGAACGCGGCATCGTCGATGCCAAAGCGGCCGGCCCATTGGCCACCAACGGCAAGGTTCACGATAATGTGGGCGTAAGGCGCGTCATGGCCGCCGTAGGTGACCCATTTGTACCGGCCCTGCATCAGCTTCACGCCATCACAATACCAAGTGAGCGTATCATCGGATTGCCAAAGCAGTGCGAAGACATGGAAGTCATCGCAGAAGCGAAACGGCGCGTGGTAGTAGGCAGCCAATCCACTGCCTTGGGTCTGCAGTATGGAGGGGTCGGCGGCGAAAAGGCGCGTGCCATCCCATGGGCTGGGCGCGCCGCCCTTTCCGGGTTGCACGACGGCGCCGATGTGCATCATGTCAGGCTTGTCGTTCTTGATGTTGTTCGCCATTTCCAAGACGTCCATCTCCGGCGGCCAGGTGGCGTGACCCTTTTCGTCGGCGTCGCTCGTCATCCAGAAAGCCGGCCAGGTGCCCTTTTGCGACGGCACTTTGATGCGCGCCTCGAAGTAGGCGTACTTGAAAATCGCTTTCGAGCGGATCATGCCCGACTCGTAATTCATGGCCTTGGGGCCGCCGTCGCGCACCTTACGTGCGGTCAATTGGAGCGTGGTCCCGGTCATCACGTGATTGTTGTTCTCACGATAGTGCTCCTGCTCGTCGTTGAGATGATCGGTCCAGCCGCCGCCGTAGATGATGCGCGTCCACCATTTGCTCGTATCGAGGCTCTTCTCGTTGAATTCATCGCTCCACACTTCGGTGTAACCATCCGGCACGTAGGGGCTCGGCGTGGCCTTCTCGGCCGGGACATCCGTCGTCGGCGGCGCAGGCGTTGGAGCCACCGCTGCCACCACGGGGGCGACGGGTGGTGGCGCTGATGGAGCGGGCACCTTCGGTGTCTGGCTCACGGCGTCGGCGCGAATACTGAAGATATGGCCGGACGCATCCTGGAGCACGGCGTTGCCGTTCTCGACACGCGTACAGGTGTACTTCTGCCCCACTTGCGCGGCCGTCACGCTGGTCATGCTTCCGCTTGCGTCGAAGGCCTCGAGAGGAGCCGAGACCGTGATGGTGCATGGCACAGAAGCGGGGTCTGATGGGCTGGTGACCGAGCTCTGCGCGAGCACCGGCAGCGCGGCGACGAGCAGCGCGACTCGCAGAAAATCGGAGGCGACAAAAGATGAAACTTTCATACACTGAAGGCTTGGCGATTGATCCATGAAGAGAACCAAATGTCGCG
>FSWX01000289.1_pt1 | contig 23081 bp, 21 predicted proteins | sample 1638111 | NCBI WGS metagenome assembly FSWX01 (sample SAMEA3914788, study PRJEB12502) | metagenome | biome: forest; material: soil | place: Canada | collected 2011-07-03 | depth 0.1 m | reverse complement strand
TCCTGGTAAAGTGAAGCACCTTTCCAAATCCCCCGACGACACCACCCGGGGAGGGAAGCGCTTCTCATGGTTTCGCAGTAACCATGCTGTGCCGCGCGCCGACTGGGCCGATGTCGAATTGGATGTTATGCGCAAGGCGGATGGCGCCAAATTTACCCAAAATCCCGATTTTAGCGCTCTATTGCTCGCCACCGGCGACGCGGACCTCATCGAAGACTCACCTTGGGATGCTTTCTGGGGAATAGGCGCCGATGGCAGCGGCCTCAATTGGGCCGGCAAAATCCTCATGGAAATTCGCCAGGAATTGCGCGCGTCCCATCCTGTAGCGCAGCCAAAGCCGCAATAGCCTAAATTCCAAAATAAAGAAAAAATGCATGCGAAATCCTTTAATCATGGCAAAAGCTGCCATTCTTGGCCTGTTTCAAATCGTGTCTACCCATGGAAACACCGGTCTGATCGGCAAGCCATTGGCCGTCGTTCAACAAAAGAGTGATCTCTTCGTTTTCTTCAATTTTGCTCCGATTGGTAAAAAAACTTCGAATGGAACGACGGTCACTTCCTTCAAACCGACGGGCGATGCTTTCCGCCCACTTGTAACGCTCGCGGTGACAACCGGTCCCCGCGATGCCATTCAGGTTCTTCGTCTTTTCGTGTCCCGATCCTTCATCGATGACCGGAAGAAAAGCATCTATGCCGCCGATCTGGTGAAAAGCTTCCTCGGAAATGCCGGGGTTTCTTCCCCCGCCGACGACATTGCGCGGCTCGCCCGTGAGATAAGCGCTCGGGCCATGGCCGGATCGTCCGCTCCAACTAAAGAAATCGCCGCTGCGGATGATCCTCATTTTAGATTTATGTTGGAAGCGGTTGAACTAGCCGAGACCTGCCAGCCTGTAGAAGAGAAAATCCCCAAAGTCGGCGCCATAATTGTGTCGGCTGAAGGGCACATAATAGGGCGGGGCAGCAGAGGAAAAAACTGCACCGATGATGACGAACACGCGGAGCTTCGAGTATTAGAGAGCGTTCACGAAAGGGATCGCCCAAAATTAGAGGGTTCTATCTTGTATACGACATTAGAGCTGTGCACCCCGGACTCAAGGAGTAGGAGCGAGAAGTGTTGTTCTGAACTTATTTTCCATTCTCGATTTCCTCGCGTTTTTGTCGGCATTCCAGATCCTAATCCCGACGTAACCGGAAAAGGATTTGCGTGGAGCCCGGGCTGCAGCGCTTTCGATTGTCTTCTACTCCAGTGTATCCAGTGACGGCACCGTACACGTCAAAAATCAGGATGGACACGAATTGAAGCTACCCCTCGATCAAAGCGGCCGGTTTCAGGTCTATGAACCCGAGACGTTGCGCCTGGCTGTGCAGGACAAACTGAGGATCACTCAGAACGGATTCACGTTGGACGGCAAGCACCGACTCAATAAGGGCGCGGTTTACGAGCTAAAAGGATTCACGAAAGACGGCGACCCGAAATTGAAAAACGGGTGGATCATTGACAAGAATTACGGGAACATCGCATACGGTTACTGCCAAACTTCCCATGTGGCACAAAGTAAGACGGTCGATCGCGTCTTTGTTGCTCAGTCCATGAGGTCATTGGGTGCATCCTCTGCCGAGCAATTTTACGTCTCGGTCAGTCGTGCCCGTGAGGCCGTTACGGTTTATACGGATGACAAGGAGCAGTTGGCGGAGGCGATTCAGGCTAGGGCGCGTTTGCAAAATAAAAGCCGTGACGATGGAAACTCGTAAGGGTAAGGGTGCGGGTGAGACACGAAGGTAATTTCTGGCCGTTTCCGACACAGCGCAAGAAAAAAGGTCTGGCCCTCGCCTATATCGTGGTTCAAACGAGATACTTCATGAATCGCCTCCTGATCTTCGTCTTTTTGTTCAATGTACTTCTAACCAAAGTACATGCAGACCTTAGCGCTTTTGATGGACAGAAAAGAGATACCCCCATTGCTGCCGCGGTGGCAGAATTCAACCGACTGGCCGCGTCCAATCCGATCGGGAAAACGCAGCCTCCACTAACGGTAGACGAGGTCATCGCTGCAATAAGAGGGTTTACTGCGGAGGAACATCCGCATAGTGAAGTGTTTCTCCCGCAGTTCAAGAAAATGGCACAGACGGGAATCATCCCGGCTGGATGCCATCTTTCATTTATTTGCGGTTGGACTCCCAATAAAGATTACGATTACGTAGTATGGTGGATTGACTTGTTTGTCGGTCGCGAAAATGCGGACCCAGCTCAGGGTAGCTATGGTTATAACTATCGGCTTAGAGCCCAGATGATCTCTTCTCAACCCCATGAAGACACGCCAGCATTCAGGAAAGAACAACAATTTTTGATGGATGCTTGGAAAAAGACGAATAGCTCAAAGTGACTTAAGCCAGTCAAAGACGGCTGCGAAGAGACCAAATTGAGGAAGGTGATGGCGAGCTTTCATAGAGTCGAGACTCGCTTGTAAATTTTTATCCGCTGGAAGAAGTTTTCGCTTTTGTGCCGCTGGCAATTAAAGCCCAGATGATACCACGACGGAGCGCGTCGACATGACACCCGCCGCCAGAGCAGGTCCGATAAATGATACCGGCCCATGCGATTTGGCATCTTGATTTCACATATGACGCCATTTCACCTCTCATTGTTCGATCTTTGCGATTTTGCAAACACGCCCTAGCGGCGCGCGTGTCAGTGCCCATGAATTACTCAAAGTGCCTTCTGCAAGAAAAGTTGTCGATCCTTTCGAGTCGGTACTGCGCGAAAAAGCAGTGCTGCCCATCGTAGAAAAAGTAGATTTACCGGCGAAGTCTGAAAGAGAGAAAGATATTGAAAGGAGGCGGACCTTATCCCGCTCGCCGCGCCAGCGGATGAATCATGCTGATTACGCTCGGGCTTCTCATCAATCCAAGCAGGGAGTGAGCCTTTGAAGCGATGCTCTTAACTCATTGGCATCTTCCCATGATGATATTAAGAACGACGGTATTGAGTCGGTTAGCGTTGGACGGAAAACGAATTGATGATGGCCCTGTAATCGATGTTCTTATTCGGGTCGCCTTTCATCACGCCGAAGACCACTTGGTAGATCTGCCCGGAGGCGACCGTCAGGAACACCATCGAGTTCATCACGCCGTAATTCCGCGGGTGAGTTAGGAAGAGAATGTAGTATGGAGCGCCGTTGATCGTCTCGGTATGGCCCCCCAGTATTTTGGTGCCGCCGTCTTCCTGGAGAGTGGTGACGAGGTTGCGCACATAAGGAGAATCGCCCGTGATGGGACCGACGTCATCGACCGGACCCGTGAACATCGCGAGTGATTCACCGTCGCCATTTTGAGCGCCGATTTGATTGCCGTCGGTCTGCTGCGTCGTCCAGTCATCGGGAACAGTCAGCGTGAACTGGTTTTGGTTGAAGCCAAGCGTGGCGGCCGAGAGCGGCAGGAACGAGGTAACGCCCAGCAGTGCAGCCACGCCTAGCATGTGCGAGAGGAGGGAGGAATTAATTTTCATAGGTAATTTTCTTTTGGTTACTTGGGTATTCACCGAATCGCGGCGGTTGTGACTCATCCCGGCGCATTTTCTTTCAGAGGCGTTCCTCGGCGTGTTGAGCCCAGCGTTGTCGAGTGAATGCGATGCGATATGCCGGCCGCGTGCTTGCCGTAATCGATGATTCCGCCGCCACCGCACTGAAGGACGGGCCAGAGACATTTTACTCGCCCGTCTGGATCCTGTGCATCGGTAGTTGCGTGAAGTCGGCTCGCGGCGATCACCTGTGGTCGAATGGGCACGAACGGCGTTTGCTACGCGTGCCGGTGGGGGCGGAACATTTACGACATCTTCACGTGCGTGAGTGCCTTTATAAATTACAAGGTGGGCTATGAACCAAACTTTCGAATGGCGGCTAAATTGAGCATCTCGAGTATCTTGAGAGCTTGGTTTGGTTGCCTTTGCCTCCGAGGTGGATCCTTCTGACTCCAGTCAGTCAGGAAGCAAGCGATCCGATTACAAAGCGACGTAGAACGACATCACAAACGCGATCAGGAAAAGCCCCCCTGCCGCAATCGAGCTCCAGCCCATTCGTTTTTCCCGGCGAATCAGCGAGGTGGGATCCCCCGTCTTATCTGATCGCACGGACCGCCAAAGAGCGAACCCACAGTAGACCATCGCCACGCACAAGCTGAAGAGAAGCAGGCAAGCGCAAGCCCCCGCCAGCAGTACCAGCACCGAAAGAAAATCGGGGCGAAACAGCTCCATGAACAGGGTGCCCCCGCCAACGACATATCCCGCGCCCTGAAGAAGTCCGAGAATGATCAGCCCGGTGCCGAAGAGCCGGTCCAGGAGGAAGAAAACCACGCCCGGTTTCGTCTTTTCCCCGGGCTCCGCAGGTGCCCGGGTCGAGGCCCGGGAAAGAATCCGCTTCCCACCGTATATCGGTGCGGCGATCACCATCATGCCCAGCAACACTCCCGTCCAATCGGACACCGGGTCGTCCCAGTCGACTTTAGCCTGCGTCGGCAGCGAGTGGTCCACCTCGGTCGTCACCGGAGTCTGGTCCGGGTCGGGAGAAAAATAGACGTCGGCCGAACCGGGACGCGGATTCGACGCGTCGATGAAGTAGGTCAGGTAGGGCGGCACCGTCGCCGGGTTTTTGGGATCGTTCAGTTTGGCCAGTCTCAACCACTGATCGGCGTCACCCTTCGTTTTCGCCGAGGGGCCGGCGTATTGAAGATATCCCGGCCACCAGCTATCGGCTATTCCGCCCGTCATCCGTTCATTGCTCAGGATGGCCACGCTGAGGGTTCGTCCCGCCGGGTCCGCCAGTTGTTTCCCCTCCAGATCGCCCGGTTCGCTATAGGGATAAAAGGGACGATCCGCGGAAAAACTCATCCGGATCGCCTGGGTCGCCAGGAAACCCGGCTCCTGGCTGGACGAACTGCTCGCGGCGCCCGGCTTCTTCATCAGCTTGAACGCCGTGATTTTCCATTTTTCCGCGACATAAGGCTTGAGCCATTCCTTGTCGTCGGCGGTCCACGCGTAGCCGTTCTCCTTCAGCCAGTCAGCCAGCGATTCGACATCGTCGGCCTGGAGAATCGCGGCACGGTAATCGCCCACATCCTCCTGGCTGATCACCTGCACCGGCGGGCGCTGCATCATCGCGGTGACCGTAGGCGATTCAACCTCTCGGTTTCCCCAACCGGCGGCAAACGCCGCCAAGGGGCCCATCGCCAAAGGCTCCATGATCGTCAGCGGCGTGCGGTAAACCACCTCGGGCACCCACTCTGGTCTCGCCGCCTCCGCCGCAAAGTCGAAGATTGCAGGATCGGCGGCCACTAGTTCGGGTGTCTGCGGGGTCGGCACCAGGAAACCAAGATCCGGTTCCGTCGTGCTGATATTGGCCTGACGGATAAAATGTTCCGTCTTGTGCGCTTCATCCCAAATGATCACCGCCCGCTCGCCCTCGATTGAACTCAGCGAGAAGACGCCCGGTCGCTGCAACACCGCACAACCTCGCGCGTCGGGCGTAAGGGTCATGATCAGGAGACACGTCATGAGCCCGCCCACGCGAAAAAAAGCCTCGGATCCGCGGTAAGGGGACCTGCCGGTCATGGGAGGAAGATGAGGAGACGGCAGTGGCAGTGGTAACATAATTCGTTTATAACAACGGCGCCCGATTTGTGACCAAATAAATTGAAGTAAACGCCGATGGAATGTTCCAATTTCACTGAATCCACCAATCAAACCCGGGCCGATGAAAGAGTCACCGCACGACATCCTACCGAAGGTTCGACAACAATTATGGATTTGGTCACAAAGGCGGTAGAAGGTGTAAGAATTGCTGGTGAGGACAACCGACCCCTCCAAACTTGACGTCTCTATGCCCGCCCGCACCAACAGCCTGGCCCTGCCTCCCGACACGATGCTCGCGGAATATTGCCTCGAGAAAATGCTCGGCAAAGGCGGATTCGGCCTCACCTACCTGGCAGAGGACACCCATCTTGGCCGCAAAGTAGCGGTGAAGGAACTTCTACCCGACGGCATTGCCATGCGGGCGGATGGAACGACCGTTGTGGCGCAAACCGAGGACTTGGAGGAAACCTTTGCGTGGGCTTCGGACCGATTTCTGGAAGAGGCCCGCACCCTGGCGCGACTGAGCCACCCCAACGTCGTCAAGGTCATCCGCTATCTCAAGGCCAACGGCACGGTTTATATGGTCATGGATTTCATTCAGGGCCGTCCCCTCGACCAGGTGGTTAAGGCCCATGGCGGTCCGCTTCCGGAAAAACAGGTCAAATCGATCTTCTTTTCCCTTCTGGAGGGCATCGACTATGTCCATCGCCAAGGAATTCTGCATCGGGACATCAAACCGGGCAATATCTTGATCACGCCGGAGGGTACGCCCGTGCTCATCGATTTCGGAAGCGCCCGGGAAAACCTGGGCCGCACGGTGAGTCTAACATCTTTGGTGAGTTTCGGGTATAGCCCGATGGAACAAATCATGACGAATGGAAGGCAAGGGCCCTGGACCGATATCCACGCCCTGGCGGGAACGGCCATCTTTATGATGACGGGTCGCACTCCCAAATCCGCGATCGAGCGCAGCCACGAAACCGAACCGAAAGGTTGGTTAGCCAGGCAATTGGCCCAGCAAGCTGACGCCCCATTTCTACGGGCGCTGGAAAAAGGCTTTCGGCTTAAGCTGAAAGATCGGCCGCAATCGGTGGATGAATGGCAGCGGCTTTTTGTCGTTGCGCCGGAGCGCCCGATCGATGGGAAACCTGCTCCCAACTTCTGGCAACGTCACATCCTGGCACTGGGAACGGCCGGCTTCCTCCTCTTGCTGATTATCCTTTTCATCTTCCGGCCGCAGCCGACCCCACACTTCGAAACGATCGTATCGCCCGCGCCCACCACCAATGTGCCGCCGGTCGTGTCGAGCCTTCCGAAGAACAATCCTTCGAACAGCTTGTCCGCGCCTGATTATTTCGCCAAGGGCCTCGCCGCTCACGCCGACGGCAATAACGCGCAAGCTGTTTCGGAGTACAGCGAAGCCATCGAGCTCAATCCCCTATATACGGAGGCCTATCTCAAGCGCGGCGAAGCCTATGCTGCGCAGGGCAACTACGGCTCCGCCATCACGGACTACGGCAAAGTCCTTCAACTCGATCCCAAAAATGCCTCGGCGTACGCCCAACGCGGCTTTGCTTATTACGCAAAGGGCGCTTACGACCCAGCCATCACGGATTATGCCCAATCCATTGCCCTTGGTTCAGCCGCTGCGGTAAACTATTACAATCTAGGCCTTGCCTACTATGAAAAGGGCTCTGATAGCCAAGCCCTCGCGAATTGCGAGCAGGCCACGCAGATCGATCCGAATCTTTCCGAGGCCTATACCAGCGCCGCATGGGTTTTAGCCACGTCTTCCGATAGCAGCGTTCGCGACGGCAACAAAGCGGTGCAGTACGCCCTGAAAGGAGGCTCCTTAGACGCATGGAAACAGCGCCGCCGTTTGGACGTCCTTGCCTCCGCCTATGCGGAAGCGGGGGACTTCGACAATGCCGTGAGGTGGGAGAGCGACTATCTCAAGACTCCCAATTTGACCGCCGCCCTCCTTTCGGATGGACAAAATCGATTGAAACTCTTCCAGGCGCACCAAGCTTATCATCGTGCCGCAACGAATCCTATCCCGACTTTTCAAGCCTCGCCTGAGCTGATCAAGGCCCTTGAAAAGGATCCCTCGTTTATCAAAAATTACGAGTCCGATCCATAGAACGTTTTGCCCCTCTCTTTCAGAACTAGTTCTCCTTCTTCACGGCAGCACCCTCTTAGCACGATGAATACTCCTCCCCCGGCCATACCTGCGGACAACCGCATCCTCTATTTCGAGCGGGATCGGGAACAGTTTCGCTTTTTTTCCCACTTCCACCCATCGCCGATCGAGCTGGATGGAGAAGTATGGCCCACGGTGGAACACTATTACCAATCGCAGCGTTCCAATGATCCCGCCTATCGCCAGGCGATTCGTGAAGCAAAATCGCCGGGTCACGTGAAGCATCTTTCCACGGCGCCTTGGAGCACGACCAAAGGCGCGAAACGTTCCTGGTTTCGGCGCAATAGCGCCGTGCCCCGTGCCGATTGGATCGACGTGAAGCTGGATATCATGCGGCGGGCTGATCGAGCCAAGTTCAAGCAGAATCCTGAACTCGGCGCACTTTTGCTCGCCACCGGCGACGCCGAACTGATCGAAGATTCGCCTTGGGACGCCTTTTGGGGAATCAGTCCGGACGGAAATGGGCTCAACTGGGCGGGCAGGGTGCTCATGGAAATCCGGGACGAAATGCGCGCCGGGATGCCCTCGGACCCAACATGACGAAATCGTCTCGATGAACGACGATAAAACCATCTCCCGCGAAGATGACCCTGCCGTAGATCCGTCCATTTCATCATTCTGGATTGCCGATCTTCGAACAAGGTCCTGATCGGCGGATTTGCTGTCCGCAACTCCGGTTGCGAAGGGGTGTCATCCATTTCGGGAAACTGAGATTCCGTTTCCACCTGAGAGTGATGCCTGACGAGGAGTATGCTGTCTTGCCGGGCAAAAGGTTAGCGCCCGCAAGGTTGGATACTCGAACTCATCAGGGGCGTCACAAACTCGAGCCGAGGAGTAATAAGGATGGAGAACCGGCACGGTCCTGATTCTCCATGCAAACTCTTTCCCACTCAAATTGGCTTCCTCTTATGCTCATCACGACGATTATCGCCGGGTGCACCCAGTTTGTTAATACGCGTCTGCGGGCTGACGATTCCGGGCTTTTGAGCGCTCCCTTGTCCCAGGCTCAAAAAACGAATGACCTGTTCGTTTTCTTTAATTTTGAGCCGATCGGCAGGAAGTCGTTGTCGGATGGCTCATCCGTCATTTCTTTCAAGCCCACCGGCGACGCCTTTCGCGCTTTGGTGACTTTGGAAGCGACAACCGCTGCCGATGGCACCATCCAAAAGCTTCACCTGATAATTGCCCGCTCCTTTATCGATGATTCCGCCAAGTGCGTCTATGCAGCCGACTTGGCCAAGAGCTTTCTTCTCAATGCCGCAGCGACTTCCGATGGAGACGAAGTCACGTCGCTCGCCCGCGAAATCGAGGCCCGGGCGATGGCACGCTTCAGCGGGACAGTAATCGCCACTTCAGTGCCTCAGACTTCTGCCACGCCGTCGACCTCTTACCGAATCTATGCCGGCAACTCAGGGTCTTCGCTCATCCCGTACAAATCGGGATGGAATCTCCTCTTGCATAATGACATGCAAGTGACCGATCGAAATCTTGAACTTACCGTGGCGCACCAGCCCTAGGAAATGCTCCAATGCAGACAAACTTCACTTCGACAGTCGTTACCATCACGGTGCAAGATTTGCTCCGCAAAGCCAGGCTGGTTTTGATCCGACTCTGACTTTCTAACCAGATAAAATCACAGAAAATCGTCCATGACTACCACCTCTAATCCCGTCCTAGGCGCCTTCAGCCGTGTTGAAGCCAAGCCGAAGAGTTATACGGCGCCCGCCCTCATGACCGTCGAGGGCACGATCACCAAGGCCGGCATTCTCGGCCTCATTTTCCTGCTCGCTTTTGAATTCGTTTGGATCGAGGGAAACTTTCACTCGTCGGTGCTAGGCCTGGGCTTTATGGGCGGCGTGGTAGGAGGAATCCTCCTGGGGATCATTATCGCGCGGGCTCCGAAGACCGCTCCGATTCTCAGTCCCGTCTACGCCGCGCTTCAAGGTACCTGGCTGGGAGCGTTCAGTTTCTTTGCCGCACAAGACGGTGGCGCGCAAATCGTGCTTCAGGCGGGTTTTCTGACCATCGCCACGCTCTTCGTTCTGCTGGTGGCTTATCGGACCGGCCTGATCGTGGTGAACAACCAGTTTCGCGCCATTCTGGTCGGGGCGACGGCCGCGATCGGTAGCTATTACCTGCTGGCTATCGTCCTCATGCTTTTCCACATCCAAGCGCCGGGGATTGGCTTCCAGGGAGGCTGGGTCTCGGTGCTCCTGAGCGGCGTGATTGTCATCGTTGCGGCGTTTAATCTCGTCCTTGATTTTGACTATATCGCCAAGAATTCCGGGGTGGCGCCGAAGTACATGGAGTGGTACGGAGCCTTTTCCCTCATCGTTACGCTCATCTGGCTTTATTTTGAAATCTTGCGGCTGCTGATGAAGTTGCGCGGAAAGTAACACGCGAGCCTGGTCGGATTGAGTCACGGCCTGGCCCGGACGCAGTCGCGTTGCGGGAAAGTCCTCGAATTTCGAAATAGTTGACGCTCGGGCCGTCACACGAGGGGTGAAAATCGTAAGAACCGATTGTCGGGCCATTGTGACCTGACAGGCTCATGTCGCCTTTCTGAAACTTACCCCTACAATAAAGATGAACGATCTGCCCGAATCCAACGACGCAAAGAATTACCCGGGAGTACTTCCTTTCGAGAAGATCAGCCGTGAAATTCGGAAGCCCAACGGGGACCTGATCACCATCTTCGATTCAGGCTCGACCGTCGTTCATCTAGTCGGCAAGGCGCCGAAAACCTGGACGGCGGAAGGACGTGTCTGGACGTTGGCCGAAGGCCAGCCGATTGACAAAACGCCCAAACGAAAACTTCCCCTGGCACAAAGACCGTTGAACGTCTCGAGCAACGGGACGGAGGAAATTGCCCGAAAATTATCCAATTTCGAGGAGCGGCGGTTCGTTCTCGACGGAAAGAATTATCACTCGGTGGAAGGCTGGTACCAGGGCTTAAAATGGCCCGACGCTAAAAAGCGGGCGGAAATCGCCAAGCTATCCGGGGCACAAGCCAAGAAGGCCGGCAAAGGCGCTCCCAAGCAAAGCCAGTTTATCTACCAAGGCAAGGAAATCAGCTTCGGCAGCCCGGAACATCATCAATTGGTCAAGGCCGCCATCCGGGCGAGCCTCGAGCAAAGCCCGGAAGTGGCAAAGGCGTTCCTCCTCACGCATCCCCGTCCCCTCGAACACAACACCGGCCGGAAAGAGAATCCTTCGACCGCTCTGCCGGGTTCGAAATTCGCGCAAATCCTTGAGGAAATTCGCGCGGAACTTATCGCCTCGCGATAAAAAAACTTCGAGACGCGGTCGTCGGGAATCTAGTGCAGAAAAACTAGGGGAGCTTCGGCCAGCGATCGCCTGCAGCGCAGCGTCCTTCCCGCCGGGCATGTTGCTGCGGGCCAGCGCCAGTTCAAGGTACGGCTGCGCCTGCTCCGGATCGCCCTGGATGGCCTCGCCGAGAAACTGGCACGCCTCCTGAAACCGGCCGCTGATGCGCAGCAACTGGCCCCGTTGCAGGTTGGCCTGGTAGCCGGGCGACTCGTTCATTTGAGACCGAGGAAAGCGAGCACGTCGTTATAGAAGCCAGACTGGTTCGCGTAGAGCGCGTAATTCTTGGCGCTTTCGAACCAGGCGCGGGTGGAAGGCTGCATGGATTTCGCCGCGGCCAGGAGATCCTCCGTCCCGATCGGCACCACGCGGTTTTCCCGCATCGCCAGGGTGAGTTTTTCCTCGCTGGCATGATCGAATACCGCGCGGAGCTCGGCGCCCGAAAAATCGACCATCTTGCGCGCAACGGCGCGGGCGTCCATCCGGTGCATCGGTTTTCCTTCGGCCATGAGCTCGATGATGGAAACGCGCGCCTCTGCATCCGGCGGGGGCACGAAAAGGACGCGATCGAAACGGCCCGGGCGCCGGAAAGCCGGATCGACTTGCCACGGCGCATTGGTGGCTCCCAGGACCAGGATGCCCTCGTTGTTGCCGGTGGCCCCGTCCATCTCGGCGAGGAACCGGGATCGGGAGGTCTAGAAGCTGAACTCGCGTCGGATGCCGGCCACGTAGAAACTCGCCTTCCGGGGGTTGATGCACGCGCACCGCATGTGCAACCAGATTCTTTGGAGTTTTGCCTGCATGGTCGTTGGTAGTTGGAAGGTTTGGGCGGCTGACGTTTTGCTTTCTACCTATTTGTTGACCCTCCCGATGTGATTGTGACAGGGTTTTGCCAGCCATCGCGCACGCCGTTCTAACCTGTTCTGCCACAACGTCGGTCTAGAGTGGCAAAGGAAGAGGAACGACTGCCCGCGACCGTGTCGACGGGCATGGACGGATGCCCATCAACGCCATCCATAGGCGCTGGCGGTTGGGCTCACCGGGAAGAAAACGGAAGGAACGACGGCGCAGCGGTGCGCGAACGCTTCAAGCCAGCTCTGGCTTGAGCCACTTCGAAATCATTTCTTGTTCAGCACCGCCCAAAGCGACCGGATTTCGGCCTCGACCGCAGCTTCCGTCGGGTCCTTGAGCGTGGCGGCAATCTGTTCTCGCACAATCTCGCGATAGCGTTCCCGCAGGCGGCTGACGGTTTTGCGCAGCGCCACCTGGTTCATGCCGAGATCCTCGGACACGTCCTGGTAGCTGGCGCCTTCCGTCGAGTCTTCCAGGAAGGGCTCCAGCTTGCGCAGCATCTCGCCGCGACCGGAGGCCATCTCCCGCCGTTGCAGCTCGGCCTTCGATTTCTGGAGGATCGTCTGGATCCACGAGCGGGTGAAAAACATCTCCGGAGTGAAGGTATCGGTCGGCTCGAGCTTGTAGCGATGATCGCCCTCGGCGAACTCCTCGTCGAGCGACTCGATGCGCCGTCCGCCGCCCCGCTTCAGCGCGTGCGCACTCTTGAGCTCACGGCTCATATAACGGGTAAAGGCGGTCAGCAGGAACGTGCGCAGCTTGCCCAGCGTGGGATCGGCCGACGCGAAAAAGTCCTTTTCCAGAAGGTAGCCGAAGAAGCCTTGCGTGACGTCCTGTGCATCGTGTTCCGAATAACCGCGGCGCCGCGCGAATGCGTAGAGCGGATACCAATATTCCTGACAAAGCGTTTCCAAGCTCGCCTGCGTTTTGCGCGTATCCCCCTGCTGGCGCAACGACAGGACGACGGTCCAGCGTGTCGGTTGGAACTGGCCCGAGGATTCGCCGTGGTCGCTCATACAAAAGGGTTGTCAGCGCAAGCTATGCCATCTCTTCGCGGAAAGCCACCCCGAAAGGCGCCGGCGCCGGGGATAAAGCTTGCCATGGAGAGAGCAGGACAGATATGACTTCGCCATGCCGTTGCCCGACGCCTCCCACTCGAGGGCGCCCCTGCCGTTGGGTTACGAATTCCAGGGCTTTCGCGTCGAGCGGGTACTCGGCCATGGCGGTTACGGCATCACCTACCTGGTTTATGAGCGCCAGCTCAACCGGCGGATCGCGCTCAAGGAATTATTTCCGCGGCACATCGTCGCGCGCATCGACCGCGTGCGAGTGGCGCCACGCTCGCCGGCGGAAAGGGCCAAATTCGAGCAGGCCCGGCTCAATTTCATCGCCGAGGCGCGGCAAATCGCGCAATTCCATCACGACAATATCGTCCGCGTTCATCATCTGGTTGAGGCCAACCAGACCGCCTATTTCGCGATGGACTACGTCGAGGGCATCAACTTCCGCCAATGGATCGCGATACACCGCGCGCCACGGGAGGAAGAACTGGCCCGCATTCTTCTGCCGCTGCTCGACGGCCTCGGCTATATCCATGCGCGGGGCATCCTTCACCAGGACGTCAGCCCGGAAAACATCCTCGTCAACCAGAAGGGCAGCCCGATCCTGATCGATTTCGGGAGTTCGCGCGGCGCCGGCGGTTTCCGCGATCCTCGCCAGCCGGAAGTGACCCGCGCGGGCTACTCGGCCCTCGAACTCTATATGGGCTCGCCCCGGGGCCCCTGGACGGATCTCTATGCGCTGGCCGGTGTCATGGCGCATGCCATTCGCGGGCAGGCGCCGCCCAGCGCGCTCGATCGGCGATCCGCCACGCAGCCGGAAGTTCCGCTCGCCGAGCGTTACCGCCGGCGCTATCGACCCTCCTTTCTGCACACATTGGACCGCGCCTTTTCTCTCCAGGCGAAGGATCGGCCTCAAAACACGAGTGAGTTTCGACGGCTTCTCGCGACACCCGAGCCTCCGGGAAAGGGGCTCGATTTGACCGGCTTTTTGCACCGGAACCGTTGGGCTCTTGCCGGTACGGCGGTGCTTGCGGGCGTGGCGATCGTGCTGTTCTTTCTCAAGCCACCGAAGCCGGGGACCGACGGACAGACAATAACCCTGCAGTCTCCCGGTGACGCCACGCCACCGCCGGGCCTGCAGTCTCATGGCTATCGGTCGCTTAGCGGCATGCAACTGATGCCAATCCCCGCGCTGACCACGGTGGACCGGCGCATATTCTTTGGACAAAACCAGGTGCGGTGCACCGACTACAAATTCTACGTTCCCGGGTATGACTTCTATATTCCTTTTTCCGATGACATCCAATCGACCGGCCTGACCATAAGCGCCGCCGGCCAGCATCCGGTCGTCCGGATCAGCCAGACGGACGCCTCTGCCTTTTGCCAAACGATGACCGGCCGTGAGGCGCAAGCCGGCCTTCTTCCCGCGGGAGCTTTCTTTCGCCTGCCAACCTCCGCCGAATGGAGCGAGGCCGCGCATGAAAGCTCCGGCACGCTCCATCCCTGGGGCGACGCCTGGCCGCCCCGCACCGATGCCGGCGCGCCGCTGGCCAACCTCGCCGACGCCAGCCTGGCTCAAGTCGGAAGCCTCAAGCGGCTTTATTCCACCCTCGACGGTTACGACGACGGATTTCCCACGACGGCCCCGGTTGGATCATTCCCATCGCTGCATACGACAGAAGGGCTGCTTGACCTCGGTTCGAACGTCGAGGAGTGGTGTTCGGACCTCGACCACTCGACGGCCTGTTCGCGCGGCGCTTCCTGGCGCGATGCGGATGGAGCCGCGGCGGTAACCAGCCGGGTTGACCGGAATGACCGGACCGCGGCCTACGACTGGATCGGTTTTCGCGTCGTGCTCGAATTGCCGACGGAACACTGACGCCTTGCGACCTTCCCTACTTCGACCCTTGGTCCGCGGTGGCGTCGATAATGTACTGCTGAGGCCAAGCATAAAGGGCCTGCGTGTAGAAATAAACATCGCGGCCATGATAGCCCATCTCGGCGAGATAGCTCTTGAGCAGGATTGCGCCGGCCACTAGCTGGTTGTCGGTGAAGACGTCACCGATCTTGGCGATCGCGCCGGTCGCCTTGCTGCGCGCCGCCGCCACGTTTTCCGTCGGCTGGTGGGGCGCTTGGGCCAGGTCGGGCTGCAGCGCCTCTCGCGGCGAACTGATGGCCTTGTCGAGAAAGGAATCGATTTCGTGGGGCGTAAGCTTGATCAACGTCTGCTTCATTTCGAAGGGATGAGTCACCAGCGCCATGGACCAGGCGATGCCACCAACGAGATAAATGCGAGGCCGATGCTGCATGCCGGGAGCAATGGCCACGTCGTCGCGGATGGCCGGCTGGATGAACTGCTCGCGCAGCGACTCGGCCGTGATGGCGAAGGCTCCATCATGGCGTTCATCGTCGATTTTTTGCGCAAACGTTTTCGTGCCGAAAGGGATGCCGAAGGAAGCAAGCCGCAGCCCATCGGCGCGCACGTCGGCGTAGCTGCCCTTCGAATTCCCGCTGCCAATGTCCAACACCACGACGTCCCCGACCTGGTCGGCCGGCACGATGTTTCGAAAAACCAGCTGCGATTCCTGCTCGATCGTGATGTAGCTCACTTTCAGGTGGAGCTTTTGCATGATCGAGTCGGTCAGCGTCGGCCGCACGTCGGACGGCACACCGCTGCTGCCCACGATGTCGAAATGATCGTCCGGGACCTTGGCATCGGTTTCCATCTTCTGCACGACGTCCTGCACGGTTTCCGCCACCAGGCCCGATGACGAGGCCGTCCAGGAAAATGCGTCGGCCTCGGTTACCTCGTAATTCTTCAGGAAAAGGACCTTGCCGCCCTTCTTCTCGAACAGCATCGGCTTCACTCCGCTGCCGCCAATCTCGATCACCCCATATAGATTTTGCGGAGAAACGCCTGCCAGTGGATTTTTTTCCGCCGTGTTGTCGGCAGCGTGCAACAGTGCGGACATGGCGAGGACCGCAAGAAAAAGAGGGCTTATTTTCATCGAAAGAACGCCGAAAACCGGCCGCGTCTTCATAACAAGTTCCACCGGAACTTCGAGCCTTTTCTGCGGAAATGATGAACCGGCGCGCGTACCGAAATAAAATCGGTCACAATGGTACGGCCTCGGTCAATAAGGAGATATCATGCCATCGCCGACGCCCCGCCTGCAGGTCTTGTTTCGAGCCCCCGACGAACCGAAACAGTTCCGCTTACGGATGGGTTCAGCCCGAATTCGGTTGATTGCATTGGTGTCGGTAACCTAGGTTTCCCTCGGAAATACTCTCATGAATCTCTCCAACCTCGCTATTTTTCGCCGTATTATTTTCATCTTCGGCCTGCTCGTTTTTGCGCCGGGTTTCCTCGCGGCGCAAACGCTCGAAAAATGCGCGCCCGACAGTTCCGGCAACAACTACATGTTCGACATCAGCCTGCCGCTGCCCGAGCCGGTGAAGTCGGTCGAGGTCAGCGCGAACGGCAAGCCGCTGGGCGACCGCGCCAATGTCGACTTGCACCCGATTCACGACTTGGACACCGACTATGTCTGCGACGTGTTGCTGGTCGTCGGCAAATCGGCGGGCGGCAGCACGGCCAGCGCGCAAATGGAGACGCCGGCCTTCCAATCCTTTCTCAAGAGCGTGGTCAATTCGGCCATGGCGACGAATCGTCTTCGCCAGATGACGCGCTCGGAGGATGCGAAACAGGCCGGCAAGGACGCCCACACCGTCGGCCCCATCCCGCAGCTTTATCGCATCGAGATCATGACGCTGGACGGCGCGGCCTACGAGACGCTCGCCTCCTTCGGTTCCGATGAGACCAAGCTCGACGCCGCGATTTCCACCATCCAGCTCAGCAGCGGTTCGCAGCGCGTGGCCCGCGGCCTTTCGAATATCGTCGCGGACCTGAAAGCGGAGCAAGGCGATCGCAAGTTCGTGGTCTTTGTCACCACCGGCCAGTTTGACGACAGCACGGGCGATTTCGCCGAGGTCACCACAGCCGCGAAAGACGCCGGCATCAAGATTTGTCCGGTCGGTTTCAACAAGGGCAATCGTGAGGCGGGCCTCGACGCCCTGGCGGACGTGGCCCAGGCCACCCAGGGATTGGTCCTCAACACCGAGCGCGAGAATGCGCAGGGCGAATTTCCTCTCGCTCCGGAAAAAATTCAAGACCTGCTGGGCTACATGACCAGCGGCGCACGGGGAACTTTCAGCCTTCCCGATGTCACCTTCCCCGCCACGGTCCGCTTCACCGTCACGACCGATTACGGCAAGGTTTACAGCGTGGAGGGCAAGCTCGACGGCCGGGCTTCCACCGCAACCCCCTCCACTTCAGCAACCACGAACGCGCCCACCGTCCCGCCGTCCGGCGCCAACGCAACGAACCTCACGGTCGCGCCGGCCCACGGAGCCGCGCCGGTGAAAACGGAATCGACCGGCGCGCTCGAATGGATTGAGGCCAATCCCGATTTAGCCGGCGGCATCGCTCTGGGTGTACTGGTTATCGTGGGGCTTGCCTTCTTCGCAATCAGCCGCCGCCGCTCGATTCCGGAGGCGTCCGTGACGATTCCCGACGAGCCGCAGTCGCCCGCCGATGAGCCGATACTGGCCTGGCTGGTCGAGGGCGATAATCGCCATCCGCTCGGCGAGAAACCGGTCCGTATTGGCCGCAAGTCCGATAACGACATCGTGCTGCACGACGACAGCGTCTCGCAATACCACGCGGAGATCGTCCGCCGCGAGAACGGCTACGTCATTCTTGACCGCAGCTCCTCCAACAAGGTGCTCATCGCCGGGCGCGCCGTGACCCGCGAACCGCTCCACGACGGCGACGTCATCGAACTGGGCGAGCGCCGCCTGCGATTTGAACTCAACTCCTAATCCAAATCGTCATCCCATGAAAATCTATCAAATTGGACGCAAGAACTCCCCGATCATCATTCCCGACACGGGAAAACAAATCAGCCGCCGGCACGCGGAACTGACAATCACCGACAAGAACACCTTTTATCTCGTCGATGCCAACAGCCAAAACGGCACCTTCGTCGAAAGGAACGGCCAATGGGTCCGCCTCCGCCAGGCCCAGGTCGTCCCCACCGACAGGATTCGTTTCGGCGCTCGCGCCGTTGTTACCGTAGCCGAAATACTCCGCCAGGTGTCCCACGAGGTCCCGGCGCCGACCCCGGCCATGCTGGCCGCCCGCAACTAACAATTCGGCTGGGGCCGGGCGATGGTTCTTACATCGCCCGGACGCCTTTATTCGCGGTGGGCGGGGATCAATGTTATTAGAATAAGCCGCGATCTTACGTCCAAATATTTCCGTTTCTAATCGAGTCGAGAGGCGGGATTTTTCGCCGATCCTGGACGACCTGAAAAAAACTCGCCGGTCGAAGTCACAAGCGCCCACCGTTGGACAATATATACGACATGCCCCGCTTTAACCGCAGCCCAGTTTCCTGGCTCCACCTCCCGCATGCGAAATTTGATGGCAAGTCAAATTATCTCGTCGCCTCTGAGAATATGCCATACGTTCTCCAGAAAAGGTCCGGGACGGGAGCCATGCTCAACCATCGCCAAACCAACTCCTCATTTCCCATGAAGAATCTTTTATCCCGCCGGCTACCTTCATTGCTGGCCCTCGTTTTAGGTTTCACCGCTCTCACCCCGCGATTGAGTCACGCCCAGATGGTGGAAAAATTCCAACCGGTTTCCGCCGGCGGTAATCAATACACTTTCGATGTCAGCCTGCCCGTGCCCGAAACGGTAAAGGCGGTCGGCATCACCGCCGATGGAAAGGCGATAGATCCCAAGGCCGTCACTTTCGCGCCGGTCTCGAGTTCGGCCTACAGCTGCAACGTTCTTTTCCTCGTCGATAAATCCTCCGGCGTCGGGACGCAAGGCTCGGCCGTCTACACGCGCGCCTTTCAATCGGTGCTGAAGCAGTTGGTTAAAAAAGTCGGCGCACTCAATCAAAAGCACGATCAAGCGCCCGCCAAGACGCCTGTTTATCACGTCGAAATTGCCCTCCTGGAAGGCGCCGCCTATCAGGAATTGGCCACGGTGAAGGCAGACTCCGCCAAGCTCGACGCAGCCATCGACGGGCTGCATCTCACCCCTGAGTCCCAGTTGGTCGGGCGCGGCCTGGAAACGGTGATCTCCGAGTTTCAAGCCAATGGCGGTGACCGGAAGTTCATCGTCTTTCTTTCCACCGGCGAATTCACCGACAAGAACGCCGCACTGCCGGAGATTGAGGCGGCGGCCAAGCAGGGCGACGTCAAGCTCTGCACCATCGGCTTCGACACCGGGAAGTTCGACCCGGGCCTAAGTCAACTGGCCGAGCTCTCGGCGGAAACGCAGGGCGTTACCCTCAGCACCGACCGGGTCGATGCCGATGGCACCTTCGCTCTCGATGCCGGCAAGATCGACAATCTGCTCGCCTACATGGTCTCCGGCGTCAAAGGCACGGTCGATCTCACCGGTGTCTCCACGCCCGCCACCTTCCGGTTCGATCTCACGACGGATCTCGGCAAGGTCTACGCCGTCGAGGACAAGGTCACGGCGCAATCGAATTCCGCGCCAGTCAGCACGCCGGTCGCTGTCGCTCCCGCTACGAATTCGGCTCCCGCCACGAACTCAGCTCCCGTTCCGAAGCCGGCGACGAACTCCAGCACCGCCAGCCATCCTTCGGCCGCTCCTGCGCCCAAGCCGGCGGCCACGTCCCCCGCTTCTGCGGAAGACTGGATTGCCGCCAATCCCACGGAGGCGGCGGTCGGTGGCCTGGTGATTCTCGTGCTAATCGTCGCGGCCATCTTCGCCCTGCGCTCGCGCCCCTCCACCGGCCCCGACCACTCGGCGCGGCTCAACCCGGTGGAAACCGGTTCAGGAAATCTCGTGTTCGATGTCCCATCCGAAGTCGAGGCGTGGCTCATCGATGGTGAGACACGTCATCCGATTGACGGCGCCTCCGTTCGGATCGGCCGCAAGCCGGACAACGACATCGTTATCGTGAACGACAGCGTCTCGAATTATCACGCCGAAATCATCAAGCGCGACGGAAGCTATCTCATCGTCGATCGCGGCTCATCCAACAAGGTTTTCATCGACGGGCGTCCAGTCCACAACGTCCCGATCAAGGATGGCGACGTGATCGAACTGGGCGACGTCCGCCTCCACTTCCATCTCAACCAAGCCTGACCTACCATGAAGATACTGACCATCGGCCGCAAGGGCGCCCAAATCCTGCTCGAGGACACCAACTCGCAGATCAGCCGGCTGCATGCCGAACTGACCGTGAGCGACAAGAACACCTACTACCTGGTCGATTGCGGCAGCAGCAACGGCACGTTCGTCAAACGCGATGGCACCTGGAAGCCGCTGCGCCAGGAATTCGTGACTGAGAACGACGAAGTGCGCTTCGGCAGCAGCTACGTCATCGCGGTGCGAGACCTGCTCAAAAAATCCGCCTAAAACTCCCCTTTTCCCCTTCAAATCCAACCCAACCTTAACCGTCCCCTCCCTATGAGCGATCCCGATAAAACACGTATTGTCCGCCGTCCCATCAACATCACCACCCCGGAACAGAGCGCCAGCTCGCTGCCGACCGAAGACCGTCCCACCCGCGTGCTGCGCCGGGGCGAGGAGTCCTCTTCGAGCGACGACGCGACCCGCAAAGTGGGCTCCGCTGCCTCCGACGATGACAAGACCGTCCTGAACCGTCCCGACGACGGCAAGACCGTCCTCATCCGTCCGGGCAAATCCAGCGGTGACAAAACCTCGTTTCACCCCCTGGCCCCTGCCGCCCCTGCCGTCTCCAGCGAGGAGAGCGAGCCGGTTGTTGGCTGGCTCGTCATCCTCAAGGGCCCCGGCCGCGGAAATGCCGTCGCGCTTGGCTACGGCTGGAACACGATCGGCCGCGACGCCAGCCAGCGCGTGCGGATCGACTTCGGCGACTCGCAAATCTCGCGCCTCAACCACGCGAAACTGCTCTACGACCCGAAGTCGCGCAAGTTCACCCTCACGCTCGGCGAGAGCCCGAACCCGACCTACATCCGTGATGAAGTCGTGCTCGGCCCGACCAAGCTGGAGAACGGCGACAAAATCCAGCTCGGCAACACCACTCTCCTGTTCCACAGCCTCTGCGGTGAGAACTTCGACTGGCAAGATCTCGAATGAAGCCCGAGTCCGACTTTGCCGGCAGGCAAATCCGGGGCACTCGCGAGAATCAGGAGGACTTCTACGGTTTTTGCGAGCTGACCGGGAATATCGACGGCATCGACGGCTTGCTGCTTGTCCTGGCCGACGGCATGGGCGCCTACGCCGGTGGGAGTGTCGCGAGCCGCACCGTCGTCGAGGCGTTCATCGAGGGCTTTTGCTACGCCCGCGGCCCCGTCGGATCGCGCCTGCTCGGTTCCCTGCGCGCGGCCGAGCGGGGGTTGACTGAGGAGATCGTCCGCAAGGGGGAAAAATTCGCCGAGATGGGCGCAACCCTCGTGGCCGTCATTTATCAGCCGGGCAGCTTGCGCTGGATCAGCGTCGGCGATTCCTCGCTCTATCTTTTTCGCCGGGGAAAGCTCAAGCGGCTCAATGCCGACCATTCCATGGCACCCCTCCTGGATGCCCAGGCCGCCCACGGGGAAATGACGGTGGAGGAAGCCGCCAAACATCCGAAACGCGGCAATCTTCGCACCGCGATCGCCGACCAAAAAGTGACTCTTTACGACCTGCGCGAGGAGCCCTTTATCCTGGAGAACGGCGACCTGCTCTTCGCCGCCTCCGACGGCCTTAACACCGTCAAGGAGCCCGAGCTGCAGGGCCTGCTCAAGAAATGCGCCGGCCAGCCCGGCGACAAGATCGCCGAGACCCTTCTACGGGCGGTGGAGGAGGTGCAAAAGCCAAAGCAGGACAACGCCACCGTCGCCATCATCCGCAATTTTTCCGCCCCTCGTTCCGTCTCCAGCGTCACAACGCGGCCGGTTCGCTCAAGATAGGGTATATGAAAAAACTCATTCCTGTCTTATTCACCGCGCTGACCTTCACCTCGTTCGCGCATGCAGCATCCACTAACCCTCCTCTTTTCGAAAAGGAAGCCGATTCGGTTGTCCGTATTTTCACGGAAAGCGGCGCCGATAGCGGCGTTGACCCGGCAAAGGTCCAGGCAGTCGGTTCGGGCATTCACATGTCGAACGGATACATTGCCACCGCGCCGAACGTTATCGCCGGCCTGGACAATATCCTGGTTTTCGAAGACGTGAAGGGCGAAGACGGCAACAGGAAATACTACGTGCACCGTGCTCATCTTTTAGCCTTCGACAAGGATGCGGGTGCTGCGCTCGTGAAGTGCACGGACATGCACAGCACGGGCCTTGCGTATGCCAAGAACGCACCGAAGCGGTTCGATGTAGCCTACAGCGTCGGATTCGATGACACACGCCGCGATGGCGATCTCATCGCGGCTGTCGCGCAGGCCATCAACCCCACGTGGGACAAGCAAATGACCTGGGACATCACCGACTTGGTCCAGAAGGCGGAATTGGACGAGGCGTTCCTTTGCGTCGAGCCGAGCGGCAGGATGCAGAAGTTAGTCACGAGAAACCTGGATGGCAAGGCCGGGACCTCCCTTATCCAAACCGATGTTCCCCAGGAAGATGGCATGGCTGGCAGCCCGTTGCTAAACGCCGACGGCCAGTTGGAAGGTCTCCTGCTCGGCCAAGAATTCCCCGACTCCGAAGGCCCCAACTACGCCTTGTCCCTGCCAGTCGTGGTCGATCAACTTCGTCATTCCATGGGCCAGAAATAATTCGCATCACATAACCGAACAACCTCTCAAGAACACCCTAACATGAAAAATCTAATCCTCATCGTCATCACCCTGCTGACGCTCACCGCGTTCGCGGAGGCCCAAAGCCCCAAGGTCGTCTTCGACAACGATCCCGAACAGTATGTCGATTCCTGCGTCCGAATCCTCTGCTTCAACCCCGACAAGGACGCAGCGGCCAACGGCATTCCGGCCAAGACGCTC
>FSWX01000205.1_pt1 | contig 25630 bp, 14 predicted proteins | sample 1638111 | NCBI WGS metagenome assembly FSWX01 (sample SAMEA3914788, study PRJEB12502) | metagenome | biome: forest; material: soil | place: Canada | collected 2011-07-03 | depth 0.1 m | reverse complement strand
GGGAATTAAGCCCACGGGCAAGAAATGCGAAGCAACGGCAGGTCTCGTAAAAGAAGGCCAGGAGGCGATCGACGAAGACGCGACGCCGGAAGCAAAGGACCTGATGCTGATTGGAGCCGCACGCCGCGTTGAACATTATGAGATCGCCGCCTATACCGGCGCATGTGACCTCGCCAAGGCGTTGGGCGAAAGCTCAGCGTTGAAGACGCTCTCTCAGACGCTAAGTGAGGAAGTTGCGACGGACGCCAAGTTGGCCAAGGCATTTGTCCCCGCCGTCGCGGCTGCGACTTCGGCCGAAGAATAGGGCCGATGTTCGCTTTTTTCTCAAGCCGATTGGGTTGTCTCGGATCGTTGGTGTGCAGGCGTGTGCTTTGCGACTGGCAACCTACCACGCCACATACAAATCCGCTGTTACGGATGCTATTTATACAAACTCCACGATGGGGCGAGTAGTTGGATGAGCCAGAGGCTCCAACAGCCCATCGGGAATCATGTTCAGATAATGGTGTTAGAAGGGGGGATTGCAAGTAATCCGACGCTCGAAGGTCTCCATTCCGGGGCCGAGCGGCACGGGATAACTCTGAAAGAAGCCGGGGGAGTTCATATAGATGTCCCACTCGGCTTTCACGCTGTTGGTACCGCTGATGACGGTGGATGAACTCAAGGTCTGGGTCAGATTATTGAGCTTGCCGCTGGTGTTAAGCAGGTTGAGCGCCTGGGAATCGACGACGGCCAGGGCCACGCCGACGGCGATGACCGGATTGCTCGCCTCATAGCCCACATAGCGATTGGTGATGCTTTGGTCCGAGTGGCAAAAATAGAGTTGGAACCCGACAACTCCGCCGGCGATGTCCTGCGGCGTCGTGGAGCTGGCATCGGCGGAGAGCTCGCCCTGGAACGGAATATTGGCCGCCCAGCTCGCGCCCGGCACCACCCACGGAACCGAAAGCTGGTCGCGGCGGAAGAAGGCGTTGGTCGAACCATCAAGGCGATAAATGACGAGCGAGAGATTGCGGGAGTTGGCCTGCAAGCCTGGATTGCGCGTATAGAATGCCGTCAGCGCCGCGCCGTTCGTCATGAACGAAATGCCGTTGGTGGAATAGACGCCGTTGTCCGTGCCGAAGGCCGCGAGGTCGGGGCGGAAGACGCCCCCTTCGAGATCCCCGGCGATGACATCAAGCAGCGCGCGGGCTCGCGTGAAGTTGTCGATGCGGCTCTTTTCCATCTGGCTCGCCGTCATCGTCAATTGCAGCAGGTTGAACATGAGCGCCAGCATCAGCGCAAGGATGGCCATGGCCACAAGCATTTCCACCAGCGTGAAGCTGGAGGGATTGGAGCGGCGGGAGTGAGGCTTCATGACGTCACGGGATATCAATTTCCGTGGTGATTTCGTAGTAATGGCCTGGAGTCGGCGCAGCCTCCTGCGCGGGCCACCAAAGCAGCAGGTAGACATTGAAAACGTGCGAAGCCGCGCCGGGCGCGACCCGGTAACGCAGATTGTAAACATCCGAGGCCGGAAGGCCCGCAACCGCGGTTGTTCCCTCCACGCTGACCTTGATCGGCGTGGTGTTGCTGATCGGCGACGTGATCCCGGTCGTTAGCGGCGGGAGCGGAAAATTGGACGCCAGATTGGTAGCGCGCCACATCGAAAGAAGCCCCGCGGCCAGATTGCCCGCGTGCGTGCGCCGCACCGATTCCTGACCAGTCTTCAGGCCGAAGCTGAAAAGCCCACCCATGGCAATCAAGGCAAAAGCGATGACGCCAAGGGCCAGCACGACTTCAACCAGGCTGAAGGCGGCCACGCCGCGCGGGAATGCAGGGCGAAGGTTCACTGGCGATATAGTGCGGCGATGCCGGTCAGGCCGTCGATGCGGATCGTGGCGAGATTGGTCGTATCGTTTGTGCCCGGGCCTTTCACCGGCTGGAAGTCCAGCCCGATCGAGCTGCTCAATGTGCTCCCGACCAACGCGGAACCACGGGGATTGAAGACAAGGAGGGCAATGGCGTTTTGTCCCGTGGGCGTGGGCTGGGAGGAGAGTTGCTGCGCGGGGAAGGCCGGCCAAGCCACCGCCAGGAGGGGCGCCGCTGCTGCCGGTGAGGGCGTGGCTGTTGTCGGGACGGATGGGATGCTGAAGTAGCTGCCGCCATTGCCGCCCTGTGGCCAGATGCGCAGTTGTTTGAAAGTTTGGACCTTGTTGAGCTGCGAGACCACCGTGCTGCTTGCCGTATCAGTGTAGGGAATCGTGTAGGTCGAGGTGCCGCTCCACGGAAGAGGATTGTTTCCCTCGCTCGAGGCGAACGTGGCCACGACGACCTGATCGCCGGTGGCATCGTGGACACCTCCGCCCAATTGCGAGGGATCAACTGGATAGAACGCGACCCAAACATAGGTGTCCTGCGCGATGGCGTAGGAGCGCGCCGTAGCGAGCGTCTCGAGAATGGACGACAGCGCCTGGTCGAACCGCGAGGCCTTCACGATTCCGCCAATGGCGGTGACCGACAGCGCCGACAGCGTGAGGATGATCACCAGAACGGTAAGCATTTCCACCAGCGAAAAGCCGCGATTTTTATTCCTGAAGGCGATGTGTGTGGAATGCATAGGTTGTTACCGGAGGGAATTGAAGGCTTTGATGATGTGCTCCTCATGATCGATAGCCTTGATCTCGGCTTCGGGAAAAACGAGCGGCTCCTGAAGTTCGGCGAACTGAAATGTCGCACGCGTCGCCGCTGAATCCTGCGTTGTGACGGGCAGACGCGTCTCCGTCTCGATCCATGCTTCGCCCTGGGCGGCGTTCTGGTAGTGGAAGCAGCGCTTTCCGTTTTGCGTGACGATTCCCTTGTACGCGGCGAGGCCGTTGTCGCGCAGCCATTGGGTGAACAGAAAATTGGTATCGAAATAAAGGAAGGGCGTGAATTCGGGGCTGACGCGCATGAGCTGGACGCCGGAGGCCGTGGTCGTGGCAACGTACCCGCCGATCTTGTCGAAGGTCTGCGTGGTGCCGTCCGCATAGGAGACGACAAAGCGGTACGAGCTGCCCGACTTGATCGTTTCGATTTGCGCCGGGTGATCGGTGGGAATTCCCGGCTTCGCCGAGGGCGCAGCACTGGAATCGGCGTAGCTAAGCGTGATCGTCCAGCGTGCCTTCTCCGGCACTCCCGCAACGAACGGCGGCGTCGGCGCGGAGACATCCTCCGCCATGATGCGATGCGCGGCCACGAGCAGGAATGCCAGAAGTAGAGCGAACCTTTTCATTGGCTGACTGCCTCGACTTCCCGATCGACCACCGCGCCGGTATAGCGATCAATCGCAACATGCAGCCAGTAGTGGCGCTGGCCGGTGACGACGAAATCGTCGAGGCTGGTGGCGTTCGGCGGATAGCGCCCGGCCTGGCCGACCATGTCGATGAGCAGGTTCCACGTCCGCGTGTTGGAGACGTCGGCGAGCGAGCGCACGACAGCCTCGCGCTCATTTTTGACCGTGGAAACGGCGCTGCCGGCATTGGTCATCGCGGTGGCGACGATGTCGCCGCGGTTCATGAAAGGCGCGTTGGTCGACGTCGCCAGGATGCCCGCCGCGGCCGCGTCCGCCGTGGCGCTGGTGACGGTCGTGCCGCCGGAGACGCTTTGCGTGGTGCCGTTGATCACGGAAGACAGCACCTGCTGGTACGGCGTGTTTGGGTTCAGCCGGCCGACCTCGACCGTGGGCTGGCCGATGGAAAAAAGATCGAGCAGCGCCGTGTCCGCGCTGTTCGGGGAGGTGAAGTCGATTGTCTTCCACGGCGAGTCGCGGAAGGTGTACCCCAGTTCAGCCACGGAGCGGAACGGACGATTGAGCATGACCGGCCGCGTCGCGGTGTTGCCGGTGTAAAGCGGGCTATTGTTGGGATAGGAGTTGCGCACGTCGCCGGGCCGGTAGGCGCCATCGCTGTCGGGATAGTAGGAGCTCGAATACGGCGCCGCCGGAATGGGCCCCTGGGACGTGATGGCGGGATCATTCACGGTCCAGAGATCGAGCCGGTAGTCGGCCAGCGTGGAGAGGGTGGTATGCGCAGGCGCGTAGAACGGCGGGTTGTTCAGTGTCGGACTGTTCAGCGTTGCCGCGGAATTACAGAGCGCCGGCGTGAGCGAAACGCCTGCGGCGGGAGTGTAAAAGGTGCCGCTTACGCCCGTGGGCATGCCGCCGTAGCGTGACGTGCGGGGATCACTCTTGGCTATGGACCACGCAGTGAATGAGAGGTCCTTATCGGGCGGCTGCGCCTGTTGGGAGGTGAAGCCGTATCCGGTGTTCAGGCCGGCGTTGTCGAGACCGATGAACGTGCTATAGGTGTGATAGACGTTGTTGAGGTCCTTGTACTTGATCGGCAGCGTAAAGTTTGGGTTCAAAGTGAACTTAACCGCGGTGACAGCAGCCCAGGTGGCGGGACCTCCCGTGGTCGTCGGCGCCATGGTGCTGCTCGGGGCAGGCAACGAGCCCATGTTCCAGCCGCCGATGGCGGATGTTGGCGTCCACACGGGCGTCGATCCCGTCCAGCCGGGCGGTGGCCCGATGAGGGAACCGCCCGTGATCAAGCTGGGCTCGCGGTAATAATTCCCTGTTGGATCAGTCGTAAACTGCACCGCGCCGCCGCCGGTAATGGCTCCGAGAAAGAGGTGAGGGGGAGTGCCGCCGTGCCAGGCAGCAGTTGTCGTTGGATCTCCGCCAAAGTAGCTCCACGTGCTGGATACCGTGGCGCCGGATGAGGTCAGTCCGACATAGCCAAGTTGGTATGAGTCGTCGGTTCCCACGTTGAGGTTCGGTTCCGGCTCGACTTCCAGCGAGGTGGGGTAGAGGCTGGCATTTACTGAATTGGCGGTGTGCGGGTTCCAGAGTTCGCAATAGCCGTACACCGTGTATCCATCAGTGATGTCACCGTACATCTTGACGAAGAATTCGTTGATATAAGGCAGGTCTTCGATCCCCGCGATGTCCACAGTCGTCGATGAATCCACTTGGAACGTAATGTCGGCCGGGTAGCTGTCGGCATCCCACTGATCGATGATATTGGCGCCGATTTGCATGACCTGATACGTGATCGAGTTGCCGATATCGTACTTGGTCAAGGCGCGGGCATCCCCGCGGACGCTGCCCCTCGTGTTGGTCGGGTAATTGAACGTCGGCGAGTAGCCGAGCGAGCCCTGGAGCATGCCAGCCTGAAGCAACTCAAAGAAATCCGGTTCGCGCGCGGGCGTCAGCGCGGCCACCTCATCGAGAGTCAGGACGCGGCCCTGCGTGTGCGGGAACGTCGTGTTGCTCGTCGGATAGTTCCAGTGGCGATAGTAGCCGACCGAATCGGTGACAGGATCGAGCCCAAAGTACCGCGCGATGTCAGTTTTATCCTGCGCAGTCAGCGTTGACACGCCTTGCATCTTTTCCAGCAGCGCGAGCTTATCGAGCGGGAAGCGGTATTTCACCAGCGGCTCGCCCACTACCGCAGGTGCACCGTTGTCGCGCGTGAACGCGGTCTGCACGCGCGAGTTCATGATGAAGACATTGTCATTCGTCGTCGCGCCGTTGACCGTCGGTTGGTACTCGTGGCTGGTGTAATCGTACGGCGCCGCGAAGTTGGTCGTCGGTTTCCACGTCGGGCCGTTGAACTCGCGGCTGAAGACGGTCATGTAGGGCAGGGCGTTGGTCCAATTGGCACTGCCACTCTGCTGCGCGTAACCGATCAAGTCCTGCCGGCTCAGGAACGTCGTATCGCCGGGGTTGACCATCTCAAATCCATTCTGCGCCGCAGTTCCGACGTTCGTCGTATAGGTGGCCGACGTCGCCGGATTGCGCCACGCCATGAACGAGCTGATGTCGCTGCTGGAAAGTCCGAGCTTGGTCAAGTCGGCCCACGCGAGCCCACCCTTGCCGGGCGCATCCGCCGAATCGCTGGAGGGATAGCCCGCGACATTAATGTCGAGCAGCCCGCTGATGTCGTAGACGACATAGCTGTAACGCCCGAGCACGAAGTTGCTGTTCGACACCGTGCTGTCCGCCAGCGATGCCGCGTAGCTGCTGAAAGGCTGCGGACCGTTGCGCGTCACCAGCACCCATTCCGGCGAAGGCAGGCTCGAGGTCAGACTCGCCGGAAACAGGTCGGGCATTTGCCAGATGGAAAGCGGCACGCTGCGCTGGTTGCGCGAGGTCGTGGTCGTCAGCGCCGTGGACGCGAGGTTCGTTCCGCCCGAATCGCTGCTGCTCGTGTGGTACATCGGCAGCCCGCTCATGGTCAGCACATTCGTCAACGTCGAGACGGTCGCCACGTGCTGCGGAAACGCGTTCGACGCCACGAGCGGAATGTAGAGCGTATTCGCGCCGCTGCCGTTCGTGGCCGAGAACGCCGTGTCGAAAATCTGCTCGCGCATCTGGCCAGTGACATGGTCAAGCCCGGCCAGCATGATTTGCTCAACGTTGATCGACGAATCGTAGCTGGCCGACGCCTGCTTGTCGTAGGTGACCAGCGCAAAAAACGCCACGACCACGCTCGTGACGATGACCAGCACCGCGAGCGTCAGGACCAGCGCCGTGCCGTTCCGCCGGCCCGCGTGCGCCAGCCGCATTTCCTCCGTCCACGCCCGTCGGGGATCGAAGCAGGAGGAACGCATGTTAGCCTCACGGGTTGGACGACAGGTGGCGCTGCTGCCGTTCCCATTCGAAGATCGAGGGCACCGGCGGCGTCGGCCGATCGGCGAGTTGATACGGTGCGAAAGTATTGTCCTGGTCCACGGTGCCATCGTTCTTGAGATTCGTGAGCGCCTTCAGGTCCCCGTAAATACGGTTGTGCAGGAATTGCCAGCCGGTGCAGGTCGGATCCTGAAAATCAATGAGCGACGCCTCCGTATGCTGGATGCAAAAGACGTTGCCGACGAGTTGGTGACCAGTGCTGTTATCCTCCGCGCGCATGCCGACGCCGAACTTAACCACAAACCGGTTGTAGGCGAAAAGCCAGTCGTGATTCTGCCCCATCATCAGCACGCCCGCGTCATTCCCCGCGCCGCGAGGCACCTGAATATCGCAATTATAGACGACATTCCGCGGTCCCTGCGGACCGTGAATATGAAAAATCTTCGGCCCAACATCGATCATGCCGTAACGGCGATTGATCGCCTCCACCACGCAATTCTCCACGAGATTCTGGTTCGTGTAGCCCGCGTGCCAGTGCGCCTCCGAATCATGGAAGACGCAGTTGCGAATCACGTCGCCCGAGCACGCCCAGTTGAAGATCGGTCCGTGGCGCAGGCTCGAGCTCTCCACGCCATCCATCAGGCAGTCATACGAGCGCTCGAAGCCACCGTAGGCGCTGCCCGCGTCGCCCTTAAATTGCGCGCCGTCAAAAACGCAGTCGCGCACCTCGCCGAATTTCGACTCGAGCATGAAAATCGGATGCCGTCCCGTGTGCGAGATCTTCACGTTCTTCGCCCAGCAATTCCAAGACCACGTGAAGTGCACGCCGCTGATCCACAAATTCTCCACCTGCTCCAGCGTCAGGTCCTCGATGCCGCACCCGGTGATCGGATGGTAAGGCACGACATACGACGCATCTGCCTGCGGAAAATCCAACCGCAGCGGCTGGTTCAACTTCACCGTATTGCCCGAGACATCCTCGATCTCATATTCGTTCGCGCGCATGAACGCCCACTTCGCCGTGTTCACGTTCCCGCTCTCCTTGTTCCACCGGTCCGAAGGCGGCGCATCGAGAAAAATGTGGTCGCCCTTGTGCAGCGTCGCCGCGTTCTCCAGCGTGATGTGGTCCGTGCCCCTCACGCCGTCAGCCGCGAGCAGGATGTGCTCCGGGTCCTCCGGCGCCACGCCCGCGAACGAGATCGCCGCCAACTGCCCATAAATCGTATTCGGCGCCGTCTCGGGCAGCACATTGAGCGCGATTGAACCCTTCGCCTGCGTCTCGTCATCGTAATCGATCTCGCCGTCGAAATGATGCACGCCCGTCCCGACCGCCCCCTTCACCTTCGTCCGATTCACTGACAGATAAAAGCGATTGCCCCAGTCGTTCTTGAAGCGGTCCAGCGACGCGATCGGTTTTCCGTCCACGAAGATCATCAGCTTTTTGATCCCGTCCGGATTGCCCGCGATATAGAGATCCTCAAACGTATCGCCATCCTTCACGCCATAAAACTTGAGCGTGCCCTTCGGAATATTATAGCGAAAAAGCAATTTCGTCTGGTCGCGACCCTCCCCACGAATCACCACATTGGAAGCGCGAATAAAAATCGGCCGGTCCAGATAGAACGTCCCCGCCCCAATCGTGATCGCCCCGCCGCCATGTGCGCCAAGACCATTCGCCGTGGTCTCCAACAGATCGGCAATATCCGTTTCCGGCTTCGCGCCCTTGTCCGCCAACGCCACCTGCGACGGCACGACAGGTATGCCCCCCTGCACCCCCGCCCACGTCCAGTTGGGATACACAAGGCCATCCGGCCCAACCATGTCCATCGACGTCAGCGGACCGCTGAAGCCACTGGTTTTTGCCGGTGCATCCGAATCCGGCGCCTCCGACCGGGCAGGTGTCGCCGCCAATGTTGTTGCGATGAAGAGAGAAAGGAATAAGCGGTTCACAGAATGAAAAAGAGGGTTGAAGGAACATTTCGAGCCTATCGTGAAGCCAAAAAGCTGCAATAGGCGCATTTTTGTTTTGCTAGCACAGAATTGAGATTATGAAGTAAGCGCTCCATTCCTGAATCCTCGTGCCTCCTCCGAGTAAGAGCCGATTTCGCCAAGAGCCCGCCACCGGTAATTCCGCACGGAGGGCAATTGCAAAAAAGCATTGGCGGATTTCGCGTTCTAGCATAAAAGTGCGCCATCAGCAGAATTTCCACCCGTCACGTCCCGTGAGAAGGCGTCGCCACAATTTCAAGAACGTCGACACGAAGGTCTTCGAGGCCTTCGAGCCTCAGGCGATGATCTTCTGGGAGGGCGACCATCTCTATCGCTGGCGCGAGGCCATGCGCCTCATCTACGACACGCTCCTCGTCTACGTCTCCCACGGCCAGTGCGAGCTCCAGATCGACAAGAGCGTCCACAAGTTGCGCGCCGGCTCCGTTGCGCTCATTCCCCCGCGCGTCTGGCATCAGTCGGAAGCCATCAGCCGCGAGGGCGTGCGGCGGCATTGCATCCATTTCCGCTGGTATCGCGGCGTGCCCAAGCCTTATCCGCTGCAGGCCATGGAAGGGCAGCACTTCTTCACCGAGCTTGTGCAGCCCGTCCCTCTCGAGATCGGCATGCACCTCCCGCTCGTCGCGCATCGCGCCGCCACCGCGCCCATCGCCGATCTCATCGAGCTCCTGCTCGAGACCATGCGCGTCCACGACGGCTCGCACGACCTCATGCTCTGGCCCGTGTTGCAGCATCTCCTCCGCCGCGGGCCTGCCGGACGCGGGGAGGAGGACGAGGCGCAGGAAATCTCCGGCAAGGGCAAGCGCGCCATCTACGCGATCAAGGCCTTCATCGACGCCGAGTACCATCGCCCCATCGGCTACGAGGACTACCGCGGCATCACGCAATTCTCCAAAAGCCATCTCTGCAAAATTTTCCACGAGGTCATCGGCACCTCGCCCAACAATTACCTCAACTCGATCCGGATTTTTCACGCCAAGCGTCTTTTGCGCAGCTCCAACCAGAATGTCAGCGAAATCGCGCTCGCGGTCGGCATTCGCGACGTCAATTATTTCTCCCGCCTCTTCAAGAAAAAGGTGGGAATGTCCCCGTCCGACTATCTGCGGACGGCGTGAGCGTTTGCGCGTCCCGCGCAAAAAAGTGCTAACAATCGCAATAATGTTTCGTTGAGGCGACAGAAGTATTTCGAGACATTTGAGCTCTCGAAATTCTACTCATCCCGCGAAACTATGAACATATCCAACGCTACCCTCTCTCGTTTCGGTGTCACACCCAGTCAAGTTTCTCATTTTCAGAAGGTTCGAGCAGGACGATGGGCCCTCTTCCTGGCTTTGATGGGCTTCACCACCGCGCCGGCTCTTGCCGACTCCACGTGGAACGTCAATACGAGCGGCTCGTGGAGCACTTCCGGCAACTGGACCACTGGCGTTCCCGGTTCCAACACCGGCACCACCAGCCTCGATACAGCGACGTTCGGTCCCACCAACACTTCGGGCGTCACCGTGACCGTCGACAGCAACCGCAACATCTCGGGCATCAATTTCGCCGGCGACGTGGCTGCCTACAACCTGTCAGGCGGATCGTTGCTCTTGAGTAGCGGCGGCGTCCTTCAGACGAGCGGCGGCGGCTCGGCCGGTGTCGACGCGATCTCGTCGCCGATCACCATCGAGGGTAACAACGGCACGTACAGCTTCACTGCCGGTTCCACCATCGCCGGTCGGACGCTGCTGATCTCCGGCCCTGTCGCTGGCAACTCCAACGGCGGCGGCGTGACCACCCTGACGCTCAACGGGACGAACGCCAGCGCCAGCAGTTCCACCGGTACGAACACGATCGCCGGCAACATTAGCGACGGCGCTGGCGGCGGCCAACTCGCCCTCATCAAATCCGACGCGGGTACGTGGGCGCTAAGCGGTACGAATTCCTTCACTGGCTCGGTGCAGATCAATGCCGGCACTCTGGCCTCAACGGCGTCGACCGCGCTCAATGGGCAGAACGTCGTCTCTGTGAACTCAGGCGCAATGTGGAGCTTCGCCGCTGCATCCTCGACGATCCCTGTAACCATCGCCGGTCTTAACGATGGCGCGAGCGGCGGAGGCACGGTGTTCGATGCTTCAGGCGGCGGCCGCAGCCTGGAGATCGATGGCGCAGGCAACTACTCGTTCAGCGGCACTTCCAGCGGAACGACGACGACTTTGATCAAGATCGGAAGCGGTACGCAGACGCTGAAGGGTGCGACAAATTTCGCCGCCGAAGTCGACTCGGGCGCCCTTGTCCTCGACTTCTCCGGCGGCACCTCGCCGGCATCGAATATTCTCTCGAACGGTACCACCCCCGGGTTTCTTACTCTCGGCGGCGGCGCGTTGAACCTCAATGGAAGCGCCAGCATAGCCAACAGCCAGGCCATCGGCCGCCTCACGCTCAATCCCGGCGCATCGTCCATCAACCTGACCTCCAATGGTGCGGCGATCTCGCTTGTGATGGGAAATATTCAAACGCGCAACAGCGGGAGCACGCTCAACTTGATCCTGCCCTCCAGCACGCAATCGACCACCAACGGGATTCTCTCCACGGTCGCTAATTCCAGCACGACGGGAATAATCGGCGGCTACGCCACAGTCAACGGCAGCGACTGGGCCGTGGCTGGCTCGACGTCGACAGCCACGACGTATTCGAATGCCGTGAACGCTGCCTACATTTTCCAGGGTAGCCTGACCAACGGGTCGGTGGTCTCGTTTAACGGCGGCACGCCCAGTGGCAGTTCGTTTACCGGTGGGCAGCTTTACTACGTGGTTTCTTCAACCGGTACCACCTACGAACTGGCCGCCGCTGCCGGGGGCACGGCCATCACCAATGCCACGGCGCATACCTCCCTTTCCGTCAACGCCAGCACGCCGGGCGACATCACGGCACTGGCGGCGGGAAGTTACTCCGCGTTCGTCGGCACTGGTGGCAGTTCTACCGGCAATTATCTCCTCAATAACGCCGGAAGCGTGACCTCCTCGCAGAGCTTCAACACGCTCAAGATCACCACCACCAGCAACGGCCAATCACTGAACTTGGGTGCCAATACACTCACACTGACCGCCGGCGGCCTGCTCTTCACTGGTGCCAATAACTACATTATCAGCAATGGTTCGTTGAACACCAACACAGCCTCCGTCACGGATCTCATCTTCCAGCAATACGGGACCGGCACGCTTACCGTTAGCGCCAACATCGTCAACGGCGCGTCCGGGACGCCGCTGGTCAAGTCGGGCACGGGTGCCCTGGTGTTGTCGGGAAACAACAGCTACTCCGGCGGTACTTACCTGAATCAGGGCATCCTGAATATCAATGGCTTCAAGGCCCTCGGCAGCGCCAATAACACCACCTTCTCAGGGAACAGCCTCACGTTTAGCGGCGGCACACTGCAGTACGCCGCGAATTATTCCGCCAGCAACAGCGCGGATATCTCCACCGGCACGACCTCGTTCCGCGCCGGCGGGGCTACTATCGATACCAACGGCAACAACGTCAGCTACGCCAACGCCATCGGCGGCGGCGGAGTTGGCGGCTTGACCAAGGTCGGTTCCGGCTCGCTCACGTTGAGCGCGGCCAGCACCTACTCTGGCGGAACGACCGTAAGTGCAGGAGCGCTGCTTCTCAATAACGGTACCAGCGGCTCCGCCACCGGCACCGGTTTCCTCAACGTGGCTGCAGGCGGAACAATCGGCGGGGCGGGTACGAGCAACTCCACCACCTTCGCCATCAGCGGCAATGTGATCGTCGGCAACGACGTCGACACCATCAGCTCGACCACGCTTACCGCGTCGAGCGCCTCGACCATCACCAACGCGACGCTCTCCTTTAATCTCAACAACGCCAATAGCGCGCAGAGTAACATCCTGAATGTCGGCACCACGGGAATCACCTTCAGCGGCACGACGTTGGCGTTAAACATGGTTGGCGCCTCGATCGTGCAGGCCAACACGCCCTATGAACTGATCGCCGGTACCAGTGCCAGCCAATACGGCGGCCTGACCACCTTCACGAACTCGCTGGGCCAGCAGGAGATTGAAGGGAGCAGCGCCCTGGCCCTGTCCTTCGAGATCAACGGAACCAGTTCGAACTTCTATCAGCCTTCCTATCTCTTCGTGACCAGCAACGGCGACATCGATGTCGAGGTTGTTCCTGAGCCGGGCACGTGGGCGCTGATGATCGGCGGCCTGGGCCTGTTAATCTTCCTGCAAAAACGCCGCCGCAACTCCTAACGCTCAACCGATTCATGGAAATACGATTTTTGTCCTATTGGGGCGTGCCGCGAATCCCCGGGAAGATGAAGGCCTAATGGAAGGCTCAACCCTGACCGTGGCCTCCACCAAGAACGGCGCCGCGCTTGCAGGCCACGCTTCGTCGCAGGATTGGTGCCGACGGCATTTCAGCCGCCTGCTGGTGGACATGCATATCCCCGACTGGGACGAGCGCTTTCTCTCCCGGCTCGATGCCCGCACCTACGTCGACACGGTGGCCAAGGGGCGCAGCGGCGCCATCATGCTCTACTGCAACTCCCACGTCGGCCCGACGCTTTATCCCTCGCGCCTCGGCCCGGTCCACAAGGCGCTCGGTGGCCGCGATTTTGTCGGCGAAGTGCTCGATCTTTCCCACGAGAAGGGCCTCTCGGTCGTCGCTTACTACAGCGTCATCTTCAACAACACCGCCTTTCTCGACCATTCCGACTGGAGGGTGATTCCCCGCCAGGGCGAGTCTTTCTACGAGAAGAGCCGCTACGGCACCTGCTGTCCTAACTCGCCCTATCGCGACTTCGCCTTGGCCCAAACGCACGAATTGTGCGAGGCCTATCCGTTCGACGGCATTTTCTTCGACATGCTCTTCTGGCCGTGCCCGTGTTACTGCCACCACTGCCAGGCCCGCTTCAAGAAGGAACACGGACAGGAGCTGCCGACGACCATCAACTGGAACAACCCGACCTGGATAGCCTTCCAGCGTTCGCGCGAAAACTGGATGTGCGAGATGGCCGGCGACCTGACCGCCGAGGTCCGCCGCGCCCGGCCCGCCATGACCGTCACGCACCAGATGAGCCCCATCCTGCACGACTGGCGCGCCGGCATGCCCTACGCCATCACCGAGCACTGCGACTACGCCAGCGGCGATTTCTACGGCCCGCCCATTCAGCACAGCGTCGCATGCAAAATCTTCGAGGCCCTCAGCCAGAACAAGCCGTTCGAGTTCATGACCTCGCGCTGCCTCGACCTGCACGACCACGTCACAACCAAGACCGTTTCCCAGATGGAGACGCAATCGAGTCTCGCGCTGGCCCACGCCGCGGCCTTCATGTTCATCGATGCCATCGATCCCATCGGCGTGCTCAACCCGCCGGTCTATGAGCGCATCGGCTCGATCTTCAATAAGCTCGCGCCCTACCAGAGGTTTCTCGGAGGAGCGCTCGCCGCTGATGTCGCCCTCTACGTCAGCTCCGAGTCGCGCTTCGATTTTCGGGAGAACGGCATCGACGTCGCCGAATTCTCCAAGCGTTCCGTGAACATGACCACCGAGTTCGCCGGCGCGCACATGACCGCCTTGATGGGCGCCGCGCAAAGTCTGCAGGAAACGCACATCCCGTACGCCGTGGTCACCAGCCGCAACCTCGACGAACTCGGGCGCTACCGCGTCATCATTCTTCCCAACGTGCTCGTCATGTCCGACGTGGAAATCAGCGCGTTGCGCCGCTACGTCGCCGACGGCGGCTCGCTCTACGCTAGCGGCTACTCAAGCCTCGTCGACGAAACCGGCACGCATCGCAAGGACTTCGGCCTCGCCGACGTTTTCGGCGTCTCCGCTGAGGGCGGGATGAATCACTCACTCTCGTTCCTCACGCCGTCCGTCCCGTGGCTCAAGCGCCCGATCCTTCCGCAGGAGCAGGCCATCCACCAGGGCGGCTGGATCCACATCCGCCCGCAAGGCGCGCGCGTCCTCGCCCAGCTCGGCAAGCCGTGGTGTCCGGAGAACGAAGGCACCGTGCTCAAGCCCTCTTTCTCAAGCATCCATAGCGCGCCGCCCTCCACCGAATTTTTCTCGCCCGCCATCACATGGCACCGCTTCGGCAAAGGCCGCGCCTGCTACAGCGCTGGGGCCATCGAATCGGAAAAGCGCCAGGTCAATCGCGCCCTTGTCGCCGGCTTGATCCGCCGCCTGCTCGGCGGACCCGCGACGGTCGAAGCCGACGCGCCCGCCTTCATCGAGATCACCGCATTCGACAAGCCGGGCGAGGGGAAGATGAACATCTCGCTCGTCTCGCTGCGCCAGAACGAAGAACCCATTCCGTGCTTCGGCACGGTGCGCATTCGCCTTCCGCAGGTCCGCCGCGCGGTCAATCTGCGCAGCCTGCCCTCGCGCCGCCGCGTGCCCTACCGGCAGACCGAAGGCGGTCTCGACTTCGACTTTCGCGATCTCGCCATTTTCGCCATCTACGAACTCGAATACCGCCTTTCGGATCTCTCATGAACACCCATTCGCTCACTTCACTTGCTCTCGAACAGGGACACGGTATCATTCGCCTCGCGCCCAACTGGGTTCCGCGTTTTTATTGCGTCCCGGGCCGCCGCATCAAGCTTCATCCGAACGACTATTACGCGCTTGGCGGCAAGCGTGGCGGATTCGACGAACGCTGGCTCTCCTCGACCACGCCCGCCGACAACGGCCCACTGACCGCCCCGCACGAGGGCCTCAGCTTCATCGTTTTCGAGGACGGCGGCCGTGCCGAGAAATTCCTCTTCCGCGATGCCGTCGACGAACTGAAAGGTGCTATGATCGGCGAACGTATCTGGGATGAGCACCAGTGCTGGCCAATGTACGCGAAGTTCTTCGACAACATGGGCGCGCTGCCTCATCACGTGCATCACGGCGAAAAGCACGCGCAGCTCGTCGGCCAGCATGGCAAGCCCGAGGCCTATTATTTTTCCCCGCAGATGAATAATCATGGCGGCGATTTTCCCTACACCTTCTTCGGCCTCGAGCCCGGCACCTCGCGCGACACCCTGCGCGACACACTCGTCAACTTCACCAAGGGCGACAACAAAATCACCAACCTTTCTCGCGCCTACAAGCTCGAGCCCGGCACCGGTTGGGACGTCCCACCCGGAATTCTCCACGCGCCGGGCAGCTTCTGTACCTACGAGCCGCAGCGCAATTCCGACGTCTACGCAATGTATCAATCGCTCACCGGCGACCAACTCGTCTCCGAGGACTTGCTCTGGAAAGACTCGCCCAGAGAGCGGCGAGGGGACTTCGATTATCTCATCGAGGTGCTCGACTGGGAGGCGAACGTCGATCCGCATTTCCTCCGCAATCACTTCATGGCGCCGCTTCCAGTTGACCGCCCCGAGCCTCTCAAGGGCGCCACGGAAAACTGGGTCTGCTACAAATCGCCTGCCTTCAGCGCCAAGGAACTCACGGTCCAGCCTAGCGCCACGGTCACCGTGCGCGACGACGGCGCCTACGGCTTCAACGTCGTCCAGGGCCACGGTACCGTCGGCCCCTGGAGCGTCGAATCACCCGCATTAATCCGCTACGGCCAGTTGACCTCCGACGAATTTTTCGTCACTGCCACCACGGCCCGGGAAGGCGTCACCATCCGCAATCCCTCCGCTACAGACCCGCTCGTGATGTTGAAGCATTTCGGCCCCGGTAATCCGGAGTTGAAATTACCGTGTTAGAATCCTCGACGCTGCCGGTACAGCGACAGCCCGCGCCCACGCCAGAGCCCATCGCACCGCCGCGATCTTTGCGGCCCCTCTTCCTCTTTCTTCTCTGGGGCGATTTCGCGTTCATCTTCTTCGAGTCGATCTTCGGCCGCTTCATGCCGCTTTACCTCAAACAGCTCGACGCCTCCAACACCCTTATCGGCGTCATGACCGGCACCATCACCGGCATTCTCAACGTCCTCTTCCTCCCCAACATCAGCCAGTGGAGCGATCGCTTCCGCAGCCGCTGGGGCCGCCGCCGCCCCTTCCTGCTCGTCATGGCGCCCTGCACCACCCTTTCGCTCATCTGCGTCGGCTGTGCGCCCGAAATCGTCCGCTCGCTCCATCTCCCCGCCACCGCCTCGTCGGGAATCGCCAGCGGCTCCGTCCTCCTCTTCGTCCTCTGCTTCTTCACCGTCCTCTATCACTTCTGCAACATGGTGCTGATCGGCGCCTACAATTGGCTCCTGCGCGACGTCGTCCCATCGGAAATCATGCCCCAATTTCTCTCCTGGTTCCGCGTCGTCGGCACTACCGCGTCGGTCTTGTTTCTCTGGTTCGTCTTCCCCGTCATGCTCGATCACCGCGTCGCCGTCTTCGTTTCCATCGGCCTCTTCACGCTGGTTTCCTTCGTCTTTATGTGCTGGCGCGTGGAGGAAGGCCCGTACCCGCCGCCCGAGCCGCGCCGCGGAGGCCTCCAAGTCGTCCGCGATTTCGCAGCCTACTTCCGCGAGTGCCTCTCCATCTCGCTCTATCGAAACTACATTTTGGTCAACATGCTCGTCATGATCGGCGCGACCAGCGCCGCCTCTTTCTTCACGCTCTACGCGCGTCAAACCTTGGACCTCTCCATGGACGACATGGGCCGCATTTGGGCTGCCTCGGCCCTCGTCAACGCACTACTCTGCGTTCCCGTCGGCCAGCTCTGCCAAAAATACACCTCGATGTATGTGACCTTCGTGAGCCTCGTCCTGATCCTGATCGTGTCCGTGTCCGCCTACGGCTGGACCGGTAGTCGTATCGGATGGTTCGCCTACTCCATCATTTTCATGATTCCCTGGGTCGGCTGGGGGCTCGGATCCCTCGCGCTCTGCATGCACCTTTTCCCCGAGGCAAAGTTCGGCCAGTTCTTTTCCGCCCTGAACGTCTTCGGCTGCGGCGGCCTCATCCTGGGAAATTATCTCATCGGCCGCTTCATGGATTTCAACGGCAGCCAGTATCGCTACGTCTTTCTTTGGAGCGCCCTCTTCTATCTGCTCGCACTCATTCCCATGTATAGGGTCCGCGCCGAGTGGCGCCGCCACGGCGGCCCGAAACACTACATCGCGCCGGTGCTGACAAAATAACAATCCCATGATGCAAAGACAATTTTTGTCCTATAGGCGGATTTATGGAGTCGTGAGATTATCCGCCAATGAATCTGAACTCTATCTCGCGGTGTTTTGATTATATCGAATTCTATAAGACCTCTCGCTATTCACACCAGAAGAAATGGGCTCTCTCTCTTCTGGTCTTACTCGGCTTGAGCATCGCGCCAGCCTTCGGTGACGCCTCTCAAATCGCGGGGCCCGACAGCAATTTGTATCCCGATGTGCGCAAAGCGGGCGTGCAGGGTGGAATCCCCACCATTACCAATGTCCTCGCCACCATTACGCAGGGCGAGGCCGCCAGCAACCTCTCCAGCGCGATCCAAACCGCAGTAAATAGCGCCACAACGGCAGGAGTTATCCAACTCCCAACCGGAACCTATACGCTGGCGCAGCCCATCTATATCAATAAGAGCGGAATTGTCATCTCCGGCACGGGCACCGCCACCACCGTCATCAATTTCACCTTGCAGGCCCCCTCGAATGGCACCGGTTCCTACTTCCAGCCACCGTCGAGTCAAACAACTCTCTATAACAACACCTGGGTCGAAGCCCAGGTCTGCCCGACCTATCAGACCGGCACGGCGACGCCCGCGTATCTGACCAGCATCCAATTGTTCGCCGGAGCCTCGGCCGGCACCCTCAACGCCGTCGGCGCCCCTTACACGCAGGGGCTCGACGGCGGCGCTGCCTTCAACGCCGACACCAACGGCGGCCTGATCATGGCCGCCGCGCCGCATATGACCACCTGCCTCGTCCGCTGCGTCGCCATCTACGGCACGTGGACGGGAACGGTCACCACCCCGACCGGCACAGTCACCGTCGATCGCACCTTCAACTTGAGTGACACCACCGATCCTACCGCCATCCTGCCGCCCTACGAGCTCGCCGCCTTCAATTTCAGCGGCATCAGCGACACGGGCGCGGCCCACGTCAACATCGCAGCGGCCGGCAACAGCGGGGACACCTCCCTCTCTATGCCGACCGGTCACGGCTTCAACGTCGGCGACATGGTCCAGATTCACTGCCCCACCACGCCGACGTTCAATACCGATACCGGCAACAAGTGCACCGATGATTTCTTTCGCGAATATCAGTTCAGCGTCACCGGCTCCTCAGCCAATTCGATCACCTTGAATCAGCCTCTCCGTATCGATTACCCTATCCAGGACAGCCTGCCGCCCTATGTGGAGAAAATTCATCCCATTCAAAACTGCGGCGTGCAGAATTTCACCCTCAACCAGCTCTATAATGTTTGGACCAGCGGCGTCTATTTTTACTGGGCGTGGAACTGCTGGGCCAACAACGTCGTCGTCAACAAGTCCGGGCGTTTCCCTGTCTGGTTCTCCCATGCCAAATGGTGTGAGGTGAACAATTGCGCCTATAACGGCAGTTGGTTTACCGGCGGCGGCAGTTCGGCCTATGCCGGCTTCGAGTTCTCCTTCGACTGCCTCATGCAGAACTCCATCACCACTGGCCTGCGCCACGGCCCGCTCGTGCAATGGTCCTCCGCCGGCGATGTGATCTATAATTGCACCTTCACCGACAGCGATGCGCAATGGCACGCCGGCTGGAGCAATAACAACATCTTCGACAACGTCACCGTCCTCTCCAACATGTCCGAGCCCAACGCCACGGCTACGTCCTTCTCCGATTTTGGCAGCTATGGCGATGGCGCGTATTCGTCCGCGCCTTCCGACTCCCTGCACGGTCCGAACGGCCCAAACAATGTCGTCTATAATTGCGATTTCTCGTCACCGGAGCACGCGGTCTATATGGGGGGTGCCAACCAGAACTGGCTGATTCTCTGGAACCGCTTCTCCGCCGACACTGGGGAATCCTTCGAGTTCGGGGAGAACAGCACCGGTCATCTCATCTCCAGTAACGTCTTCGCCCTGGGGCAGACCGGTTATGGGATGGCCTTCGATGGTACGCCCAGCACCGACATCGACTTCGTGAACTCGCTTTTCTCGGCGACGTTCAATAAGTCGATCACCTCGACCTATACCAACCCAACCGGATTGACCTGGCCGCTCGGCGCACCGTTGGCATCCACCACAAATAACACTTACAACGATAATCTGCAGCAGGCCATTCCCGGCACAACGGGAACCGAGGCCTACACCATGCTCGATGGAAATTTCGACGACACCACGTTCGATGGCTGGACCATCGTGGGCGACACCGGCCTCTGCACCCGGCAGGCCGCATCGGCCTATACCGGCCCGTATGGACTGCATATCTACAATACGTTGACCTCCACGACTCCGCCGAGCGCGACGTCCGTCGGCTTCAGCGATTCCGGCACCGTCACGCCCGAGGCGATTGTACCCGGCACAACCTACGGCACGCGCTTTCTCTATCGCGTCAATGATGGCGAGGCGGCCACAAGTGTCGCCCTTCAGTTCTTCAATTCCAGCGGCGTGTACCTCTCGAAATCGACGCTGGTCCTGAAAGACACGCTGGGCGCCTGGGCTCCTGCCATGATCACCGCCATCGCACCGGCTACGGCCGCCAGCGCCAACGTCAAGGTCTACGTCAACTCGGGATTCGTCGCCAACGCCGACTTGGACAATTTCGAGTTTGGCATCGTGAGCAAGCTGGCCAATTCCACCGTGAGCTTCGATTCCGGATTCGAGAGCGGCGGCTGGACTGGATGGGACAACAGCGCGGACGGCGGTCACAGCACCATCAGCGCCGAGCACAACGCCACGACCGCGAATCACGTGGTGGAGATTACCCAAGGCTCGTTGCTAACCTCGAGCCCGTTCAACGTCACTGTGGGCGATACCTACCAGGCGAGGTTCACGGCTTCGACCTACAGCGGTACAGGCGTTGGCCCCAACGTTACGTTGAAGTTCCTGAACAGCAGCGGCGTCCAGATCGTCACGCATACCTTGACGATTCCCAATAACCTGGCGGATGCGGCGATCAATCCCAAGGTCACCTGGGAGCAGCATGTGGTTCGATATGAGGCCCCGAGCGACGCAGCCACGGCCGAGGTTGAGATCAGTTCGCCCTCGTCGGCTCCGGCCACGGAAGACATCGATAACGTCATCGTCCTCGACCTTCCAAAGCGCCCCGTGCCCGTCAGCCCTTCGGTCACCTCCATCTACCAATGGGAGCTTTCTCAGGGCAATTGAGGTAGGATGTGGCATGCTCCAACTCCCGGAACAAATCGAGACTCCGCCGTGAGTCCGTCCGCGGGGTTGGGGCCCGCCGTCTATAGAACACGGCCCGGGATCCTGCTGCTTTCCTGGCACGGACTATCCATCCTCTGGGCCATCCTGATGGGCTTGAGGGGCGGCGATGGGAAGCTCGCCACAACCCTTCTCGTGTGGACGCTCCTCAGCATCACATTGTACCGTTTCAGGCCCGGCTTTTTCATCGTCACTGCCATCAGCCTGGCCGTGATTGAGGAAGTCCTCGTCTATTCATTAGGCGGAGGCCTTCAGGGAAAAGCCAAAAGCCTCTCGCAGGATTTGATTCTCACCATCCCGGTCTTCACCGGCTTCGTCCTCGGCTGGTTCCTCTCGCTCAAGATTCAACTCTGGAGTGAGACCGCGCTCTACCTCGGCGCAGGCCTTCACGGTTTTTTCCTCGAATTCCTCACCACCGGCCTCATCCGCAATCTCCCCGCCGTCCTGCTCCTCGGCGGTCCCGCGCTCTTTATCTACGCCTCCATCGTTCTCATTCCCCGCCCACCTCTCTCCCAAACCGGCCGCAGCTTTTCACTGGTCCTGGGGATCGGACTATGGTGGATGACATTAGTGTTTATGATCATCGGTGCCGTTATCGCCGATCATCTCCTTCGGCCTGCTTAAAAGTCGATGTGCGCTACAAGCTGCGCGCCGAGACGCCCGGTACGTTCCATGCGCTGCCGACATCGGGATACGCGATGTACACCCCAGAGATCCGCGCTATCAGCGACGAGATGAAACTTAAGATCGACGACCAGAAATAGTGGACGATGAAAGGAGGCGGAGGAGTTGGAGGAAGAGCACCGAGAACACCGTCCCAGCCGTGGGGTTACCTCGGGGCTGCCTAAAGTAAGCTCCTGACAGGGTCCTATGCGTAACCTCTCTATCAAATGCAGAAAGATCTGAATCCGGTGACCGAGGTTTGTTTACAAAAGTCTCCTCCATTTCGTACAGTGTAGGATGGCTCTACTCGCTGTATGTGATTTGCACGGCCGACAGGATTGGTACCGCTGGCTCTTATGGAAGGCACGTCGTAGCCAGGTTTTGGTGATTGCGGGCGACTTAATAGATGCAAAGCAAGAACATCTACCGCAAATCCGACGACTCTTGGTCTGGATTCGCGAATTGGCACTACTCGAAATCCCAGTACTCATCTGTTCCGGCAATCACGACCAGGTTTCGTTTCCAGTGGAATTGGCCGATGGTCTCTCTCAGGACGTAGCCATTGAGGCAATTAGACGAGATTGTTGGGTGGACGTTCTAGGAATGGTGAATCCGCATTGCGTTGTTTCTAAAACACGTCTCCTCTTGAAGCAAAATTTAATTTTGACGAGCCTTCCGGAAGAGGGTGATCCGAGCGTTCTCGAACATCTTATGCTTCAAGGCGCCCTAATGCGTAAGGAACTGGCACCTGGCAGCAGGTGGATCGTGACACGACACCGGCCCCCGATGGGATTTTGGGCAGGAACGGGAAATTGGTCTTTTAATTTTTACGAACATATCGAACGGTTCCAGCCAGACTTCGTCTTTTGCGGCCACGTACATGAGGCACCCATCGAACTGGACAGATGCATCGATCGAATTGGTGCAAGTCGGATCTTTAATCCTGGTTGCCACTTTCGACGGACTTATCCCTGCCACGCTTCGGTCGACCCCGTGACGCGCCGCTTTACTTGGATCAGGTGAAGCGGCGGCGAGAGCCTCCTCTAAAATCGTAAATGACCAAAGCGTCCGGCGAAACACAAGCCCGACATGGGCCATGGGAAGGGCTCGAAGATCGTTCTGAACCAGCTTAAGCTAGGCAGATGTTCCCGCGCTTGACAATTAGTCGATGGCGAATTGCCCGTCCTGCGGCGTGTAGACGGGGTTGTGAATGCCGGCCTCCATGAAATCCCGCCGCAGGAATTCGACATGGTATTCGGCGTCCTCCGCAACCAATGAGGCCGCCTATTCATTAAGCCCTCCGGAGTTCCAGCCAGAACCGTGTGCCTTGTTCCGGTCGAGAGTCGACGCTCCACAGTCCCATCCATGCGTTCAACCGCCTTCCGTACGATAGCCAAGCCGACGCCCGTGCCTGGGTTATAGAGATGTCGCTAACGTGACCTCCTTTTGGTCCTGCGACTGAAAGATGCTTCAGGAAAAACTCACCTACAGCTTCACGTTTGCCTTCTTCCCCTTAGCCTTTTTGGAAGCCTGGCCCGGTCCAACAATCCGGAGAAGGCTTGGATACGGGCCAAGATTCCGCTCAGGACTCGAGTTGGAACTCAGGTTTAAAAATGCCAGATGGGGAACTGAAGCTTTTGCTGAACTCGAGCCAATTCGTAAAAGATTACCCGCCATTCAAAGCAAATATTTGGATGCTGGTCGCATGTTTAGTGCGTCGTTATTTGTAACGCGGGCCGTTCGTTCTGCGAGAGACCGTCGGACGAGCCGATATTATAGAAAGTATTGGAACCGGAACTTCCCGTGGTGAACTCGCCGCCGGCGAGCTGGAAGCGAAAGGCAATGGAGGTCTTTCCAGAGGCATAGGCGCTTTGAATTGCCTGAATCAAAGCGGCATTATTGATTGTATAGATACCGGCATTGCTTTGAGGGGTCAAAATCGATCCCAGGGAGACGAGGTTGGTCGTATCGTTCCAATCGCTATCTCTCAGATTGGCGGGTGAAGATTGGTACGCGACGAGATAGAGATTAGTGGTGGGGGCACCTTGGATCCCGAGTAAGTCAAAGAGAAGGCTTGCCGTGTTTACGCTTTTTCCAGGAGGGAGGGGAGGAAGATCGAATTTGATGATGGTGCGGTAGGCTGTTCCGGAGGAATCGCTTCCACAACTGTTTTGGATTTCCTCTGTACTAAAGTTTGTTGAGGTAGAATAGGGTGTGGTACTGGTCATGATTCCTTCAGAGGAACCGAACATCGATATGCCAAGGGAGTAGGCTGTCGTCGCGGCCCTGGCGACACCGGTAATTTCGACCAACTGGGGCACGTCAGAAACTGTCAGCGAAAGACTGGTTGGAGCGTTGAAGACACTTGTCGCATTTGGTGAAGTGTTTGGAAGATAGGTTGTCACCGTGCCCACAGGTTGTCCGAAGGTGAGCGTTACCGTTTGACTTGTAGGGGAGAGGTCGGTCGACGTGGAGGTATTGAAAACTGAGACGTCTTGCCAGAACGCGAGCCAGTAGCTTCCGTCCCTCTTTTGCAAAAGCAGATGCCGCAATACGGATTGATTGGTTCCCGATAGAGAGTAATTCAAGCTTCCGGGAATAAAGGAAGCGCCTGGATCGCCTAGTAAAGCGATCCAGTTTTTCAGGGCGGTATAGGCCACCTTGGGGGTGGCTGTTACGTTGGGGCCGGGGCCACTTACTTGAACTAAGCCAAAATGAGATTGTGGGGTGAGGTTATTGAGGTCGGGATTAGTTGCTGACCAGTCATCGATCAGATCATAAATGTACGTCCGCGCTATGCCCCGGCGAAAATATTCCAGAAAGACGCGAGGCACATATTTCGAAAAGGCAAGTTGCGAGATGCCTTGCGAGTTATCTGGGTAGGTATAGTAACCGGTTTCTGTAGCCATGATGGGTGTTGTCCCGGATACGACGGACTCGAGTGCGCAGTTGCTGTCCAAGCCATTCGAAGGGGGGCCGCCTCCAGGATAGGAATGGATATTACCATCGTCGCACGGAACGCTTCCGAGCGAAAACAGGTCGTCGACATTGATCACGGTTGGCGCCAAAACTTGTAATGATGCCGTCGAGGCGTTGCCCTTAATGGCATTGTAGAGATCGGTCTGAAATTCCTGTGTTCCGACGGGAAAGCCCTGGCTATTGTAGGAGAAATTGTTTTGGTTATCGCTTTCATTGGGCCCCTCCACGGCCTCGAGGGAATTGGGAATTGTTGCGGCAAGACTTAGGGCGGTGCTGGGGATCATGAGCAGATCCGACTTAATGCCGCTCCCGGCCAAGTCATTGTATTCCGAAGACATCGCCGCCATATACGATGTGTAGCCGTCTCGAATATGACGTACGCCGAGATTGGTCAATTGCGGTTTGACTATGCCGGAATAATTCCAATAGGCGGTGTCGTCGAAACCGAGGTGCACGTTGACACCGATGCTATCGACAAAGCTGTCGGACGACAGGGCGTTCTCGGCGGTAGGTGTGGGGGGCGACAAACACGATTGGCTGCTGAGGGATATCCCGGAGATGTAGGTGCGGCGGCCGAGCTCGGACGAAGCCCCCAAGGAAAGGACCGCACGCGGCGTCGCTCCTGTGACGTGGAATTCGGCAAAAGAAGGGAGTGTTACGCCGCCTGTTCCGTTGGGATCGTATACCGGTTGAGTGTCGCTGACGGATCCCAGGGTTAAGGTAAAAGAATTATCTACCCCGGTACCATCTCCCGGCACATTTCCGTACATCACCTCAACATAGAAGTTGGAGTAATTGAAATTAGGATCAGAGCCCAGAGTGATATTGGCCAAGTTGACATTCGAGCTCCCGCCGAATGCTCCAAAGAGCGCGCCCGTGACGACGTTGAGCCCTGTAGGAGAGGTAACCTGAGAATAGGTGCCAGCATTGCCGCCCCAGATATTCTCAGCGCTCGGATTAATAGCGCTCATTGTAAAATCACGAAGGATAGATGGCTGGTTGCTAAGTCCACCGTAGATG